>VOFC01003563.1_pt1 | contig 16050 bp, 19 predicted proteins | sample 5384161 | NCBI WGS metagenome assembly VOFC01 (sample SAMN12384722, study PRJNA508395) | human gut metagenome | isolation source: healthy gut B | host: Homo sapiens | reverse complement strand
GTTACGTATTGCTCTGCAGGAACTCGGATCGTATTTTGATGTACTTCATGAGTTCGAGTATTTTTGTGATGTGCTCAATTACGAGGGGCTTGTCAAATGCGCTTTTTGAAGCAATGCTCTCCGGAATGGTCTGCATTACAACCGCATGGAAGGGTGTTGAGACACGTGATGCAGGATGGTGTAAACGGTTATACGGTTCCAGTCGGAGATTCGGATGCTGGCGCAGAAATTAAGAACAGTTTTTTCGTAGCGGATAACGACGCGGTTAAAAAAGCTGGCATTGCGCAGGTCTGAAATTTTGAAATGGAACAGGTTCTGGATGGCGGATAGAAATTGAGAAATTGGTAGAAAAGAGGAATTGATGATGAATCCAGTTTTAGAAAGTATAACGCATTTTGATTCCAGATAAATTGTAATTGAAATTGAAATTGTCAAAGAACGGGAAAGAGATTAAATTATGGGAACCTTCGGACCTTTAACGAAAAGCTCCAGTGGCTGAAGTTGTAGCGACAGAAAGCCATTGTATTCGACAACGAAGTTGATAAGTATGAAGCAAAAGAATACGGGCGGGGATTATCGGGGATGAGATATTATTCGACACTGGCGTGTGGATCGATTCGATGAGATATTGATTTTGATTTCTTTGAACCAGTTTGTGCTTAAATGCACGCACGACAGTGGAGGACTTTAAAGAGTAGTCAAAGACAAGCGAGACTTGATTTCAGTGCAGCAAAAAAACAAAATTGAGAAACGGATGAAAAGAATTACTACTGGCATGGAAGAGAATGGGTCTACAAAGATGTAAAAGCCTAGAATTATTGCAGAGCAGTATATGGAAAGATTACGAGACAAAGGAGCTGAGAGACTATAAGGTTTATACCTTTTATGGGAAAGGCAAAATTTTATGATGATTGCACAGGATAGGCAAAAGGGGAAAAACAAAAGCGGGTTATTACGATGAGAATTTTAATCAGTTGAATTTAACATGGGGTTATCCGAACCCTCAACTAAGCCTCAAAAACCAGTCAATTATAAAAAATGTTTCAGTTAGCTGAGAAAATATCAAGGGACTTAATTGAAGCGCGGGTTGACTTTATGAAGTGAATAACAAAGTATACTGGGGAGAAATAACCTTTTTTTGATGGAAGTGGATTTGATCTAATAAAGCCAGAGGAATGGGACTACAAGTTTGGCTCGTGGATTGAGTTGCCGAAACGCTAACAACAAGGGATGGACACAAAATATGAAAAGAAATATTGCGATTATTGTTCAAAAAGCTGAATGGTGGAGGGGCAGAAAGAACCGCATCTAATTTGTCCTTTCTGCTGGCTAACAAGTATAATGTTCATCTAATTGTTTTTGATGGGCGTAATATAAAGTATCCGTATGCAGGCGAACTTCATAATTTGAAATTGCCTCCTGTTAATGGAAAACTAGGAAAAAATTCAGAATATGATGGCTCGTATTGAAGAGGAAGAAAATAAAAAACCTGCGAAATCGATGCTGCAATTAGTTTGATGGATGGCGCAAATCTTGTAAACGTATTAAGCAAAGGAAAAGAAAAGATATTAACTTCCATAAGAATTCAAATGTCGCAATCGAGAAATAAAGACATGATTACACGGGTACAAACTCGAGTTTCTATGCGGCAAATTGCGAAAAAATCAGATTATGTTGTTGCTCTTCAAAAGGGGTTGAAAAGGATTTAATCGATAATTATTCGATTCCCAAGCATAAAGCGGTTACAATTTATAACCCATGTGATGGCGCTATGCTAAAGAATAGGGCAATGGTACATGTTGCAGATGCAGCCGAAATGCCAGTGCATAGCGTAACTACCATGGGACGGTTGGATTCCCAGAAAGGTCAGTGGCATCTGATTCGTGCATTTAAAAAGGTCAAGTAAGTGATATACCTGACGCTGGGAGTTGTATATTCTAGGTGAGGGTGGACTGGAAGAAAAGCTGAAAAAACTGACGAACGATCTTTGGATTGAACGATAACGTTAAGTTCCTTGGCTTTTGTGGAAGCACCGCACGCTTATATTATGAAAAAGTCGTGCTTTCGTTTTTCCGTCGCTTTTTTGAAGGACTCGGCAATGTTTTACTAGAGGCAATGGCGTGCGATACGCCATGCATTGCATCTGATTGCTGGCTTCTGGTCCCCGTGAGATAATTGCTCCGGGCACCAGTGTAAAACAACTGGATGCTATTGAGTTTGCAGAGTATGGTGTTCTGGTTTCTGTTGGAGATAAGGATCATTTTAATGCAAATGATTCTTTTTGACAGAAGCGGAAGAACAGTTGGTCGAAGCCATAAAACTTTTTTGACGAAATGATTAAATGTGCAAAGTGTATAAGCAGGCGGCAGAAAAAAACGAGATGATTTCACGCCCGAAAAATAACTGGAGACTGTTAATCTGATTGAGGAGATCAAATGAATCAAGTTTTATGGATTGTTTCATTGTTATACGGGATAATGGGCATTCTGTATGCATTCATTGGAATACGCCGCATTGTACGCAGAAATGAAATTGAAATTTTTGATTTTTGTTCGATTGATGTAATACCTTTACCTATGGATTTATTCTACTTTGATTTATGGACAGAAATCTTCCGGACAAAGGAAACTTGTATTTTTTGATTATTCGCCAGTGGCATACAAAACATTGTTGGGTCTCTGTTTGTCAGTTGCCACATATGGAATACTAATTTGGCCTACTGGTACCTAAAATAGAATGCCACAAAAAAGTGAATGTGTCTGACGTTGATGAGGAAAATACAAGCGGCAATCTTATCACGATGGATTTATCGCACTTCTTATTGGAGGAGAGCCTTTTCCTGTGGACAAGGGCGTATGGGAAGTTTGTCGAATTTCATTTTGAATGCTGCACGGATACGCTCAGGTAATGGAACAGTCTATAATAAGTTTGCCTTTTATGAAGTATTTCCACCAGAATACTGCCAATTTCTTTATATGTCTTTCTTTCTGGAATTTGTATAGGAAAACCTAAGAAAGTAAAAAGTGGGTTTGTTGATTCTTTTGAGCATTTCATTAGTAGCAAACTATCTATATTTTATGGCATCGACAGCCGTGTAACTATATTATTTTTACCGAATAGCTGTGGTTGCAATAATGTTAAGACACATAGAAAAGGAAAGGAATATTTCTAGATACCTGATATTGGCGGGGATTGTATCTTTTATACTGTTAGAGTTAACAATGCTGGCGGATGTTTATACTAGTTATGTTAAATACGGTAAGTGGATTTCTAATACAGATGGATTGATTTCAAATCTGACAAAAGAGTTTTCCGATTTATTCTTTCTTCGGACATGAAGGTAATGAAAGCATGGTCAGAAGGATCTCTACAGAAAGATTTTGATGATCTTATTAACAAATCGTATCGTGGATACCAGAAAGATTTGTTTCCATTTGAAACCCGGAAACGGTTTGGCGGTACAATACAAATATTTATCACACTGGCGGAAAGGTGGAACATCGCCGTCCGCATTATCAACGGGAAATTTATGAAATCGGCTTTGCTGGGGAGCGCTTATTCACCCATTTATTTTTTGGGATTGGTTTACCGGATATACAGATTCGAGGATTAAGAGGGCGAGACGGCACAATATGGAGATGTGTATTATGGGTTTGTGTTGGATTGTTTATCCAAATGGTAAAGCCACAATCAGATTTCTACGTTTGTGGGTAGTCTGTTTCCGGCGTTTCTTTTTCTTTGTGCTTACAAAGCTTTTTCTCTACGGTTACGATTGGGGGAAGAAATTTAAAAGGATCGTAGGATTAGATGCTATGGGTTTGTACATAAAAGGAAGTGGTAATTACAAGATGCCCAAAAATCCAGAGATCATAGAGTGGATTGGATCCGCGCAATATGTTGCTTTAACTATCATTTTAGTACATGTTGGTGCGCCATCCATGGTTAATCAAATTCGAACATTCGATGTTGTTTCGTTGGTTTTTTGTGTCCGATATCAATGTCATATTCACAAAAAGAGAATATAGAGAATACAAACAGCAAAGAGTAGAAACTACTATTTCCGACCTATGCTGTGATTTCCTTTTATTTTTTATTTTAAGTTTTTTTTGTACAGAGTTCCTACACACAAAAGCAATTATATAGCATCGGCCAGATGATAAGAGTTTTTCTTCTTTTAAATAGCGGTAGTATGGGATATGTTTGGATTGTTAGGTATATCTATGCATAGCTGTTTTTCATCCGATTATCAAAAGTATAGCCAGTAGCCTGAATTCCAAATGGAAACTATATTTTTTTTGAAGGATTAAGTGTAGCGACTGGGTATATCATGTACAGTATCAGGAAATTATCCAGTATGATTTGGCAAAAGATATTTTCACAGATTATGTATATAGTACATTTGTTTATTATTGATCGTAGTTTTGGCGGTCTGGAGTAGTGCTAATAAGACAGAACAAAAAGCTATATGCACTGAAATGGCGGTAATATTTGTTACAATTCAAATTGTAATGAGTTTTAAGGATGTGGGTTTTGCTCCAGGGGCTTTCAAGTTTCCGCCAAGATTGTATTATTGTGTCTCATGGCCTTTTGTGTACATATATCCTGCTCCTAGCAGTTCCCCAATAAACGAAATAATGCAATAGAATGGGTTAGCAAAAACTCATTTATGATTTACTTGTTTCATATTATTATGCTGAGATGCTACGGTTTAGCAACAAAAAATGAAGCCGTTTAGAAACTTTTGAAAAATTATGGGTAGTGGAGTATGGTCACTATCGGAGCGATGATTATGGTTTTCGTGTTATGGAAACAATGTAAAATATGAAATGGATTCGGAGAAAAAAATGAATCGGAAGAAAAAGCTATTATTAAATACATTCGCAGCCATAGTACAGCAGGTTGTTACATTGATATGCGGGTTTATTTTGCCACGGCTGATTATCACACTATGGCTCAGCAACGAATGGACTAATATCTTCACTACCCAATTTTATGTTCTTTCAATGATGGAAATGGGTGTTGGTGCCTTGTGCGTTCATAAACCTCTGGCAGGGCATGACCATGACCAAGTGAGGACCGCGTTCTTATCTCTTCAAAGAAGATTTTTCAATAAGATTGAACAATGCTGTGCATCTACACGGTTGGCTTGATGATTTATTTCCGTTGGCGGTAGATCCGCCACAAATGGCTATATTTCTACAGCCGTTCTGGTTTGGTGCAATTGCCTTCAGCTCAATATCTACATATCTGTTTGGTATCGTATATCAACAGCTCCCTGAATGCAGACCAGAAATCGTATGTTCAGCTGTCAATCAATGTATTGACCACAATTCCTGAATACGGCATTCGGCGTTATTCTGATCGAAATGGATGCGCGTATTGAAACCGTTAAACTGCTGGCATCAATCGTTATTCTGTTGAGACCCTTACTACTTAAGATTTATGTTGATAGGCACTACGACCTTAACTTTAAGCTTGAGTTGACAGAAGAGCGCTTAAGCAAAAATGGAATGGCCTAGCACAGCATATTGCAACCTACGTGCTGAAGCATGCCACACAATTATCCTGACAATGTTTTCTACGCTGGAAAATGTCTCGATTTATTATGTTTACCATCTGGTGACAAATGGCTTGCAGCAAATGATCGAAGATATTAACGACTGGCATGTCAGCACTCTTGGGAATATGCTGGCAAAGAATGAAACAAAAAAGCTGCTGGATACATTTTGAATCGTTTGAGTTTATCATTCATACTTTTGTTACTATCGTTTACAGCATTGCGGGCATTATGATCCTTCCATTTGTCAGCATTTATATGAAGGGCGTTACAGACGCAAATTATATTGTTCCGCTTCTTTTGCGGTGCTGATTGTTTTGGCAAACGCATCATATTGTCTGCGAAATGCCTTATAATACGGTCATTTTTGCGGCGGGTCATTTAAGCAGACGCAGGCAAGTTCTGTTAATGAAGCGTCAATCAATGTTGTTGTATCGATTATTTTAGTTTTTCCATTTGGATTGATCGGCGTGGCAATCGGTACTTTGGTGGCAATGATCTACCGTACCGTTTATCTTGCATGGTATTTGCGTACCAATATTCTGAATCGGTCACTCCGGTATTTTGTTCAGCATCTGGCTGTAGATGCAATAACGGTTTTACAGTATTGATTTCGACTCGGTGGGGTCAGCATTACGGAACCTTCATGGATGATGTGGATTGTTCAGGCGATTGCGGTCGGTGTCATTGTTTGTGTGGAATCGCTGATTATTAACATGATATTCTATCGAAAAATCATCAGGAAGAGTATGGATTTTATGTTTAAAAAGCAAAAGCCTTCGAGGAGGAAAAACGAAAAATGAATATCAACAAAATTATAAGTATTATGGAACGCAGGGATTTCTCCGCTGGATTCCTACAGAAATGTATCTGAAACTTCGGTATCAGAGGTTGCAGGGTACAAACTTGACCTTGAGAATCCAAAGCTGTACACAGAAAAATTACAAGCTCTGAAATTGAAATATGCAATCAGTTCCGAATCTGCCGCAATATACGGTTATGGCGGATAAAATCAAGGCAAAGGAATATGTGGGCCGGGTTTTAGGAGAGGAGTATATTATTCCGACTCTTTTAATTTGGGACTGCTATGAAAAAAATCGATTTTGATGCCCTGCCGGATAAATTTAAACCTGAAAACCAACCATGACTCTGGTGGCGTGGTTGTATGTGGTAAATAAGGCTAAGTTAGACAAGAAAAAAGGCTAGAATCAAGCTTACAAAAAGCTTGAAGCGTAACTTTTATTGGTATGGTCGTGAGCCACAGTACCGGGATATAAAAACCAAAAAATTTTTTGCAGAGCAATTCATGTAAAACAGTGAGCAGGGACTGCATGACTACAAAGTTTGGTGCTTTAACGGAAAAGCACTGTATACGCAATATATTACGGGACGCATGGAAAGTGAGACATCTTCGAGGCTTTCTACGATAGAGACTGGAATAAAGCAAGACTTTACATACCATAATCCTCTGATGACGGGCAATGTACCTCGTCCGGAAAAGCTGAAAGAATTGCTTAATTGCGCAGAACGCTTGGCGGTAGGATTGCCTTTCGCTCGAGTGGATTTTTATGTGCTTTGAAGATGAGACTATCAAATTTGGCGAAATAATCTTTTTTCCAAATGAGTGGTTATCAAAAATGGAACCAGAGAAAATGAACCTTGTTTTTGGTGAAATGCTTAATATAGATGATCAAATAAGGCAGGAAAATTCTGTATGAGGAGGAAATTAAGCTTTGATCGAAAATTGTCTCCCATAAACGTATGGTCATTGGCACTGGCTGCATTATAGGCTGGGGCGCTTTTGTCATGCCTGGAAACACGTTTCTGGCAAAAAGCAGGCCCGTTGGGGACGGCAATCGCCCTTTCTGTTGCATCAGTAATCATGATTATTATTGTTTTTAACTACAACTATATGATAAATCAGTATCCGGTTTCGGGTGGTGAATTTACATATACCGGATGGTTTGGGCAGAATCATGCATTTGTGTGTTCGTGGTTTTTAGGATTATCCTATCTTGCAATTGTTCCCTTAATGCAACGGCGCTGGCAACTGATCGGTAGAAATTTGCTGAATAATGTGTTTCAATTTGGCTTTCATTATGAGGTTGCCGGGTATCAAATATATCTGGGCGAAATTGTGCTGGCAGTGACAGCTCGATCGTTTTTGCGCTGTTAAGCGTCCGGGGCGTCAAATTTACGGGTGTCTTTTCAGACGATGCTGGTGTTTGCCCCTGTCATAGGAATTTTTGATAATCACATGCGCAGCGGCCGTCAGCGAACATGCATCTATCGTGAATTTGAAACCACTCTCAGCCCGAGTGAATCCCCGGTAAGCGGCGTGATTGCAGCGATCGCCGTAGCCCCTTGGGCGTTTGTGGATTTTTGATACGATTCCGCAGGCCGCGGAAGAGTTCAAATTTTCACCGCGTAAACAAAACTCATTATGACCGCGTCCATTTTGTTTGGCGCGCTGGTTTATGATCTTAAACACGATAACGGCCATGGTGGTTCCAGCAGGCTACGCATCGTGGAGCGACTATTATTGAGGATTTGCCGCATTTAAGTGGACTTCTTTCGCTTCCTACCTTCAATGCGGCGCACGAGCGTTTGGAACAGCAGGCCTTATTCTTTTCTGGGCGGCAAAGTTCTTGCAGCAATCCTGTCAGGAAATTATCGGGTTCTACATGGAACATGAACGATTATTATGGATGTTTGCGCATCAAAGAAGCTCGCCTTGAGGAGCTTCAGAAATTTGAAAACTATACCTTTATAAAAGGAAATCTTGCAGACAAGGCACTTATCAGAAGTTCAGAACTATTTTGAGCAATATCACCCGGATATTGTGGTCAATCTGGTGCCCAAGCTGGCGTTCGCCACTCAATCACCAACCCGGATGCCTACATTGAGAGCAACATGATTGGCTTCTACAACATTCTGGAAGCCTGTCGTCATTATCCGGTGGAGCATCTGGTGTACGCATCCTCCAGTTCCTCTGTCTATGGCAGCAACAAGAAGGTTCCGTTACCACGGATGACAAGGTAGATAATCCTGTTTCACTGTACGCAGCAACCAAGAAGGCCTACTCTAAGCTCTATAACATCCCGTCCACTGGTCTGCGCTTCTTCACCGTGTATGGCCCTGCAGGTCGTCCAGATATGGCTTACTTCGGCTTCACCAACAAATTGGTCAACGGCAAAACCATCAAGATCTTCAACTACGGAAATTGCAAGCGGGACTTTACTTATGTGGATGACATCGTGGAGGGTGTTGTCCGTGTAATGAAGAAAGCACCGGACAAAAAGAATGGTGAAGATGGTTTGCGTACAGCTTTTGCCCCTATCGGATTTGCCCCATTGGTGCCCACAGTGATCACAACCTGGGAAAGATCACAGGACTTGCAATTGACAAGGGAATCCACATTGCATATAAGCCCAAGATGAATGGCGTTATTGAAATGTGTAGTCTCCAATTCCCTAAACGTGCCCAGTGGCATATCCGAGAGATTGGCGAAAAGACTGGTGACTGGGCGGACTACCTGCGAGGAGCGACTTGGGCGTTGAGCAATCGGTTTCCGTTGACAGTCGGACTCAGTGGCGTTATTGAGGGCTCGTTGCCCATTGGCGGATTTCTTCCTCCGCAGCGGTAATCCTGTCCTTTTTGGATGCATTGTGCCAAGTCAATGGAATTAAACTGGGACCCGGCGTCGAGCTGATCAGCATCGCATTTGATGCAGAGAAAAACTACGTGGGTGTTAATGTAGGAACACTGGATCAGAGCTGTGAAGTTTTGAGTAAAAAGAATCACTTGTTGTATCTGGACTGCAAGGACAACCACTATGAGCTGATTCCAACAAATCCCAATATGAAGCCATACAAGATTGCGGTGTTTTTTCAGCGGTTTGGAGCACAGCCTGGCTGGCTCTAAATACAATATGCGAGTGGACGAACTGCGATCCGGTGTTTACGCTTTGCAGGCTTTTTGCGGGTCTGGAGTACGGAAAGTTCAATGAGGCCAATGCCCGGGATGTTTCGTTATGAAATCTACCAGACATATAAAGATAAGCTGCCGTTGCAATGGGCAAAACGCTGTGAACATTGGTATACCGAGTTCAAGCGTGTGGAAGCTGGTGCGGAAGCATGGCGGCGAGGAGATTTGGAGGAGTATGGACGCCTGTCCTTTGAATCCGGTTGGAGCAGTATCCATAACTGGGAATCTGGTGCGCCTGAGCAGATCAAGCTCTATGAAATTATGCGGGAAACCAACGGTATCTACGGTGGACGCTTTAGCGGTGCTGGCTTTAAGGGATGTTGCATGGCATCTAATAGATCCCGGAAAGACAGATGCCATTCGGGAAGAAGTGGAACGAAAATATCTTACCACTTTCCCGGAGATGCGTGGTAAGTACAGCTTTCCATCTGTGCGAGAGTGCGGACGGCGTAGGGCATAAGACGGAGGACTAATATGAAGTGCTTGATTTTGGCAGCGGATATGCAACTCGCTTGTATCCCTTAACGGAGAACTTTCCCAAACCCTTGCTGAAGGTAGGGGATAAGACCATCTTGGATTGGCTGGTGGATGACATTGATACCGCTGGTTTGGTGGATACCTTTTATGTGGTCATTAGCAATCACAAGTTTGCCCACCATTTTGAAGACTGGGCGGCAACCAAGAAACAGAATATCCGGGTGGTGGACGATGGAACAAGCAGCAATGAGACACCGGCTTGGTGCTGTATGCGTGCAGTTTGCCATTGACCAGTTGGGGCTGGATGATGACCTGCTGGTGATTGCCGGAGATAACGTGCTGGATTTCTCCCTCTCCAGCATGGTCATCAAGTCCACCATCCCGGTGGGCTTCACGGCCAGTGTCCGTGAAAAGTATCAGTGCGGGAACATCATCTTCAGCCCGGAGTTTCTGCGGGAGTCCAAGGCGCTGTATGACAATCTCTACCCGAGCCGCATCATCGTAGGTACGGATATGCAGGATGAGCGCCTCGTGGAGGCGGCACACCCTTTGCTTATTTGTTACAGGAAGGTGCTGTCAAAGAAATATCGACACCCTCTTCATGGGCTTCACAGAGGCAGAGGCCGTCAAGCTGTTTGCCAACACATATCTGGCGCTCCGCGTCTCCTTCTTCAACGAGCTGGACACCTATGCCGAGATGAAGGGTCTTGACACCCAGAAGATCATCGAGGGCGTCTGCCTCGACCCCCGCATCGGCACACATTATAATAATCCCAGCTTCGGCTATGGCGGCTACTGCCTGCCCAAGGACACCAAGCAGCTTCTTGCCAACTACGCCGACGTGCCCGAGAACATCTCATCGAGGCCATCGTGGAGTCCAACCGCACTCGCAAAGATTTCATTGCAGACCGGGTGCTCCAGATGGCGGGCTACTACAGCTATGGGGAGGAGAACGAGTACGACGCAAGGGAGGAGAAGCCCTTGCGTCATCGGCGTCTACCGCCTGACCATGAAGGCGAACTCCGACAACTTCCGGCAGTCCTCCATGGTGGGACTATTAGACGATAACACCTTGGCTCTTGTAGAGTCGAATATGTAAGGACTGCCAGTTCAACGATGGCAATTAATTGAAAATATAAGTACGATTTAAGTAAATAAAATAGTTTTCCGTTTGTGACTGTCACTACGGAGAGATGACATATTTGATACTGCTATTTAGAAGATACCGCTCCTTTGATTAATCATCATCTCCTACATCATCCCAGCCGATGAACTCTTCCTCGGCATCGTCGAGCTTCGACCAATCGAGGATTGCCCACAGTTGCCGCAATAAGATTGATACTCGTATCCGATGACCATCTTGCACCGAGGACAAATTGGAAAACAGTTCCGGTCTTTATAGATTCGGACTGTGTTTACCGTTCAGGGCAGACGGTATGTAGGGGAGAGCAGCAGGTCAAGGACAGTGTGAGTAAAGAGAACGCTTCTCCGGTATGTCCTCCCAGATATCATCAAATTCTGATGGCAGAGTCGTTTGAAAGTAAACTTCATTTATAATCACCTCTGCATTTAAGCATAGATGATTAACACAGACACTTGGATGTATATATGTCCGATTTTGTCCGTTATCCTTGAAAACTATCAATCAATGGTATATATTTGAGCTGTGAGAGTTATCCTCAACGGATGCTCACAGCTTTGCCGCTCGAAACTTTGCACACCTCTACGTGGTGGGCGGCAGGCAACGTCTACTCCATAGATGGCTGAGATGCAGAGTTGATTTGATTGTTAGAGGAAAAGAATATGGCTACTATTCCGCAACCCAAGAAACACGATGAGGCGGCAAAAAACAGCATTTGATACCACGCTGTTATGTGAAACCGTGGTATATAGGTAGTAGTGAAAGTGTATGGACGTACAATAAAAAAAGAAAAATATCATTCGGGAGTAAATTCCGAGTGGATATTGAACGCAGAAATATCGAGAGAATTCTGCAAATAAATGGTTTCCATGATATTAAAGCGGGTTCTCTGTATGCCGGAAGATGCAGAGCACGAGATTTTTGATGACATCTTGCAATTTGATGTGACCTGCAATGGGAAAAAAGCTAAAAACGGCTTTGGAGTGGAGTCTGGCATATAGTGATTTCAATCAGTGGATAATAAAAGATACAAATGGTGTTACTTTCACGCCTGATGAAAAAGTAGCGTTAAAAGAATATCTTGATAATACTCGGTGGGTATATATAGAGACGGAATGGAGTAAGGCCTATGAAAATCAATGGCATGACTTTATAAATCAAATTGAGAGCAAGGCAAAAGCTCTGTCCTTCGGAAAACAGCAGATTGGGAAAACGCCTCAGGATATTTCTCAGGATGAATTTAAAAACTGATTAAATATAGCGTAGTATTCGACTGGAGAAGCTTGGAAGGCAATGAGATTTTTAAATGAAATTCAGGAAGTCCTTTATAGGCTAATGCCATTAAGAACAATAAATATTCCAGAAGGAGAAAGAATACACAAAGAGGATAAAACAGCAGAAGACGAGATTAGGCATAATCTTATCTTGCAAGCATTTACAAGATATCTTCAAAATGATTCCGGTTGGATGAAAACGATTGAGACTTTTTGTGTAAGTAATTGCTCCCTGTCAATTTGGCTAACGGATTTAAATCATCCGTTTATCACTTCTGATAACCCGTCATTTTCCGAAAAAAAAAAAGTGATGGAAAAACAAAGAAACTATTTTGTAGCCCTGCCGACGATGCTTATTTCTTATGAATCGGGAAATCCAAATGAGTACACCATAAATTGTGCAGCGCTAGATCAGGTATTAGACTTAAATAAAAAAATAGCGCAAAATGGCCAATTGCTAATCGTACAATCAGATACATATGATATTAAGTGCCTTTTTTAAAAAAACAGATTAAAGAATAGCAAGTCTGTAGTAGAGGATTATTTTGTCACTAGATAACCCAATAGTCAATATGACAAGAAATTTTTATGGCTCAAATTAAAATTTACTGGTCAGTGGTATGAGTGCAGATGAGATTCTTGCCAAGCTGAAGTAAGCAAACCAGTCGTGTGTACGGTGAACTCCAGAAGATCACATATATCGGAGGGTATCATTTTATTCTGAGCGAAAAGGCAGGAGGCAAAACATGGCTGCTAAGAAGCAAACAAAATATGCGTGGGTTTGAGTCTATAGACTTTGGATGATGTAATGGTGGCAGTTTGCAAGTACTTGCCAGCAAAGGCAGGTGGGTATTCGAACTCAATCTGGATAAACTTGAGGCTATCCTAAGGCTAAAAGCAACAGCGATGAATCGGATGAATCATAGGAAATTCAACGTTGAGTTCTGGTGATAATAACCTGAAGATATCATTTCAGTGGCTTTATGTGGGTTAGACGGATGCGGAAGTACATCAACTCTAAAAGAAACAAAAAAGCAATGAGTTATAAATTACCTTTTTTGCAACTCAGAACTAAAAGCTAGCAGTCGGTGACAGCGAGCACGTCACTTGACCCAATGAGCATCGCTATGCCCATTCCTCCCGTTTGAGGCTACCTTGGTAGTTTCGGACGTGGGAGGATTAGTGCCTCACGCTTGCTGAAAAAATCAAACAGAGATCGAAAACTACTATCATATATAGACCCGAAGGAAGGCTGTCTAAGTACGAGAAGGCTGAAGAAGAACGCAAGGTGTTAGAGAATATGCCCGTTTGCTTCCCGGAAACATGATATGTGATGACACGCTTCGGATTTACGCAAGAGGCTCTGGCCTTTGCATCAAAAGTGTCGGAGTCAACCATCGGTCGCTACAGAAATGGAAAGGTTGAAAGTTTTTCTGAGAAAAACGTGGTTGCACTCATGCGTTGCTATGCACCTTCCTCCATGGCTTTCGTTTGCGCTCATAGCAAAAAGCAGGTTTAAAGCTTGGCTGCAACCAGAGAACAGCTAGCAATATTTGATGATTCTAAACTGTGTGTATATGAGGTCGATTGATGAGGTGAACGTGAGTACTTAAGGGAAAGAGGAATGTCTTCTGTCCCGAGATGGCATAGACATTGTCGAGTTTTTTGGGATTCTGAGCCTAAAATGATGAGCCGTGTGTTCAACTCCCTGCCGGAAGGATACACGGCTCATTTGCACTGTTTGCGACAAGGACAAGAAGAGCCAGATGCGAATCTGCAACACTTGGCTTATCAGGAGACCGTGTGAGCCAGTTTAAAACTGAATTGCAGCCTGTTTGGTGCTGCTCAGAATATTAAGCCAGGGGCTTCAAAAAGTCTGAAGTATTTCGGATTTTAAGGGTCTATTTCGGCTTTTTTGCGTTATAGGGGGCGCACAAGTGAACTTGCACAAAAATGGAGACCGGCTTTGGAACTCTGTCCAAAGATGTCGAAATGGTATTTACGCTGGATAATTTTGGTTATAATCATTATGGGATTTAAGCCAAAAAGGAGGACTTAACCCATCATCTCGATTTCAGTGTAAATGCAATACAACATAATTGAACAGAAAGGAAAACCGAAGGTGAGGTATTTTAAGACTCTGAATTGAAACAGTAAAAATAATATAAGCAGTCTGTGGGTTTCAGCGAAAAGGTATATGTGATTGGTAAAAGCTGAAACGGATTTTTGAATTTAAGGTATTGCAGATCCAAAATACATAATTAGAAAAGCAATAGTAACGGGATTTTTACAGGATTATAAAAACTAGGTAGATAACTCTAAAATAACTGCTTTTGTAAATTATGTAAGGGGGATAAGTATGCTCATTCGAGAATTGACTATAATTTCAGTTCGATCTGACTTCGCAATCGGGAATCTTTTGTATATACAAAGACCGAGAAGCTAGGATAGTGTACTTGTAACAAGTCACTGAGTCTTAGCAGCCCGGCCTTTTTTTGTTTGCATTTGCAGTATGGAAGGGGTGAACCGAGGTGGCATCCGATGTACATAAAGAATACGGATACCAAGGTGGAAACCGTCAGTGCCAACTCGGTTTGCCGTCAGTTGCCGCAGAAAACTGCCGAACAGGGATTGGCAGCTGCAGTTGCGTTTGCGGAGGAGGTTCAATGGTCGTTGGCAATACGCAGAACGATTTCGGGGGTAGGGTTTGGAGAGGCCTTGAAGCTGCTGATGAACGACCGGGATATGTCTGTGGAACAGATGGAGTCAGAGTCTGGGCTCTCTGTATCTACGGTAAAGCGGCTTCGTGCAGGACAGGATGCAAGTGTGGAGCAGATCGTTGCCATTTCGGTGGCATTGCGTATTCCGCCAATGGTCAGCAGTGATTTATTGAGAATGTGTGAATCACACTGGTTTTAACAATCAAAGGAATACGGTCTATCAGATGATTCTGACGGGCCATTACAAAGAAGACATTATCGAGAAAGTCAACGTCTATCTTGCAGCTTGTGGATGCGCCCACTCAAACTGCCTGCTAAGGTACCTACAACAGAATATCCATGAGGCGATTAGACCATAAAACGGTCTGGTCGCCTCTTTTTTGAAATTTTTTTCTGAGGTAAGGGCTCAAGAAGTGAGCCCTAAACGGTAATAAAACGGCGCAGTAAGGCTGCATAAGAGCATCTGACATGACGGTACTTTTTTATAAAAAGTACGAAATAACGATGCTTTGTGTGCTGCTTTTTAGAACTCATCTGATGAACTGGTGATTTGAGGGTGTTCTCGATTTATCATGTAGTCAGTTCAAGGGACGAACCCCAAAAGGCAAGTTCTAAGAACAAAAAATAATATCGCAAGCCCGGTTCTAGAGAGGGTTGAGGATACCATAACGAGTTTTACCAGCCGGCAGACGCTGTCTGCGGTAGAACGACCGGTCTATGGGTGTACTTCCCATCTCTGAATCGGGCCTTTTGCGTTTTGCAGGTTGGTTCAGTGCATGGCGTGAACCCTTCTATCCAGTCTCCGTCATCGGTATCCTTCCCCTCCCTGAGTCCGGGGAAAGGACAAGAAAATGACTGACATGATGAACTGCATGGACAAGCTGCGGGAGAAGA
>VOFC01002283.1_pt1 | contig 16050 bp, 11 predicted proteins | sample 5384161 | NCBI WGS metagenome assembly VOFC01 (sample SAMN12384722, study PRJNA508395) | human gut metagenome | isolation source: healthy gut B | host: Homo sapiens | reverse complement strand
GGGTATGAGAGAAACACTGAAAGCCCCAAGCTAAATTTTACTAAGCTGAGGTTGAAGTATGCCCCAGCGGGCCCTGAGGAAGGCTAAAGGTTGGCTGGTAGCCTTGAGAGCAGCAGGGTATTGCCATAGCAGAGGCCTTGTAACCTTAGCCACTCAATGGTGACCGCTGGTAAAGTGGCAGTTAACACCTTCAAGCCACTTAGCTACTTAGCTCTTTTGGGTAGTTAGCTAACAAGGTTGCTTCGCCTTGCTTCCTCCCATTTGAAAGAGCTGAGGTAACCTGTTTTAAAAGAGATATGGTAACCAGGATGTTTATAACTTGGTAACTGGTTGAAAGTAAAAATTTACATTATTGTAAAGCTGATAGCTTCTGGGTTTATACGCCCTTGGTAAAAACCATTGAAGTAACCCTAACCATTTTCCCTGTTGCGCTATGGTTATTTCATAAGCCAAGGGCATTTCGAGGAATTGTAAAGGGAAATTGAGATACTCTTGAAGCCTGCCTATACTTGTAGCCCAAGATATTACTTACTTTGTGTAACCTAAATATTCCCTTAGAAATTTACAGAAAGCTAAGATAACCTTTGTATTTGCTGTAGGCCTTATTTATAACTGAATGGCAGTGATTAGATGAGGTTTTATAAATCATATATTTGCGGTTAAGTGTGGTGAGCATTTTTGAATAACTGGTAGGGTAAAAGCGGGGTACTGGCCATGGTTGGAGTTTGTTAACCCGTATTGGGGTGCCCTGTGGAGGCTGATAATTGTTGATTCTGAATGGCCAAAAGGTAAAAGCCATTGAAGCCTTGCTATTAATTCTTGTAGAATTATCTGTATGGTAATCATATATTCATTTGATATAGGAAACGTAGTAAAGTAGTTGAATTGAAGGTATTATGGTAATTACAAGCCTTTAAACTTGTTAATTTAAAAGGCTAATTCAAGTTGTGCCCCATTAACCCTTAGATTGGTGGTAGAGTAAGGTTTGTATAGAATTTGGTAAGGTGAGAGGCCTTCACTGTTGATAAGTTGCCCTAAGGCAGATTGCTGATAGCCCTGCTTTGCTACACAGTAACGGAGGCATTTGTGTAATGTTAGTAGGAATTTGAGGTTTGGCCCTTGCGGTACCAAGGCTGCCAGCCGGTAGCACCATGGCCTGAGCGCAACCTGCGGTTTAGACCCAATAAGTAGTATAAAGCCTTTGGGATGTTGAGTATAACTTCTTGGTGGTGAAGGCAAACTCTTATAGAAGCAACCGCGTGCATATTATTTTTAAACATTTATGTAACTAACAACTTAATTACTGGTGGTTTAACTAACTAGAAATTGCTAAAGGTGTATGTTGCTGGGCATTTGTAGAGAGTTTTATAGTTTGAGCTCAACCCAGCATATAAGGCATTGATACGTAGCCTTGTGGTGGGAGATGATGACTGGAGGTAGCAGAGTAATGGTATTAACTATTACAGGTAGCCATTGGTTGGGGAGTAAGCATCCAGTTTATTTTTTCTTCTTAACTGTAAAGGTAACCTTAAGCGCCCTTATGAGATTGAGGTGTCCCCACTAACAGCCATGAAGGTAACCTGCCCTGTGGGTTTTGGATTTTTGCAGATGTGCCCTACAACTAATAACTGAAGTTTCTACTACGTGATAGCTCAGAAGCCTTGTTATCAGCATTAACCATTGGGTAGAGACATGCTGAATTGTGATACACAGTGGGTATTATCCTTATTGTGAAGCTGATTTTGCAGGTATAACCATGTCCATAATGGTGGTGACTTTGGCATGTGGTTGGCAGTGAATAGCTGGGATTGCCTGCTTGAATAATAAAGAGTTAACCCGGCTGGAGCCCGCAAATGGTGCAGCAGCTGGTTGAATGCGCTTAATGGAATTAACCAGTAGTAACCCACGGATGAGGAATTAACTAACAATAGCTTTGGCGGCAGCAACGAGCGTGAGCCATCTTGGAGGCTGGCGTTTTAACCGGGCCATAACACCCACTTAGCCGTGAATTGAGGAAGGTTTACGTATGCCATGACCCTTCTAGTGAGTGAAGTAACCGACAGATTATACACCCAAAGTAATGAGAGGATGATGGTGAGATATTGAATAGCCGTTGTGAGTTTTGATTGCCCAGGGGTACTGAAATTCATAAAGGGATTAGCAAACATAGCTAACAGCCCTGTTGATAGCCCCTGGTGTGGGTTAGCTCATTTGTTTGTGATTATTGTTGTGTATTTGTGAATTATGACATTGTATAGGTGATATGAGGTGACTAGATTAAATTTTGTTAGTTTAACTACTAAGGTTAACCTATGTGTGTTTTATTTATACTAGTAACTGTGATATTTTTGGAGGTTGCACATTTAAGCATTATAACTTGTTTTTAAAAAGCTCTTTGGTATAGAAACAGAGAACTTGAGGTTTTGATTTAATAATGCCCATAGTTTAACTAACAAAAGTTTTTCTTGAGACTAATTCTCATATAGTGCAGCTAGGAAACTTATATTGCCCTGATAGGTTTTTAAAGCCCCGTTTGGCTGGTATTAACCCCCATTTTATTAGTTTGTAAGTTGGATGGGATGAAGTTGCCTTAACAGGCTAAATTTCAATTATGCCCCCATTGGTGGTGTATGGGTTTTGCCCCCATATTATTCTGCTGGTGTGAGAAGGTTTGGTTATTTGAGTTGAGGTTGAAAGAAGGAAGCTAAACCAGTAGTTCCTGAGGTGTGGCATGAAGGGGTTGAAGCTCTTCTTGAGAGTTCTAGTTATGAATAGTTTGATTTGGTTTTTGATTTGGTTGGGCAATTGATTAAGCATGATTTTTTCAGTATTTGTATAATGGTATATGAGGATATATTGATACCTTTGTTAAATGATAACTATTAACGTTAGATTAGGAATAAAAATAAACCCGATTGTTAAAGTAGAGATTTGGTTTAAATTGCCATCAGCCTATTATAATGAGGTTAACCAGGTAAAGATGCCCATTTTGTTTGGGCCAGCTAATGGTTTGAGGTAACGATTATAACCCCCAAACCATGGTATTATAATGGTTTGTAGGGTATAGGTAAAAGTAGCCAGGAATAACTGCCCCCAACTTGCAGAGACTATGAAACTTAAAGCTCCGACACTAACTGTTGAAGCCATGTTTGGCTTTGATGTAAGCGAAGTAACTCCATTAACCAGTATGCTCTTTTAACCTATTACCACTTTGATGCCGTATTGCTGCTTATAACTGTTATAGGTAGTATACCAAGAGCCTAGCCCCACCCTGTTGTGCCGCGGTTTATAAACCATGAGTAGCTAACCTGTACTTGATGTATTATGAATACGTACCCATATATTGAATTTAACCAATGGCCACATGGTGACAGATGCTTTGGTGGTTTGCGGGTGTGCTCGCTGAAGAGTAGTTGAAACTAACAGGCTATAACCTCTTTGGTGGGTATAGCTAATGACCAGTGTGGTAAGCTCCCCATTGGCTTCGCTGTTTGGCACCAATGCGTTTACCCTTGCCCATGACCAGATTGTGAAGAGTAAAACCATGTAAGAATTGCTAAGCTAATTGACGTAGGTATTGACAAACTTGCTACAGGGTTGCTGGCATTGGCTTTGGCATACCATTAAACCTATCCCGTTTGGTGGTAGGCTTGGTAGCAGAGGTAGTAGGGTAAGCAACCTTTCAGTTCTGACTAATTAGATTGGTTCTTACAACCTGCGCCCATGGGGTGGGTGGGCATATGGCCAAAGAGAGGTACACGTTTGGCAAGCATCCCCAATGTGCTGAGGAAACTGGTGGGGTACCAAGCAAGCTTGCGCCTGATTGCATGACTGTATTGGCATTGGCATTGGCTAACCAAACCAACCTTATGCTAACTGAATGGGTATGGTAAGTTTGTAAGGGTATTGCTAACGTATTTTAATGTTGAGAACTTGCTGTAGCACTATAAATAACAAACTGATTTGTGGGTTTTTATATTTGATAATGAGGTGTATGACCCTCCATAGTATGAAGCCTTGCCAAAATGAATGAGCATCTGATAAGCTTTCCTAGCCAAACGTTATTAACCTTGGGAGTATGGGTAAAGGCTACCCAATTTGGGCCCTTATGAACCCATGTATTGTTTTGTTACTGCCACAGGTATACCTCATCCCATGGGATATTGTATGCCACTAATGTTTCTATTAGCTCGCTCACTTGGGGCGGCATTTAGCTACGCTATACTCGAAATTATGCTGAATGGTTTTGTTGTGATGACTCCTGTGACCTGTAACTAAGTTAAATTAGATTTTACTGCTTGCAGCTATAGCTGTGAGTTAGAAGCGGGGAATAACCTCATGTCCCATTACATTTATACTAACTTGTTTTGCCAAAGACAAATAAAAGCCAAGTTGGGGATTTGTGCCAGGGTGTGATTTAAGCCTCTGATAGTAGGTAGCAGGGGTTGTCCCTCCCTTGTTTGTATTGAGGGTTTTAATTGTGCCATTGTTATTCACCATTAACTTTTTTGTGCCATACAGTGACAATACAAAGCCTGGTTAGTGGCGGGGAGATGAGTGGCAAACTGCTTCTTGGTTACTTTTGGGTAGAGGGTGAGCACTAAGTAACTCCATTGGTGGTATGGCGGTTGGCTGGTTGCCATGAAATTTATTGTGTATAAAATGAAACTCCCTTACCAGACCCCTATGGCAAAGTATTGGTATATTCACTGCACATTTGATTGAGCTAAGATGATATAATAACTATTGGTACTATTGATTAGAGACGCAATTTCCTGGCATGCAAACCGACTCCTATTTCTTCGGCTATTGGCATGAAGCATTGCCCCAGTAGTGGTGGTATTGTGGTGGCAGCGGTGAGCCATAACATTGACATTTGTTTGATTGACTGAAGATTTCTTGATTGCCTTCTTTTCACATTGCCCTGCTCCAGCCCATCTAATGGGAAGATGAAAGCTGAGAGGGGAGTGTATGGTGGCTGATGCCAAATACTATTGGAAGCTCCATAACATGATGTAGTTATGGTGTGGTGGGGGCCAAAACTTGTAAGCCCAAGCCTTGATGGTTTTTGGTGGATTCGATAACAGGAATTGACCCGGCCTAGATGTGGCCTTTAGCTACTTTTATAGCATACCACCCAATGCTGTCGCTGTTTGTGTAGGATTGGTGTAAATGTGTTTGTGGCAAGATTTTGCACGCCACTATCTTTGGTGAGTGTTGTAAAACTAGGGGTATAATGTATGGGATTACGTGTGACATAACTAAAGAGTAAGTATTAAGTGTGGTTGGTATTGGATATATAATATGGGTTTTGTTTAAACTAACCATATGGGGATTATATAAGTGTTTACTAACTTGCCCAAAGGGTTTGGTATGACCCATTGACTTCCCTACAGCCAGGGCATTTGCTGAATTCCATAGTGTTTATAGGCATATTCCCTGTAGAATTCCTTGCAATGGTATGTTGATACCATTGGCGGGATGAAGGTAGCTAACTGGGTTTAAAGGTAACCCTTCGTAATTTTGAGGCATGGCATTGTTATGAAGCTATTAGATATTGGTTGTTGCCAATATATTTGTCTTACCTTTTTTAGTGAGCCGAATTTGTAAAACCCCAGATAGATTGTACGCCAACTACGAAGCCAATGCCCAGGTTGCTTCTTTGCAGGTGATAAACTAACATTATGGTAGGTAAACTTGGTAACTTTACCCTTATAAGCTTGACGAGAGTTGCCAGTATGGGTTGTGAGTAGAGGATGTAATGGTGATTTGTAAGCCATCTGAGCCATTTCTAACAGCAGAGACGGAGTCGATTGATGCCGGGTAAGAAGAAGCCCCTATTAGCTAACGCTGTTATTGCCCCTGGATTGGGTTTATAACGTAACAAGATATGATTAGTTGGATGATGCTAACGACAGTGAAGTGATATAGAGGGGTATTACCATGGTTGTTGCTCGCGGTTTTGGTGACCTAAACTGAATTTGTCCCTGTGGGTAATATGACTGGTGGGGTTGCTGACCATATTATATGCTGCCTTCACTCCCTGATGTGATGCTTTTAGCTTAAAGTTTGTGATTGGTGAGTGACCCAACTTTTTGCATTGCCTGCCACTAGCCTTAATATGAGTGGCAATTATTCATTTAGCTTAATTTGTTTGTTTGGGGTTGGATTAGATGATATTTGGCTTTAATTATTCATTTGGGTATAGGTTTTTGGAACTTGAGCATATGCTTTGGTAGAATAGTTGATTGATATGAAGGCCATGGTTTATTTGGGAGGCGGCCAGAAACCTATGACCCTTGTGGTATGTATTTTTACTGGCACCTTCTTCTTTATTTAATAACTAAACCATGGTGTTTTGGTACATAGCCCCAATGTACTACTTGTATAGCCTTAACTGGCTGCAAAGTAGCCCCTCAGCCTTGCCTGCTGTTATTGGCCTGTGGCCTTTAGCTTCGCTATTGCTTATTGCGTTGAAACGCCATCCCAATGATTTGCGGGTGGGTACCTGCCTGGGCATGGTATTGCTAACTGGATAGCAAAATTTCACTTTAACCCATTGGTAAAGGTAAAGGCTAACGTGGCAAGCTAGTAGATTTGTAATTAAGCTAATGGCCCCAATAACTGTGAAGCTAAAACCTAGTGGCAGCGCAAGCTTGTTTGTAAACGATTGCATGCAGCCAACCCCAACTTCTGTGGTGAGTGGTGGAGGCTCTGGATTGGGTGTTTGTATACTACACCGATTTTGGTATTGTATAAAGCCTAACAAGCTTTGTTATACTAGCCCCACTCGCCACTACGGTGAGCAATTTATGAGTTTATATAACTTACTGTGGCTTCCATGTGGCAGGTTGGTTGTTGTGCCAGTAAAACTTTGCAGGCTATTCAGTAGAGGCGGTGACGTGGTTTTGTGAAGTATGTGTACTTATGTGTATAGTGACCAAAGCCTGCAGCTCTAGTATTCGCTAACTGCGGTAAAACTAACTAAAGGCCAAAAACTTAGCTAGGTTTGGGATGGGGTGGTGCGTCGGTTTATAGAGTTAACTTCACTTGTGGGGTGAGATCTAACTAAAGCCACGCTACCGTAAGCTGTTGGGATTTATATTGATTGGTGGTGATTGCCCTTGATTTTTGGGCGTCCAACCCAGTTGTTTAGCTCCTCATGTTTTGTATTAGGTGGCAGAGTACTTCATACACCTGCTAGCCAGAGCAGCTAAGTAGCGAGGCATAGCCATTAGCAAGCTAAAGATATTGAAGAAGGTTGGTGTTTCGATGTGAAGGTAAGCCCTAACTGCAGGCCAGAAAGTCTGATGGAGATTGTGAGGTTTCTTAAAGGGTTGGCGCAGGCATGAAAGTTGCCAGAGAAAGCCGAATTTCTTTAAAAAGCGTTGTAAGCCTTGCGGTTGCTGGGGAAGCTGTAGTAGCCCCGGATATATTAAGCCAGAGGAGGTAACTATGCATAGGCTTGCCAGCCTTGTCGCCTTGCCCAGCAATGCCCTTTCAATGGCAGCTCGTTTTGTCGAAGGCTAACCAACCGGTTGTATACCCTAAGCAAGATATGGGCTGAAGCCAAGTAGCCAAAGATATGTTTGCATTACAATGGCTGCAGTATAAATGCGCCAGACAACTATGGCTTTCCCATTTGAGTTTGGTAAACCAATGATAATTGGTATTACTTGAAATTGCTTTTCCTTCTTCAGTAGGGTGAGCAGAAACAGATGTGAAGCAATGTGCTACAGCCAGCATGAGTGCATTGTATAGCCAGGTACTTATTGTTGCAGCACCCAGGCGGTAAGAGGGGTTGCTAAATTGGCTTTTCCTTGGTGTATTTTCTTGTTTATTGGTAGCAATTTTGAAATAAATCTAACAGGCTGCCATTACTAGCAATGCATTGGTATTTGTATTGAAGGCTAACCTGTGCCCTATTCCCAGGTAATATAGCCATCTCTCAAGTTCAGGGTAGAATAGCTACTTAGAGGCCATTTGACCAACCAACTAACTATAACTAACTGGTATTAAAATTTATTTTTCTTTTCTTTAATTGTTTGCTCATTTATAAATATTTTGATTCAGGAAAGGCATGTAATGAAGCTAAAGCTGCTAAGCTGGTATTATAAGCCATAATAACACAATGGTAGAAAAATTGGAGTGTAAAGGCTACTGGGATAGGTACCAGTTAAGGGTTAGTAATAGCAAATTGTAGGCCAGGGTAGCAAGTTGCTTATGACACCCCAAGCTCAGCCTTTTAACTGTGATGGGTAAAGTTTTGCTTCCCAATTGCTCGGCCCAACTCTAAGTGAATTGGCCAAGTAAGGGGGCGTGCCGGACTTTGTTGTAAGGGTAATGGCCTCCCTCCATTGTTCGCCCATGACCCTCTTTGTAAATTTGATTTTTTATTCGATGAAAGAAGGTATTATAATTGGTTGGTGAATACTGGATAATAAGGGATGGCGCCCTGGTTTTATTAAATAATATTGCCCAGTGGTTACTCTTAATGGCCAGAGGGTACTATGGTATGGCCATAAGTAACTTCCCGTTACCGTTATTAGAAATTACCCCCGGTGAGAATATGAGGTGAAAATGGTATATGTTACGTGGTTGGTAGATTTGAGAGCGCCACTAAGGTTAAAACAACGTTGGGGTGGCGTTAGTTACAATTGCGTTAACTACGTGAAATAAGTTTTATAACTGAAGGTTGGCTGAGGATGTACCATATTATTTTAATTTATATTGTGGGGTGGTAAGCTAAATGTTACAAATTATAATTTTGATATGTTGTGTTTGTAAATGTTCAATTGCTTTAAATATGCTTGCTAGAAGGGGTGGCTTGAGCCTGGTAGAAAATAGGTAAGGAATTGGTATTTGCCTACGTATGGGCTGGGTAACTGTAGATTTCAATATATTGCTGATGACACCATGACCATACCAGGCGTGGTGAGGCAGCTTGCCTTGACGAGTTGTTTGCAGCCTCGTTTTTATTGAAGCTTGGTGACTAAAATAAGCGTAGTGTGGTACTTGGCGAGGAATGAAGCCAGTATGAAGGCCAATTTAATTTGCGGTGGCCTATAAGTTTGCGATAAAGTTAACTATGGTAAGCTATTGGCGGTTTTGCTTATTTGAAACTTTCCCAATGTGCTAATTTAACCCTTGATAGCTGAGTAGCTTTGGAATGATAGTTGTTAGGGTGTTTGGGGGGAAGATGTTCAGAATTTGCCATTGGTTTTTTGGCTTTTCGCCGTTATGTGTTTTCATGGGTTGTGGCTTGTTTCTTGCTGATGTGAGCCAAGGCCGCAGTAGCCTTCATGATGGCTTCTTGCATGGGAACTGCGGCCATATTAAGGATGGCAGCGATATTTGCCAGTGAGGCGCCTCTTTTTATTGCTGGTACAAAGAGTTGCGCCTAATTTTCACTTAGTATGTCTAGTGCATGGCGCCGCTTATTAAAGAGGAGCTAATGGCGGGTTTGGCTCAAGTAAATTGCTTTAGGATTTAAAGCGTTGGGTTACCAGTATTTGTTGGTAACTGGGTGAAGAGGCTCCTAAATAAATTAGCCTGCTGTGAGAGGAGTTCTGAGCCTGTTTTAACTGAGGAAAGGCATGTATGGCATGGTTTGTTTTTATGCATTGAGGAGTATACTGATTGCTACTTAGGTATAGTTCTGAGCAGGTGTGTTTGGTGTCCCGGAAGGGCCTCCAATTTTGAACTCTTGAGGTATTCCTAATAGCTGATTCCCTATTGGCAATAGATTTAAATGAGTATTTGGGTGGCAGGCGCTTCAAGGTACGTGGTAGCTTCAGCTAACAGGGCCTTGAAGTTGTCTTCATTGGCAGTGACAGAGTCGCCCCAAGTGAAAGCAGTAGCTGTGGGTTAACTTCAGCGACATTAAGGCTTGAGGCTAGTCTTCAAGTAGCTGAGTACGTAATTTGGGTTTGGTATTGTGGGTGTGTGGGTTGGGTGTTTGGGAGACCAATATCAGCAACTCATTATGTTTGCTTGTATGCTACAAGCTGCCATATATGTACTGAGTAGCGTAACGCCCATGGTGTTGGAGAGATATGGAAGTGAATAATTGGTAGAAGTAGTGTGGCTAGCAACTGTAATGAAGCTGACTATTACTCCAACGTTGGGGTTGAAACCCCAGCGGCTAACATTGCAGGTAGTTTGTTTGGAAGGCTACTGCTGTGTTTTTGTACTTCTGATGTTAGCCATTTGATTAAAAGATGAAGCCAATGAGCCTTCTTGGTTTGATATAACTGAGTTATAGCTGAGGCAGCTAAGAGCAGAGTATTAGTATTGTTGTTATATACTAGTTTTATGAGATTAACTACAGCTTGTGTTGTAACTAAGCCATTGACGACCAGATTTATAATGCAGGTATTTGGTTGTTTGTAAAGCTAACTGGAAGGTAGCCAGCAATACTGTTGAATTTCATATTTTGGTTGTATTGAAGCTATAAGTGATTTGCAAGCGTGGTTGCCAATACTGGGGTGGCGGGGTTGGGTGGCAGGAGCGGGTGTATAACCTTGATTTGGCAAACTGTTTTCGCTTTCAACAGTTGCAGCTCTTTCTTAGTTGGTACTTAACATAAACGACTGAATAGCATACACTGAAAGCTTGGTACTTGCGCTTTTTGATATTTGATAACAGAAACCTTGGTCTGTTAGAAACCCATAGATTACTTGGGCTGAGGAGAATGTAGAAATGATTTGAAGAGGACCATAGATGTGCGGTACGTTTGCTACAAGTATTAACACAGAAACTAAACAGGAGTAGTTTGAAGAAACGTTGGTATAAGGCTTACCAAAGAGCACTCAGAGGTGAAGTTGGCATAATTCTATTGTGATTAAAGTTGGTACTGTTTGGTATAACCTAGAGTATTGTAATATAACCAGCATGCTTTAGCTCTAGCCCATTTTACACATTCTTTGCTTAATGAAGCTGAAATACCTAATTTGGTGGCAAAGTGGCCCCCACCAAAGCCCCCGGAAAGAATGTACTGCTATAGGTATATAACACTTTTTTAGCGCCAGCCCATGTTGTTCACTGGGGTGGTATAGTAATTGTAATTTAATAGAATGGGTTTGGTAGGTGCAGAAACCTAACCTTCGTCCCTAAGTATGAAGGGCCAAGGTACCATTAGCCTTGCAGGTAAACCAGTATATAAGGTGGCTGGCAGCGCTTCCTGTTGCTTATTGTTTGAGAAGAAAGCTAGATTGTATGGTGATATGCTTTGTTTTATAAAGGAAAGGCTGGTGAGGTAACCCTTTAAGTTTGCCATGTTGATGTATTTGTCCCAATACCAGCATAATAAGCACTGCAGTTATGGTTGTGCAAGTACTTTAGTACTCGATTGTATAACCCAAAAGTGGTATAGAAACCACCCATAACACTTTGTACCGAGGCCTTTTTTGCCAAGGGCAAGGTGAAGTACTCTGCAGGTTTGAGGTAGGCCATTTGCATTGCAGTAAGTGGGGGAGATGTAAAGTTGCCCTATTTATGAGTTTAGCTTTGAAATTTATAATCTATTTTGTGAGCTCTTTGATTTAACCATTGTAAATGTGCCAACCATTATAAGTTAACTGAATAACCCCAAAAACCATTACTGGTTTGTAAAATATTAAACTAATTTAATTACTAAACCATTTGGTAGCAATATTTGAAGGATAGATGATAAAAATATAACTCCCTTAAAGGGTATTGGTTAGAAACCCTTAACCCCAAGGGGATTGAGCCCCTATTTGTATAATATATGATTTATAAATTTGTTTTTATAAATTTAGCCAGAATAACCCGTTGATAAGGTAGTGACCTGATAAACCTTTGCGTAACTAGGCAGTAACTAGTATTTTGATAAGGTTTGGGAATGGTATATTGAGTTGGTTAAAAGCCATAATAGTAGTTGCTTCAGGAATTGAGGTTATATTTGAAAAAGCTACCTCTGGGTTGGGTGCCTTGTAGGATAGCCAACAAGCCAGCGGTAGTTACTACAATGAATTTTATAGTTGACTTAGTTTGTGATATGATTGGTAGATTTGGTTTGTTCTTCTTCTTGACATTGCTTAATTTGCAAGGTTGCTAAAGCAGCCTGAGGCGCTTTTTAGACCTATTGCAGCAACGTATTACTGCCGAAGCCAGCCATTTGCCAAAACCCTGTGAGAGGTAGCTTGCTAGCACCCTGTTTCGAAATTTCACCCAGCACGGTAGCCATGAGAGTGTGGGAGTAGTTTGGGTGATGACTAAAATGAGAGATTTAATTCTTTGTTATTTTGGGAAGCAATGTAGAGTTAACCCTTTGCGCTACAATTTCTTTAACACCGAGAATTTCTTGAGAGTGATGACCCTGTATTTATCTTTGGTTTTTATGAATGGTGGCAGTGATTGATGGTGAAGATATTTTAAAGCCTACTCTTCATTGTATAGCCCTTTGCCTAAACCATATGTGTTGTGAGGCCATGTATGCAAATGCGGGGAGAGAGGCCAGGGGGAGGGCTGGTGGTAAATTTGCCCCACTGCTTGCTTCTTCTAAGGTAAACTGCTTGTTAAAGTTTTTGCCAGTATAACAGTATGGTAGCCTGCTTGATTTGGTGGTAGAAACTTCGAGGATTGCTATGCCAGCCTTTTGACTAAAGTGGCTAATTTCGCATGTTGGCCCCAGTAGATTTGGCATGGTGTGGCATACACTTGTGGTAACCAGAAGCATGGCAATGCCAAAGACCCTTCAGGCTTGGAGTGCCTGCCAGTGACCATAACCAGCGCTATGCGAAAGAGTTGATTGTGAAAGCCCCCTAGCCAGCTTACTTTGCATAAGCATACTTGGTTAAGATAACACTTGGACTTCCCGCTTAGCACTTTGCACCGCTTGGCTATGTTCGTTTGCTAGCATGTATTTCTGCCAGAGGAGTGAGTGGGTGACCAGGTGGCAATGGCTTGAGCCAACGCATGATCACTTGTTATTGTTTGCAGGTTTGCCTAGCAGTGCCAGGCAGCCCTTGGCCAAGGGGTTTGCTTGTGTTGGCTTAACTCATCCATGGATAAACAAATTATGGGAGGGATTAGGGTGATTCCCTGAGCGATTGATTGGTAAAATAAGGGAATATTGCCAGTAGAAAGCTGCTTCTTAAGTTTGCTTGTTGTTTAAAATATTTGAAAGCATTCTGTTTCATTGATAACCCCATGTGATGTGCTATGAGTTGGTTGTATGTGGGTAACAGTATAAAATATTTACGGCCCAATGGTTGGTGAAGTAAAGTGGTGGTGAGATGTGAATGGCCTGTATGGGCTCAGCGTTAAACGCTGCTACCAGCTTTGAGAAAGCCATTGGTTTTGCTGGCTTTGTCTTAAACTTTTAGAAACACTAACTTAGTAAGGTGGATAAGCAAACTGAGCGACTTGCCCCCAAGGTGAGCCATATACCCACCCTTTCTGTAACTTCAGAAAAAGCGATGCCATAGCCATTTTATATATTGAGTTTAAAAACGAATGATAACTGCAGCTAGTTAGCATGAAGTCTAGCAGTTTTAGATGATAGTCGGGGTGATTGTGGTACTTGAGGCTTTGTTTGCTGCTGCCAGGCAAAGCCTATATTTGGAGCAGGTAGTAACTGAGTTTGTATATAAATTGATGAGTTTGTCCCTTGTTTGTTACATTAGACCAGTTGTGTGTGTAAAAGCGAGGTAACGCTAAAATGGTACGCATACTGCATTACCGGCAAATTAAAAATTAGCAAGCCAGTGGCAGGTGTAGCACCTAAGGCAAGCTCAAGCTTGATTTGACAATGTTCATTTGAGCGCTAACTGTTAAGCGGGCAGCCTAGTGCTGATGAGGCTTGCTTGATTTTGTTGCCAGAAATTTACTGCGGCACGACCAGAGCTGAAACAAGTAGATTTTAACCCTTGCCAAAAACTTTGGTTTACTAACAGCAACCCAGTGTTGGTATTTGTGGCGAAGGCTGGCCCTTGCTTTGATCTTAACCATTTGTTATGAGCCTGGATGTGGTGGTTTTGTAAACTAAGCCACGAAACTACTTGTGGTGATTTGTTGAATTTAAGCTTCAGCAGCATTTTAACACTGCATTGAGCTCTCCAGGTAGCTTCACGGCTTCGCTTAGAGATACTTTGTGGATGATATTCACTGCTGCCCACAGGCTGCTTCTGAATATACTTTGGTGCCAGTTTGCCCCGCGAGGCTTCGGCGGCAGCAAAGTAACTACCTTGTGATGCAACCTTCAGCTAAGTAGGTAAATGAATTGCACGTTAACGCTGTATACATTGCCAAACCCTAGCCGCAATTACATCTCCTTAACTCGGCATGCACGCTCCATATTGTTTTGGTTTGAGGAAATTGTAAAAGTTGGTACTCATAGTAAAATGCTAATTGTTGTAAATTGAAAGCTATGATAGTTGAATGTATTACTAATTGTGCTACGGCATTTTTGAGGTTAATAGCCGCCACTCACGTACAACTTAACGCAATTTGGTAACTAATGAGCGCGGTGATTATTGATCTAAGGTTAGGAGTTGGCTTCATGGTTTTTTGCCTTTGATAACGTTGTAATTATTGTAAACAGTTTTGAGGTTGCGGGTTAAAGTAATAGGTATACCCCAGCGGCATGCCTGTGTAAAGGCCAAAGCACGCCTTTCTTGAAGTTGTGCCCAAAGCTGATAACCAGTTCTGGTAGTAGTTGCACTTAGCCAGTAGGGGTAAAAGCAAATGGCCAACCTATGGGATGACTTGAGAGCCAGCCACAGGTGACCTTTGCCTGCATAGTTGGCTTCTAGATTCCCTAGAAACTGTTTTCCTTTGTTTGAGGAAGAGCGGTAAGGGTAGTGAATGTGTAGAAAATGAGCCTATTGGTGACAAGGATGGGTGGCAGTATATATACTTGCCAACAATGTAGTAAGTATATATATTTGAATATGACCCTCGACAGGTATATAAAGTTATAGTATTAGAAATAGTGTATGAACTAGCAGTTAGAGTTTGCATTATGAGAGAAAATATAGAGAATAAATGCTCCATTTATTTATTACTGATATATACTAGTACTTCTGGAATTTGGTTTGCCATTGGTGATAGTAACGGTAAGTGTATCTAACTGAGTTATAGATTTTGGGGACATACCAGATTGTGCATTTCTATCTGCGGTAACCCATAGTAATGTGGCATGGCAATGCCATATCCCGTTGTAGAAACTCTGCTCCTTGATTCTGGGGTAAGTTGGCAAGTAGTAAGTGAGCTCCCTTTGGCGCTTGCGGTTTACTTGTTACCTTCATAAACTTGCGTTAATTTAAGGTACTAATATGCAGGTTGAGAAGCTTAAGATATGGTTGGCTTACTTATTGGTTTCTTGGGTTAAAGGTATTTTGACGCTTCAACTATTGTGTGGTAGAGTATTGTGCCATGGTTAACTGGTAACCAGTAACCGGACATAACTCCCATTAACTAGTATAAGTTAAAGAAATTTGGTTATCCATAGTTATAGTAGCAATTATAACTTGTGGGGTTAGCATTGAAGTTTTTTGGCTAGTTATGAAAACAAGTGGGGTTTGCTGCTTTAAACCCATAACCTAAGATTTGAGCTTCTTAGGCTGATGGCAGGATTGTTTTTAGGTTTATTGAGCCCTTAGGTTGTATGAGTTATGAGGATGGGGTCCAGAATTTTGCTGTGATAAGCCCAGCCCAGCAGTAAGAGCACTTTTGAGCCAGTGGTAGGGGTTTGGTATGAGCATCTTTAGAAGAAGCCATAGCTTCTTCACTAAATGACTTTGTTTTGGTTGAGAGTTGCACTAGCCAGCTGGGTGATACATGGCGGTGAAGTAAAGGTGGCTGACTGTAAACTGTCAGCAAGAGAGGTATGACGCTTGGGTTAACACCCGCGCAGACCCTGCCCGGTTTGGCTGTCAGATATTTTATGGGAAGCTGGCAGTTTGGACCAGATTTGAAACCACACTAATTCTATCTGTGAGGGAGTGGCTAACTGCTTGAGTAGCTGCTGGCCGGTACGGCCCCCTAGCTATAACAAGAGCTATTAACTGATGGCATGCATCGACT
>VOFC01002058.1_pt1 | contig 16051 bp, 28 predicted proteins | sample 5384161 | NCBI WGS metagenome assembly VOFC01 (sample SAMN12384722, study PRJNA508395) | human gut metagenome | isolation source: healthy gut B | host: Homo sapiens | reverse complement strand
TCGGTATGCGCGTTCAGTTAGAGCTCGCAGGTGGTGAACTCGGGTTGTGCTTGGTGTCCATGCCCTCGTTGCGGAAGATGCGGCCTATCTCGTACACACGCTCGATGCCGCCGGACAATAAGGCGCTTGATTAAGTCGGTCGCTATACGCAGGAACATGTCTATATCCAGCGTATTGTGATGCGTTATGAACGGACGAGCGGTCGCGCCGCCGGAAATGGTGTTAAGTACGGGAGTTTCAACCTCCATGTAGCCTCTGCCGTCGAGGAAAGAGCGGACATAGCTTATAAATTTCGAGCGGATCTCAAAATTGCGGCGGCTGTCATCGCTCATGATGAGGTCAACATAGCGCTGGCGGTATTTAAGCTCGGTGCTGGTCATGCCGTGGAACTTCTCGGGCAGCGGACGCAGACTCTTGGAGAGCAGCGTGACAGACTCGACATGTACGGAAATTCCTCGGTCTTGGTCTTGAAAAACGAAGCCCGTAACGCCGATTATATCGCCGATATCGTACTTTTTGCGGAAGTCTGCAAACTCCTGTTCGACACCGCGTCCTTGCGGATGTACAGCTGAATCGTGCCGCGGTCATCCTTGATGTGGCAGAATATTGCCTTGCCCATGCCGCGCTTTGACATCATGCGAAGCCGGCAACCTTGACGGTTTTGCCGTCAAAACGACTCATAATCGTTCTTGATATCGGTCGAGTACGCGCTTCTGACAAAAGCGCGTCTGAGTGAAGGGATCTCTACCTTCATCCTGCAAAGCCTTGAGCTTATCGCGTCTTATTTGCAGCAGCTCGCTGAGCTCCTGCTCGGTAGCTGCATTCTCGTTTGTCTTATTCTCACTCATAGATTTCCCTCTTAGCCGTTTTCTACCGAAAGTATCTCAGTGCAGCTCACCTGCCGGTGCATCGACGGTGATCTTTTCACCGCGACGTGACCATAGAGGCCGCGTCCAAAGGGCGAATCGTCGGATACGCGCCCTTCCATGGGGTTTGCCTCCTGCGAGCCGACAATTGTGTAATCCTCTTCGTAGCCATCATCAAGGTCGCGAACCTTGACTCTGCTGCCGAGGGTGACTGCGCCCCTTGCATGCCGGTATCGACTTCCGACGATCTCGGCATTCTCGGGGCGCTCTTGAGCTCGGCAATTCTGGAATAGAGCTTGCCCTGCTCTGTCTTCGCCTCGTCGTACTCGCTGTTTTTCACTCAGGTCGCGCCGCGGGCCTCTTTGATCAGCTCCGCCACTTCCCTTTTCGCGCACGGTCTGGGTCAGGTCGCTGTCCCTGCAGCTCCTGCTGACGGGCAGCGCTCATTTTGTACTCTTTTTCATGTCGTTTCCTTTATGCGCCGCCTTCGCGGCACGTCCTTCGGACAACGCGGCGCAGCCAATAAATAAAAAGTAAAAATATTATAGACGCTGCCCCGCCGCCGCTTGTCAAGGCACTCGGCTTTACAAATCCGCGCCGCGGTATGCCATAAAGGCAGAACAATAATGACAGCACAGCAGGCTTCACCGCGCAGCGGATCGCTGCCTCGCCTGCCGAGCCGCGCTCCTCTGGACGGACGGGCTCTACTTTTTGCAGGCGGAGAGCCAGCTGGCCGGCAGCGGCATCGAGCTGATCGCTCCGGCGAGCCGGACGTCGACACTCGAGCGCTTCCTGCTCGCGGGCTGGAGGACGGGAGCCTGCTCGGCTTCGATGCCCGCACGGTCAACACCGCGCTTGCGCGGCGGCTCGGGAATAAGCTGCAACGCTTTGCGGGGGACGAAGAACCTTGTCGGCGCGCTCTGGCCCGACCGCCCGCCGCTCTCCGCTGCGCCGGTGTGGGGCTGGGGATCGAATACCGGGCGAAGCGCGCGCGGACAAGCTCGCGCGCGTGCGCGCGATGGCGGACGAGGCGCGGACGCCTTTCACGGCGCTCGACGAGCTTGCGTGGCTGCTGGATCTGCGCGGAACGACGTGGCCTGCACGCCGGTGTTTCTCGGCTTTTTCTGCTGCTGACGAGGAGGATGCCGTGCTCTGCGCCCGCAGTGCCTCAGTCGGCGAAAGAAGTGAAAGCGTCGCTCGCCGCCGACGGCGTTGCGCCTTGCGGACTATCTACGGCGCCTTGTCCCGCTCTGCCGCGCGGTACGCGCGTGCTGCTCGACGGCACGACGGCGAACTATCGCCTGACGCAGAGCGTACCGGACGGCGCGGAGACGCTCGACCGTCCCAGTCCCATTATTGCCCATGAAGGCGGTCAAGAATGCCGTGGAGCAGGAGAACCTCCGCCGCGCGCGCACCTTGCCGACGGCATCGCGCTCACGCGCTTTCTCCGCTGGCTCAAGTGTGACGCCGTGCGAGGGAGCCACTGAGCTCGCCGCCGCGAAATGGAGGAATACCGCCGCGAAAGCGCGGACTATCTTGAGCCGGCTTCGACCCCATTCTCGCCTATGGCCCCCACGGCCCATCGTCCACTACGAGCGACGGAGGGACCGATGCCGCTCGAAGCGCACGGACTGCTCTCGCCGACACCGGGCGGTCACTACCGCACCGGCGACCGACGTAACGCGTACCGTCGCACTTGGCTCGGTCGCCGAGGAGGAGAAGCGCGCCTGCACGCTCGTCCTGCGCGGACACCTCGCTCGCCGCCGCGCGCTTCCCGCGCGGGCGTGACGGGGGAAACCTTGACATTCTCGCCCGCGGCCCGCTCTGGGACGAGGGACTGACTATAACCACGGCACCGGCCACGGCGTCGGCTATCTGCTCAGCGTCCACGAGGGACCGCAGCGCATCCATTGGAGCATTGCCTCCAACGCGCGGCACACCGCGCTGGAGCCGGGCATGATCTTCTCAGACGAGCCGGGGCTGTACCTTGCAGGAAAATTCGGCGTGCGGCTGGAAAACCTTCTGCTCGTGTGCGAGGCGGAGACCAACGCCTACGGCCGCTTTCTCGCGCTCGAGCCGCTGACGCTCGCACCCTTCGACCACGATACCATCGACCCGTCGCTCCTGAGCGACCGCGAGCTCACGCAGCTCAACGCCTACCACGCGCGTGTTGTTTACGAAACGCTCGCGCGCCGCATCTCGACGCGGAGACCCGCGCGTGGCTGCTTGGCGTGACCGCGCCCCTCGGGAAGTGAGCTTGCAATCTGCGCCGTGTCTGCTATAATGGCACAGACTACCATTACCGAAAAGGAGAAAAACGGTATGGACATTTTTGATATTTTAGGGCCCCGTGATGGTCGGGCCGTCCAGCTCGCACACGGCGGGCGCAGCCCGCATCGGCGCGATGGCGCGCACCCTGCTCGGTGAGGGAGGTCGCGGACGCGAAGCTCCACCTTACGGCTCGTTTGCCGAAACGGGAAAGGGCCACGGCACCGACCGCGCTCGTCGCGGGGACTGCTCGGCATGAAGCCGGACGATCTGCGCATCCCCAACGCCTTTGAGGAGGCGAAGAAGGCGGGGCTGCGCTATACGTTCGACGTGATTGACCTGCGCGACGCGCACCCGAACACCGCTGTGCTGGAGCTGACGGGCAAAGGCGGCCGCGCGCTGACCGTGCAGGCAAGCTCGCTCGGCGGCGGGCGCATCATGGTCAACAAGCTCGACGCCGGCATCGAGGTCAACTTCACCGGCGAGAGCAACACGCTCGTCGTGCGCAATCAGGACGAGTTCGGCTCCGTTGCCGCGGTGACGAGCATTTTGAACCAGCTGCGCGTGAACGTGGCAAAATATGAGCGTCCGACCGCCACAAGCGCGGCGGCGACGCGCTCATGGTCATCGAGACCGACCAGCATCAAGCCAAAGCAGGTGGAGTTCATCTCCGAGCTGCCCGGTATTCTGGGCGTGACATACTACGATAAGGAGGACGACGAGATGGCTCTGGCTTCGATGAGCGAAATCTTTGAGCGCATGGCGCGGAACGGGCAGGAGTTCTGGGAGGTCGTCCTTTAAGCCGACGACATGGACGAGCGGCAGGTCAGCCGCGAGGCGAGCATGGCGAAGATGCTCACGACATGGCAGGCCATGCAGGACGCGGCGGACAGCCTACACGGGCCGCAAGCGCTCGGTGAGCGGACTGGTCGGCGGCGACGGCATGAAGATGCGCAGTACACCTTTCGTGGCTGCGCCATGACCGGCGGCTACGTCAGCGAGGTCATCGCCGAGGCGCTTTCATGGCGGAGTCCAACGCCTGCCCATATGCGCCGCATCGTCGCCGCGCCCACGGCGGGAGCCTGCGGCGTGCTGCCTGCGGTGCTGGTGCCGCTGTGCAAGTATGACGAGCTGGCGCAGCACCAGCTGCTCGAGGCGCTCTATGTTGCGGCGGGCATCGGTGCGGTCATCGCCTTCCGCGCGAGCATCGCGGGCGCGTCCGGCGGCTGTCAGGCGGAGATCGGCACGGCGTCCGCCATGGCGGCGGGCGCGCTGGTTGGCCTGCGCGGCGGCGAGGGCGAGCAGATCGGTCACGCGGTGGCGATGGCGCTCAAGAATCTCATGGGTCTTGTCTGCGACCCCGTCGCGGGACTGGTCGAGGTGCCCTGCGTCAAGCGCAATGTCATCGGTGCGGTCAACGCCGTGAGTGCGGCGGATATGGCGCTCGCGGGCATCGAGAGCCGCATCCCCGTCGATGAGGTCATCGACGCGATGGGCGAGGTCGGGCGGCGTATGCCGGTCGAGTTCCGCGAAACGGCGCTCGGCGGCCTTGCCGCCACGCCAACCGGCGAACGGCTCAAGCGCGAGCTGACGGCCAAACGCGAAAAGTAATGAACCGCAGAAAGGAGAACGCTGCCATGCAATATCTGCTCGTCGGCTTCACGGTCTGGGTCATCACATTTTTTGTCATTCGCCATACGCACAGGAAATAATCGGAAAAGAGAGGCGGACGGCGGCGCAAAGCATACGCATAGGGACTTCCTGCCCCGACATAGGGTGAGGAGGAGTTGATGTATATGCTTTCCGCCGCCGTTTGGCTTTTTGTGCAACAGCCTGTTTTCTCCCTGCGCCTTGCCGGGCAATCCCGGCTCGTTCGTGTTCCAAAATGCAAATCTCTCTCGCGAAAAAAGTGACTGAAGCGGTCCGCCCCAGCCTTAAAATAGAGTTCCAGATCAATTTTTTGTTTCGTGCTGCCCTCGCAAACAACCACATGGTCGAGGATCGCCGCAACAACCTCTGTCGAGATGGTATCCTGAAAGGAAAGCTCCTGCCAAAGCGCCTTTTCAATTGCGGACAAGTCAACACCCGCAGCTGAGCCATTTTCCTCCAGCTTTTTGTAAAGAAATCATCTGCTCCTGCATATCCGCAATCTGTTCGTTGAAGCGGTTATTGCGCTTTTTGAATTCCTGAATTGTGATTGCGTTGGCGATACTGAGTTCCAGCAGCTTATCCTTTTTCCCTCCAGTTGGCTGATCTGGGTGTTCAACTGGACGATTTGTCCGGGTAATCACGCTTCTGCTGAACGCTGGAAACGCTGTCCATCACAAGTCGGACAATCTGCTTTTGATTTTTCACCAGCTTTTGGAATTGGTCTGCCAAAATTGCGTCCAGCTCCTTTGTTCGGAGCGTCGGCAAATCGCATCCAGCTTTTTCCATGCTCACGGTACATCCTGCACTGCCAGTATTCTGTGTGTCCCTCCATGGTTTTGAAGCTCTGCCGATGAAAGGTGGTTCCATGCTTTCCGCAAATGATTTTCCCGCTGTATGGATACTTGCTTTGGTAACCAACGCCGTAGGCTTTCGTTCTGGCACTGCGTTTCTTGAATATCTCATTTGCCTGATTCCAAAGTTCTTCTGATACAATCGCAGGGATATTAGGATCTGGGTATGTTACCCACTCACTTTCATCAAGAAATGCCGTTTTTTTTCTTCCGATAATCCAAGGATTGTGTCTTATTGCCGCAGTACCACCCCTTGTACTTTGGGTTTTGCAGAATATGGCCGATGGTGACGGAATTGAACTCGTTTCCCAAAAGACTTGTGTATCCACGGCGAGTCAACTCCTGTGATAGCTTGCGCAGGCCATAGTTTCCGGTGGCATAGAGCTGAAAAAATCAGCTTGACCGCTTCTCGCCTGCTCCGGGATGATTGTCAGCTTGCAGTCCTTCTTATCGTAACCCCATAAGCGATTATTTCCCAAAAACATGGCCGTTCTTGATGGACTGCCGAAAGCCAAATTTTAACCGCTCGGATAGTTTTCGAACTTCGTCCTGTGCCACGCCGGCCATGACGATCAGTCGAAACTCACTATCGCTGTCCAGTGTGTTGATATTATCATTTTGGAAACAGTACACCCACATTGTTGTCCAGCAGCTCCTGTGTATATTGGATACTGTCCAGTGTGTTGCGGGAAAAACGGGATATTTCTTTTTGTGATAATGAAGTCAAACATCTCTCGTTTGGCATCCTCGATCATGCGCAGAAAACTGTCACGCTTATAAGTGCTCGTTCCAGAAATACCTTCATCAATGTAGCCGGGAACATACGTCCAATTCGGGTTCTTTTGAATGAACTCTGTGTAGTATTGAATTTGGTTTTCCAAACTACCCTGCTGCTCCACCTTTTCTGTAGAAACACGCGCGTAGAACGTAACCCGGAGTGGCAGATCGTAAATGGTTTTTCCCTGCCGAATCTGCTCTCGAAGCCATCTAATTGTTACCATCCGTACTGACCTCCTCAGTTATTTTGTTGACGGTTTCAGTATCAGATGTAAATTGCCGTTTGTCAAAAAAAAAACGGGAGCTGCTGGCAGAAACATACGTTTCTTCCGAAATCAACTCCCGCTTCCATAGTCGTTTTAATAAAGCCAAAAGCAATCTCGCGATCAACCTCCGTCACTGTCTTAGCCCCCCTTCCTTATATGCTATGGGATATGAGCCGAAAAAATGATGGACGGTCATCGCAGATATTCTTCCTTGTGTTTCATTTTCAACAGAAATTCTCCAATCTACACGGCAATATAGCGCCGCCCTTATACTCATGATAGTTTTCGCCTCATCTGTAAATTGTTATTGGCAAAACCGGACGGTGGCTGGCAGCCGCCCACGGGAGTCTCACCCCGGCCCATGCTGATGGGTGCGCCGCGCAATGCTTTGAGGGCGTTCAACGCGGGAGTATCGTTAGCTGAACGGAGGTCATGGCCATCTGTGATGCCACACACAGATGCAAACTGGCTGAATCGCTCGCCCAAATCCTCCTTTCCGTGCGGATCATGGCGCGCCATTTGCTGGGCTTTGCTCCGTTCAGGTTCGTTATCCGGTTGCCTATGAAATTTTCAAGGTACAGCAGATCCGCGCTTTCAGGCGCGTGTGATATTTGGCTGTGGATCAGCCGGGAAAGGCTCCTATCAGACGATAAGGACCTTTCCTCGCGGATGCACGAATAGCCCGTTGCAGAAGCGTGGAAAGGGGGGACACGCTCCTGCACGGGCTGCTATGGGTTTTTAGGCTGTTTTGTTTACCTTGAAGTCAAGAATCTTGGTAATCAGCTTGGTTCGCATCCTGCATACCTTTTCTTCATCGAGGCAAAGGTGTGGAACACCGTTTTCGTCATACAGGGTTCTGGTTGCCAGGGCCGCAATATAACGCTCATAGTGCTTCAGCACAGCATTGATCGCGTCCACATTGCCGGACGCTGCCGCTTCGATGGTCGAGTGAGGCAGCAGAGATGCAGCGGCATTACTCAGATTGCGCGCCATCTTCCGTAACCTCCATTTCTTTTTTCAATTCCTTGAGGGACTGAGCGCGCTTTGTATTGCACGGTACGGCGTACCATATCCAGCTTGTCCGCAATTTCCTGATCGGTCATATCAAGGAAATACGCAAGCAGAACAATGTCACGCTTATCATCCGGCAGCACCGTCAGGGCGTTGGCGAGATTTTCGTTTTCGATTGCCACATCATAGCCCTGCACATGAAAATGCGTCTGCTCGGACGGATACTCGTCCAGCACATACATTTGGCGCTCCTGCTCCTCTGACAGCTCCGAAAGGGATACCTCATGGTTGGAACGCCACGCGATATGACGCTCATAATCGCGTGCTTCTTCGCGCAGAACCTTCCTGCAGCTGTCGAACTGATGTCTAACGGTTTTCTTTTTGGGATGGTGTCAGCTCCAAGAGTCGTTCACCTCCTCTCATGCACCGAGAGGTCGGCTTTCTTCCCCTTTCGCTTCTATCCGATGAAATCCTTTAGAATTATCAACGATCTTTTTGCACCGTCGCGCCGTCGTTCACGGTTAGCTGGATGCCGTTCTCGGTAGGTGGAATCCTTCAAAATCTCCTCCGTGCCGTCGGGATGGACGAGGACCGCCACGGTGCCGGGCTTCGCGTTGGAAACGGGGATCTCCACCTCGGTCTCGCCGGAGTTTCTTGGGCAGTTCCATCTTGACGGTGGGGGCGGCGCCGGAATCGCGGGCAGCCTTGACCTCAACAGGGCTTTGACGGCTCGCCGTTGCGCTTGGCGGTCTCGATGGCCTTGCTGCTGAGGGTGGTCTGCGCCGTGGTCTGGCCGCGCCGTTCTTGTCGGTTTTCACCGTGCCGGTGGAGCCGTCAGCGGCCTTGGTCTCGGTGACGGAGCTGCCGTCCTTCTTGGTCTCAGTCTTGAGACGCCGCCGTCCTTGCCGGTGGTGGTCGCCACCACGGTGCCGTCAGACTTCGTCTCGATCTTGGTGACGGAGCCGTCGTTATTCTTGGTGGTTTCGGTCTTGACCGTGCCGCCGCCGGAGGTATCCCGGTCAGAGGAGGAACCACCGCCGCCGCTGGAAGGCCGATCGGAAAACGGTCAGTGTTCCAGGAACATAAGTGATCTCATAATTGTCATTTGACAGCGTACCAGTAATGTTGATTGCAGTTTTGCCGGGTTTGCTCATATCCGGTGTCTGCGCGTAAGTCAATGTTACCGTGCCGCTCAGGGTGTCTGCACCAACCAGACCTTCCACCTTGTAATTCTTATCTGCTTCCGGGCTGCTCAGGTCGGGCGCGGTGCTGCCGGTGTAGGCGCTCTGATTAAGCGCCGTAACGGTAACTGCCTTTTTCGCTGCGGTCACAGTCAAGTTTGTTCTGCCACATCTGCGTACTCTGCGTCTCCTGAACCTTATACCAAACGGTGTATTTCCCGGCATTTTTCGCTGTGGGGGAGCTGCTCGCTCCACTCAGAATCGCCAAGCCGGTAGAGCATTGTGCCGCCAGTGGTCTTGCCTGCTGTAACCAGAGCCTGTTCTGCACCGTTGTAGGTCAGGGCGTTTGCCGTAGGTGCCGTAACAGTGGGGGACAAGCTTGTTGGTCGCATTGACATTGACGGTCAGCGTGATGTCCTCATAGTTTGTGCTCTTGATTACTACGGTCACTGTGCCCACAGAGCCGGTGGTTTTCACGTCATTTTTCTGAATCGGCAGGATCAGCTTGCCGTTTTCCACCTTCGCGCCGCCGGTGTAGTAGCTGCCATCCAGTGTGATTCCGCCGAGCTCATAGGTGGGTGCACCGTACTCCTTGGGCGTTTCCCAGCGTGGGCAGAGTGGGAAGCGTCACAGTGTAGGTCTTTTTCGTGGCCGTTTACAATGACGAGCCCAGTTTCCCTGGTGAAGTCAGGCGCAGCGGCCTTGGTGATGCTGGCAATGGTAGGGGAAGCTGCTCTGCTCCAGGGCGTAATTCTTCGCGGCCTGCCCCGTCAGGCTCACTGTGGCGGTGACGTTCTTGCCGCTGCCCACACCGGCATCGTCAAAGTTGGCGGTCACGGTGTAGTCTGTGCCTCGGGTCAAGATCACGTTGTCGAAGGTTACGCTGGGAATGTCCGCGTTTTTCGTGCCATCATAAAGGCTTGGACGCAGCCGTTACCCTGGTGATCGTCAGCGGCTTCTGCCCAATGCGGACTGCCACGCTGGCGGGTGCGGTATCGTTGTGGTTTGCATCGCCAATCACCCGATACCACACGGTATATGCTCCGGCATCGGTGCCGGCAGGGATGTCCTGGCTGTATGTACCGTTCTCGGTCAGGCTGTACTGCATGGTGCCACTAGTCCGCCACGCTGCCCGCGATAATCAGCGCTTGCTCCTGGCCGGTATAGGTCAGATTTTCCTGCACTGTGGGAGGCGTGATGCGGCTTGCGCTGATACTGGCCGTTTCTACCGTCACAACAATATCCTTGCTTATCTTCACATAACCGTTGCAAGTGGCCGAAAATCGGAAGGTGTGCCGGCCTGCGGACAGCCTTTTGCGCAGAGATCAAATTGATTCTTTGTTGTCGCGCTGCCAACCGCTGTGGGCTTACCGTCCTCCACCTTGTACCACTGGAAGTTCACAGCGCCTGTGCCGGTTTCCTTCGCTACCTTGACAAGAAGCATCCCCGTACCGCCATAAGTCATGCTCATCTCCGGTGGGATAGTTCATGCTCTGGATGGAAGCTGCGCCACGGTGACATCGGACGCCGTTTTTCCTTCCAGATCCGTCGTACTCAGCCAGCTTCCGTCGCTCTTCCTGAAAGTCCCAGCCCTCCGGCAGCAGGTCGGCCAACGTCAGGTCAAGACTGCTGTCGATTTCCAGCCCGGCGATGACACCGCCGCCCTTGGAATCTACAATCTTCGGCGTACCGGCATACACCGCCAGGCTGATACCGCCGCTGTCCTTCCGAACCGAATGGCCGTTCAGGTCGATGGTGTACGCACGGTCGACATTTGCCGAGATATTGTTGACCGGCCAGAGTAGTCCCGCAGCAGCGTAATGGTTCCGCCGTCTGGAACATCGCGAATCGCATTGCTCATATCCCGATAGCCAGCCGCCCCGATTCTGCATCGAAGCGCTCCATCACAGTATCTCGCAGGTCTCGCCGCACGCTTCCGTCAGCTGTTTATCCCGGCAGTAAAACCACGGTACATTTTTCCAGCGGCGTTTCAGATAGAATCTTCTGGTCGTACCGCGCAAATGTGCCGTCCCGCTTTTGGAATGCAAAGTATTTTTCACTGGTTTTCTCATTATATTTCAGCAGCGTCCCCGCCTTCTGTCTCGAGCCGGTGATGGTTCTATACGTACCGCCGCTAAGTTTGATATCTGCCGTCTCCGAGACGGTCAGCGTCTGGACAGTTCCTGTAAAAATCTTCGTCGACCATCAGCCTGCCGCCGTCCTCTACCCGAATCGCACCGGCGTTTCCGGCTTTCTCAGTTTCGTCTTTCTCTCCGAGAACCAGCCTCTTGCCGCGGGGCACCACGATTGCGCCCTCGCCACTGACGGTGTGGCCGTTCGGGTAGAAGAAGATGTCTTTGATGAGCATCACATCCTCCGACAGGGTATCGTCCGCCACCAAAGGTCACATCATCAACGCTCTCGATTGCCAGGGCATCGGCCAGATGCTTGTAATAGTTGCCGTCGTCATCCCGCACCGTGAACTGGGTGCCGCAGGTTTGGCACATGCCGTCCTCGCCGATTTCGTGTGGGAGCAGGTAAGATGACAGACGGTGCATTTGCCGTCCTTCCAGGTGTGGTCAGTGTGTTCCCCGTCCGCAGGCACATTTTCCCCCCAGCCAGTTGTGTTCTTTGTGGTCGGCCAGTACGTAAAAGCCGGTAGGCGTATGAATTGTATTTGCGCTGGCATCCACAACACTGTGGTCGTCGTCCCTTACCAGGGCTTTCCTCTCCGGGATTGCCGACAGCCAGGAGCCAGCCTTGCTGTCCAAGGAGCGGAACGCCCCCGCCTTGAAGTGAAACGGTGCCGGACTCCCAGTAAAGCGCGGACGGGAAGGAGCCGCCAAGAATCGTGACGTTCCCGCCGCCGCACCAGACTGCTTTGCTGTCGCTGCTGGTGCTGCTGATAACGCCGTTGCCCTTGCTGTCCTGAATGGTCCAGGCTGCCGCCGCTGACGACCAGCGTAGCGTTATATTCGCTCGTCAGCGTATGGCCGTTCAAGTCCAGCGTAAACGTGCCGCTGTTGATGTCGGTTGGTGTCGTGGTCACGTTGTTCAGCAAGGTCAGCGTCCCGCCCTGCGTCTTTTTGTGCGGCGGTCAGGGGCTTCTTCAAAGGTGCCGTAATAATGGGTCTTGGTTCCATCCACCGTCAGCGAAACCAAAGCGTTCACGGTCTCCTTGGAGACGACCTTGACGTTGGTCAGATCAGCTTCCTGTGATGTAGAGACCTCCACGCTGGTGTCCCGGTTGACAAAGGTATAACCGTCCGCTAACAGGTCTGTGGGCGCAATGGTACTGCCGTTCTTGCGACGCATCACCGTGTCAAAGGTACCGCCGGACAGGGTCACTCGCTTGGAGTAGTCCCCGTTGACGCGCAGTTCATGGAAATCTCCGTCGGAAATCACGGTCTTGCCGCCGTCGTATCCAATGTAAACATACCCGGTTTTAAACGACCCGCCTGTAATCGTCAGCGTGCCGCAGGCAACCTCTGACCGAAAACCAGTGCTTGTACTGTATCCTTTTCGGTTGCAAAGGGTGCCGCTCTCGATGGTGACATCTCCGCCATCGACCCACAGTGGCGACCAGCCGGCAGTAGCTTGGATTCTTCCGCCTGTGCCGGAATCCTTGACGGTCAAGGACGTACTGGTTTGGCTCAGATACAGCCGCCCCGTCAGCGTGCAGCCGTTCAAATCCAGCGTGTAATTGCCGGAAATATCGAATTTCTCTTTCGTATTCGGGGTTTTGCAATCCGCCAGCAGCGTCAGCGTGCCGCCGTTCTTCTTCACTGCGGCAAAGGCGTCCGTAATGTTGGCGTAGTTCACATTCCCCACCTGTGCCACGGCGTTCTCCGCCGGGACTTCCGCCGCCTGCACCGCCGCCTGGGGCGCAGGCTCCGACTGAACCGCAGGCGGTTCGTCTGCGGCGGGCGGTTCGTCCTGGGAAGGTTCCTCCGGCTGGTCGGGGGTTTCCGTGTTCTCCCCTTGGTCCGAGTCTTCGGCTCCTGGGGGACGGGGTGGGTTCGGTCAGTTGGGTGCTCGGCTCGGTGGTGTTCTCCTCCGCAAACGCCGCCATGGGCAGCAGCGTCAGGCAGAGCGCCAGTGCCATGAACAGGCTCAATACTCGTTTCTTCATATGATCCTCCTCCGGAATATGTGTATACCTCTGGTTTTTCCCCGCCCGGATCGGGTCTCCACGGGCAGAGAGTATCCCGTAGGGTCACCCTACGGGAAGCGGGGGTACCCCCGCTTCATTCCTTTTCTGGGCAGTTGCTTGATGGAAGGTTGCGATCTGTGCTCTTGTGCAGGTGGCGGCGGGGTCGAAGCGACCGTCGCCGACACCGGCGGTGATGCCGCCTTCCACGGCCCAGGACACGGCGTTTGCGTAGTAGCTGTCAGCGGGGACGTCGGTGAAGTTCGCCGTACCGCCCGCCGTGGGCTGGCCTGCGGCCCGCCACAGCATGGTGACCATCTGGGCGCGGTTGATAGTGCCGTTGGGCTCCGTGCCGTCGGAAATGCCTTTATTCTTGGACCACAACTGCGCCTTTTCGTACCAAGTATTGCCGCCGTTCAGATCTGCGTCGTTCTGCCGTGCCAAAATTGTCCACAGCTGTGCGCGGGTGGTGGTGGCGTTGGGGGCGTAGATGGAATCGTTCATGCCGTTCACCAGCCCACGGGCGCTGACGAAGTCGATGGCATCCTTCGCCCAGTGATTTCTCGTGTCGGCGAAATCCTTAGAATTATCAACGATCTTCACCGTCGCGCCACCGTTGACCGTTAGCTGGATGCCGTCCTCGGTGGGCCGGGAGTTCTTGACGATCTCCTCGGTGCCGTCCGCGTGGACAAGAACCGCCACCGTGCCGGGCTTCACGTTGGAAACAGGAATTTCCACCTTGGTGTCGCCGGAGTTTCTGGGCAGCTCGATCTTGACGGTGGGGGCGGTGTTGCTGTTCCGGGTGGCCTCGACTTCCACAGGAGCCTTGACCGGTTCGCCGGACTTCTTCGCATCCTCGATGGCCTTGCTGCTGGGGGTGGTCTGCGCCGTGGTCTGACCGCGTTTGTCGGTCTTGACGGTGCCGGTGGAGCCGTCGGCGGCCTTATTTTCGGTGACGGAGCTGCCGTCCTTCTTGGTCTCAGTCTTGAGACAGAGCCGTCTTTTTGGTCTCGGTCTTTCTGGTGCTGCCCGGAGGAGGAACCGCCTCCGCCACCGCCACCGGTGCTGACGGAGTAGAGGTAAGAACTCGCCGGTGGCCGTGGTGTAATTGCCCGCGTCCGCGCCGGTCGGGGTGAAGATCCACTTGTACGCGGTGTTTGCCTTGACCTCGGTGGTGTTCTCCAGCTCCTGCCGTCCTTGTCCACCCACTGGATCGTGCCGGTGGGCCAGCTGGTATTGGGCTTCAGCGCGGCGTCCTTCAGCGTCTTATTCGCGGCGGTGATCTTGGTGTAAACAGGCTCGCCGGTGGGCTTCGCCTTGTTGACGGTGATCGTCACCGTGCCGGTGGTCTCGGCGTAGGTATCGCCGTCGGCGGGAGTGAATTTCCACGCCGCTTCATACGAACCAGCGTTGGGCTTGACCGTGCTGTCCACCCATGTAAACGTGCCCTCGACGTCCTTGTTGTTGACAGTGTCGTGGAGCTTGCCGGAGAGCTTGATGGCGGAGAGTGCCTGACCGTAGGTCAGCGTCTCCCTGTGCTCAGCGTCGGCTCGCCGGTGGGGACGATCTTGTTGGTGGCGGTGATGGTGATGGTGATGTCGGCGCTCTTGGAATAGCCGTCCGCCGTGAAGGTGACGCGGTAGGTGTACTCTCCCACAGAGAGATCGGCGGGCAGTTGATAAACCGGCCCGTTGCCCCATCGATCAGCTGGAGTGTACCACCGATTGTATACCATTGGCACGAGCTTGCCCGCGCCCTGTCTGGTGCAGCTTGCGGACAGCTTGATGCCGCCTGTTGTTCCATAGGGTATGGACGTTGAGGCAGCTGTACCATCTGCGTTCAGGGCAGTCAGTGTGACACTCGTAATGGGCGCCTGCTGCACAGTGACATTGCCCACCGTCTGCTCCGTCTCACCGTACCACGCGCCGGTTCCAGCATTCCGGAGGGCATAACCCTCATCCAACAGGTCGCCGATGTTCAGACCATTCTCAACTCTCAGCCATTCGGCGATTTTGCCCGTTCCTCCGGCGGAATCCCCTTGAGGGTGATTTTGCACCTCACGGTCAGGTCATAGATTCTGTGCCCGTTCAAATCGAAGGTGATCGCCTTGTCGATGGTCACCCAAACGTCGCCCTTCACATCCGTCAGCAGCGTCGGCGTATCGCCTGCCTTGGCGGCATCGAGGGCGGTGTGAAAATCCTTATAATAGGTGACCGCGCCGTTTTGCGTCACGCTGGCGGCAAAGGTTGCTCCACATCTTCACACGCTCCGTTCACAACCTCGTGAGTGTGCGGCTTGACGATACATCCTCGGTGTAGAGAAAATGGTCTAACATTTTCAATATGCCAATATTCTTACTGGCAAGGTCGATATATTTATCGTCTTGGTTAAACAGCATACTGCCATCGGCAAGATTGCCCAACCCGGCAGGTATCACTCTGCTTGGGCACCCGCCACCCAATAGAGAATTCCGTTGTTCAGAGTTGTATCTGCGATGCTTTAATGCAGGACGTGTGCCGGAATTTCTCGCAGAACACCCCGACTTCTCCGGTGAAGGTGCTGCTGGTTACCGTAAGGCTGCCGCCAGTGATATACAGTGCAGAGGAATGCTTGCCTCCGAATTCAATGCCGCTGGTCAAATTCACATTGTCAAGAGCAACGGTTGTCCGCCGGAAATTTTTCAGAGCGACCAACTCTGTCGCTGATGTCGCTGCGGGCCCAGTCTGTAGTGTTGACCAGATCTGCCGTTTTGATGGTGATATTCGCTGTGCCGCTCACTTCCAGCAGTTGATTCCAAATGGCTCCCTTGAGGGTCTTGTTCAAACCAGGGTGAAATCTGCCTTCGCTGACAGGAAGACCGTCTTCTCCCACTTCCTTTGACAGTTCAACATCGCTCAGCAGCTTTAAGGTCGAGCTCTTCACTTTCGATGGCTGCCGACCATGCATCGTTGAAGGAGCTGTAAACCCGTTCTGTGCCCCTGGCTGTCGTCACTTGCGCGGCTCCGCCTCCGGCGCGTTCCGCTTCCGCCGC
>VOFC01001294.1_pt1 | contig 16062 bp, 25 predicted proteins | sample 5384161 | NCBI WGS metagenome assembly VOFC01 (sample SAMN12384722, study PRJNA508395) | human gut metagenome | isolation source: healthy gut B | host: Homo sapiens | reverse complement strand
GAATAAAGTCATTCAAATATAAAAGAGAAGAAAAAAGGAAATGCGATTTGACAGGTACCGCGCACCTCTTGTTGGTCTAAAGGAGGAAGTGCATCCAGATAAAAATAGGTTTGCATTTCCCGATAATCATTCACAATTTTTTTCGGCAAATTTGAAAAAAGATTTGTCCTTTTTCAGTGAGTTCAATTCCAAGGGGACTGCGGTTCAAAAGCTGGATGTGCAACTCATTTTCCAAATTGGTGATGATACGGCTTAAGTGTTGTTGGGAAAGGTAAAGTTTACCCGCAGCTTTGTTGATGGATTTTGTGTTGGCAATCACTAAAAAGTGATAAAGATGTTCAATTTTTCATAGCGAAAACCCTCTCCAAACAGTGTTTCGTTTATTATACAATGTACCGGATAGAATTGTCAAAAGTTTCTCTCTTTGTTAGACGTGCGGTGCGACATGATTGGCCGTTGGATTTGACTGCAGCATACAACAGGCGCAGCAATGGCTTTGCAGGAAAGAAAAAAAGCTGCTGCACGTGGGTTCTGTCTTTGTCTTCTGTGTGGACAAAAGAGCAGGACTGTATGCAACAGCGTTTGGGGTGTTATTCTTTGGTTGGCGTAACGCGGACAAACATATTTTCCAGTTCTTCCACGAAGCCAGATACCGGCTTGCCATTGGCGATATCCTCGCCGATTTCTTTCATTCTGGTGAAGGTGTCGGCGTCCTCCATGACGTAAACGGTTTCGATTTCTGCGTCAGTTTTTTTGACTACATTGCTGATTTCTTCTTTCAGCGTAGCAGACTCGGCAGTATCGGCTGTTTCATCGATGGCAACTGACACATAGGCCATTTTTTCAGAGATAACGGTACGGGCGTCTTTTTACCTGGGCCACATCGTTCACCACAGCGTCGGCGATTTTTTCTGCGCGCTGGTGCAAATCGGTGTTGTCCACGTTATCGTCTGTCCCATTGTTGTCCTTTTTGGTCAGCGGCGTTGTTGTTGCCAGAGACGTTGTTTTGCGCGTTGTCAGTCTGATTATTGGTAGCCGGCGGCGTTTGCTGGGTGTTGTTATTTCTGCTGCAGCCGGTAAAAATCAGGCAGGACACGCACAGTAAGGCAACGGATAACACAAAAAATTTCTTTTTTTCGAGAAAACATATCTTGACCTCCTTTGTTTCAATGGCTATAGTATTTGACAAAACCATATTTCTATACAGCTTTTTGTGTAATCAAAAAATTTTTTGTTTTTTATGCAGGTTAGAGGGATGGGCAGAACGGGACACGGCGAAAAAGGAGAAATGAGATATGAAACAACGGGTTTTAGTAATTGGCGGCGGCGCCAGTGGGATGATGGCGGCTCTGACAGCGGCAGAGGCTGGCGCGGCGGTGATGCTGCTGGAAAAAACGACCGGCTGGGAAAAAAATGCTGATTACTGGCAAGGGCCGCTGCAATGTGACAACCAATAAGGATATTACCGAAATCATCAACAGCTTTGTGCATAACGGAAAATTTTTATATACGGCGTTAAACAGTTTTTCTAATCAACAGGTGCAGCAATTTTTTGAAGCGTCTGGCGTACCTTTGAAGGTGGAAAGAGGTGAGCGGGTGTTTCCGGTGTCGGACCAAGCTAAGGATATCGTCAACGCTTTGCGCCGCAAACTGCAGAAAGCGGGCGTGGATTTGTGGCTGAATGCGCCTGTGAAAGAACTTTTGCTGGAAAACGGTCAGGCTGTGGGTGCGTTGCTGCCCAATGGCCGGAAGCTGATGGCGGACGCTGTGATTATAGCCACCGGCGGCGCCTCTTATCTTGGCACCGGCTCCACCGGCGACGGGTACCATTTCGCCCGCAAGGCGGGGCATACCATTGTGCCGCTACGCCCGTCGCTCATCCCGTTGGAGTGTAAGGAGAGCTGGATCAAAGAATTACAGGGCTTGAGCTTAAAAAATGTGACGTTTACCATAGAAACACTGGAAGGCAAGAAGCTGGCGCAGGAATTTGGCGAACTATTGTTCACCCATTTTGGCGTGTCGGGGCCTATTGTTTTATCGGCCAGCTATCGGGCGGTGGATTATTGGCAAAAGCGAAAGCAGCCCCTGGTGGCCAGCATTGACTTTAAACCGGCCTTGAGCCGTGAAAAGCTGGATGCCCGTCTATTACGGGAAATTGAGGAACAAAAGAAAAAGCAACTGAAGAACAGCCTGCATACGTTGATGCCCAGCAAATTGGTTCCTGTTTTTATTGCACGCTGCGGCATTTCTCAAGAAAAGGCCATGCATCAGATTACCCGGGAAGAACGGCAGCGTATGGTAGAGCTGCTGAAGGATTTCCGCTTCACCTTAGCCGGCGCTCGGCCGCTGGAAGAGGCCATTGTAACGGCTGGCGGCGTTAGTGTGAAAGAGATTTCGCCCAAAACCATGGAGAGCAAATTGGTAAAGGGGCTGTATTTTACCGGAGAGGTGTTAGATATCGATGGCATGACCGGTGGATTTAATCTGCAAGCTGCTTTTTCTACCGGATATTTGGCTGGGATTGCTTTGCACAAAATGACCATTCTGCATTAAAATAGTAATAATAACCAACAATGGGGTGAGACTATGACCTATGGCAGTAAAAAAATTGCCAGAATTGCTTTGCGCATGGCATTGACAGAAACGCGGGAAGAAGAAAATCAGGAGAAGAAGAAAACGCGGCCCAGGGCATTAAGACAGCGGCTGTGGATTTTGGCGGCGAGTATCTTTCGTCGATTAATAAAATTGTGGAGCATGCCATTGTGGCAGGAAAACGGGAGGGCATCATTGGCGATACCCATTCGGAGGAAGGCGCCATTGCCGGCGCCACCAGAGAAGCCCTGTCTCAAATTCAGAATAAGGCCATCGGCTTGAATGTGGGCGGTAAGCTGGGCATTGCCCGCTATCAGGACCATCTAAGCATTTCGGTCTTTTTGGGCGTGGGATTGCTGCATTTAGATGAAGTGGCTGTGGGACTGGCCCACCGGACCATATCCTAGTGAGGTGTATGTTGAAGCAAACATTACAGATTGCCATAGATGGGCCGGCTGGTGCAGGAAAAAGCTCGGTGGCGAAGGTGCTGGCTAAGCGGCTGAATTGTATTTATCTGGACACCGGTGCCATGTATCGGGCTGTTACCTGGCTTGCCATGCAGCAGAACATTGCCCTGAGACAGCTCAGATTCGTTATAAATGGGAGCGGCAGAAATGCAGAAAGCCCCTTCTCTTGAATGAAATTCAGCCCTTTCTGGCTTACGCCAGCCAAAAATCATTCACGACAAATGGTCTCCTGATGCGTAGTGGGTTATTGTCAGAACGCACCGGAATGGCAGCAGAAAAGAATTCCGTGCACCAAAACCTTGTACAATTACATGGAATTGGGCTTGCTGGAGGCGAAGAATATGGATCTGCCGCTTAAAGTCACCAGAAAGGCGACAAAAAGCACAGTCACGAGCATAAGCGCATTTACGGCAAAAGTATCGACCAACGGCCGAAACATGTGAATGACCGTTTGGAGGTGGGGCATTGGGAGATAGACACTGTCCTGGGCAGGCAGAAGGACAGCAATGTGCTTCTAACCCCTGACAGAGCGCAAAACGCGAATGGAGCGGATTTATTTAATCGAAGGGAAAAAAAGCGGATTGTGTGAATCAGGTTATAGAACAGCTGAAGAAAGAATTGGGAGACGGTTTCACCAGACAGTTTAGGAGTATCACCGCCGATAACGGCAGTGAATTTGCTCGCCTGGAAGAAGTGTTGGAGGGCAGCGGTTGTGAAGTCTATTATGCCCATCCTTACAGTGCGTGGGAAAGAGGGAGCAACGAACGGCACAATGGTCTCATACGGCGAATGGTTCCCAAAGGCAAGTCAATGGATGGATTGGACGTTGAGAAGGTGGCAGAGATAGAAAACTGGTGTAATACATACCCACGGAAGATATTGGATTACAGGACGCCAGAGGAATGCTTAAGCGCGGAGTTAGATAAAGCAGAGAATGAATTTGCCTGCTGAGGCAGAATACACAAAAACAGAACTATCTTTCAACGGTAAAGGCTGCGCCTGCCTCTATATGACACCGTTGACGGATACCTCTGTTTTGTGTACAGTATGTTTTGAAGGAATTTTATGGATTCTTTTTCGGGTAAAATAAATGTTGCGACATCGCCGAGCTGGAACAGCTGGGACTAAGGGGACGCAAGCTGTGTCTGGTTGCACAGACAACAGAAAATCTGGAGCGCTTTGAAAAGCGGTACAGGCTTTAAAACAGTATGAGATTGCCGATTTGGCAGTTTTCAATACCATTTGTTCCGCAACTAGAGAGCGGCAGAGCGCCGCGCTGGAATTGGCGGGCACAGTGGAGCTTATGCTGGTGATTGGTGGCTCAAATAGTGCCAACACGCAAAAACTGGCAAACATCTGCCGGCAGAACGGCTGCCGCACTGAACATATCGAATCAGTTGACGAAATTGATACGCGTTGGTTTGATGGTGTAAAAATGTAGGAATAACAGCGGGCGCATCAACGCCTGACTGGATTATCAGGGAGGTTACTTTTAAAATGGAAGAATTAATGACAATGGAACAGGGTTTAGAAAAGCTATGGTATTTTGGGAGAAGTGGGCCGGCACGACATCGTGACTGGTACAGTAGTAAAATAGATAATGACGAAGTTCTGGTTGATATCGGCGGCAAATCGGAAGGCATTATTCCAATCCGCGAACTGAGCTTCACCAAAAATGTAAATCCGGAAGACGTTGTAAAAGTAGGCGATGAAATTCGCGTGATGGTAATTAAAGAAGAAAACAGCGACGGCAATGTGCTGTTGTCCAAAAAACGGGTGGATCAGGCCGACGCTTTGGAAAACCTGAGAGAAATTTATAACGAAGGCAAAATCATTGAAGCGCCTGTTGTAGATGTGGTAAAAGGCGGCGTAATCGTTGATATCGGAACCAGAGGCTTTGTGCCGGCTTCCCGTTTGACATCAAATATATCGAAGATATCAAATCCTTCGTTGGACAGACTTTGCAGTTCAAAATTATCAAATTTGAACCAGAAGCCAGAAAAATTGTGCTGTCCCGTCGTGAAATTCTGGAAGAAGCAGAAAAGCACGGAAAGAAGAACTGTGGAGTTCCATTGAAGAAGGTCAGACCAGAAAAGGGATTGTCAGAAGACTGGCTGCTTTCGGCGCTTTCGTCGATTTAGGCGGCGTAGACGGTCTGCTGCATGTGTCCGAAATGGGCTGGGGCCGTGTAAAAAATCCTGGCGATGTGGTAAAAGTTGGCCAGGAAATCGAAGTATATGTGCTGGCTGTCAATAAAGAAAAAGAAAAAATCTCTCTGGGCTTGAAACAACTGATTGCCAACCCATGGGACAGCGCTGCCGAAAAATATGCAACCGGCAATGTAGTAACCGGCAAGGTTGTACGCATTGTGCCGTTCGGCGCTTTTGTACAGCTTGAAGACGGTGTAGACGGTCTGGTTCATATTTCTCAGATTTCTTGGGAACGGGTAGAAAAAGTAGAAGATGCTTTGCAGATTGGTCAGGAAATCAGCGCCAAAGTATTGAACTGGATATTGAAAACAAAAAAATCAGCCTGAGCATCAAACAGTTGACGGAAAGACCAGCCAAGGAAGCTCCGGCACCAGCGAAAGAAGCTGTAGCTGTAGAAGAAGAAAAACCAGAAGAAGAAATTCCGGTTGTGCAGGAAGAAATGGGCAGCACCATCGGGGATGTATTCAACAACTAAGCAGGAAGGCAATTTCATAACGCTATCTATTCGCTAGGTAGCGTTATTTTTTAATTTATAATTTTTCACCAAGCACACAAATAACAGAATGGAGGGGTGCGGATGGCCAGTAAAGCCAATATTTTGTTGGTAGATGATTATGAAGTGAATTTGGAGCTGTTGGAGGCTTATTCTGGAATTGAGCGGCATTCCCATGAATATCTACAAAGCCTATACGGTGGCGGAGGCCTATGCGCAGATTGAGCAGCGAAGTCTGGATTTGATTTTATTGGACGTGATGCTGCCCGACGGTTCTGGTTATGATGTGTGCCGCCATTTGAAGGGCTTTTCGGCTGTATCAAAATATTCCGGTGATTATTTTGACAGCACTGAACGATAAACGGAGCATGCTGGAAGGCTTGAAGGCCGGCGCCGATGAATTTTTGACCAAGCCGGTGGACAGCCATGAACTGATTTTGCGGGTGAAAAATCTGTTGAAGATGAAAACCATTGCCAACGATTTGGACGCACGGTATAGTCAGCTTCATCGGGAATTGGTTATTGCTACCGAGCTGCAAAAAAGTTTTCTGCCGCGCACCGTGCCCGAGTATGACGGCTTGCAAATTGAGGTACTCTATAAACCGAGCAGCTTTATTGGCGGCGATTTTTATGACTTCCTGCAAATTGATGGGCAGCATTTGGGTGTCTTAATTTGCGATGTGAAAGGTCATGGCGTGGCCTCGGCCATGATAACAGCCACCATTAAATTTCAGCTTTATGACTTGAAACGGCAGTATTTATATCCTGAATTGCTGTTGGAGCAGTTGAATAACCGGTTGGAACAGTTCTTCAGCAGTACGGCCAATGATTATTTTGTGACCGCCTTTTACGGTGTGTTGGATTTAGAGCGCCGTACGTTCCGTTACAGCAATGCCGGGCACAGCAATCCCTGTCTGTGCCGGCAGGAGGAAATTGTGCTGCTGGAAAATGAGCAGGGCTTGCCGCTGGGCATTTTGTCCGGTACGGTTTATGATAGGCAGGAGATCACGCTGCGGCCCGGCGAAGAATTGTTTTTGTATACCGACGGAATTTTTGAAATCGAGCTGCGGCAGAAGCCAGTCAAAAAGCTGCAGCAGCTTGTTAGACTTTTTGCCGGAGAGGATCGGCCGGTGACCATGCAGCAAATTCATGAATTGCAGCGGGAGATTTATCGATATACCGCAAAAAATCAAATTGCCGATGATATCAATTATATTGCAGTGCGGCTAGAGGAGAAGGAGTGATTGGGATGTGTGAAGTATATTTGGAAAAGAAAGCTGCTTATGTGATTGCGACCTTGCGCGGAGAGCTGATTTTAGGCTGTACCAGTGAAATAAAAGAGAAAGTAAAAGCTTATGCCGAAGAACATCAGCTATACCGCTTGGTGGTGGATTTGTCCCAAGTCAGCTTTATCGATTCTTCCGGATTAGGCGCTCTGATTGCCTGGTTCAAAATGGCCAACCAGAAGCAGGGGAAAGTGGTATTTTGCGCGCCCAGTGCGCAGGTGGGCAAGGTGATTGGCTATGCTAAGCTGGACAAAATTTTTACCATGGCCGATTGCATGGAAACCGCAGAAAAAGCTGTGTTGGCGTAATCTGAAAGAATAAAACAAGCTGCTGGTCTCGTCTGTAAAACGGCGAGGGCAGTAGCTTGTTTTTTTTTATGCTAGAACATTCTTAAATTAAGTTGACGTCTTCATTGTTGATGATTTTTTTTACAGTGCGCATAGAGCACATTTTTCCGCACATCGCGCAGCTATCCTGATGCTCTGGCGTAGATTCGGCCCGATAGCGGCGGGCTTTTTCCGGGTCTAGCGCCAATTCAAATTGCTTTTCCCAATCCAGCGCAGCGCGGGCGGTACTCATGGCGTCGTCCCAAGCGCGGGCGCCCGGCACGTTTTTGGCGATATCGCCGGCATGGGCGGCAATCTTAGCGGCAATGATGCCTTCCTTCATGTCCTCCAGATTAGGCAGGCGCAAATGCTCTGCCGGTGTTACATAGCACAGGAAATCTACCCCTTTAGAAGCAGCCAGCGCGCCGCCGATGGCGGAAGTGATGTGGTCGTAGCCGGGCGCTACATCGGTAACCAGCGGCCCCAACACATAAAATGGCGCATTGTGGCACAGCTTCTTCTCTAAAACAACATTGGCTTCAATTTCGTTGATGGCCATGTGGCCAGGCCCTTCAATCATAACCTGTACGTTCCGTTCCCAGGCCCGTTTGGTCAATTCGCCCAAAATCATCAGCTCTTCAATCTGGATATTGTCGGTGGCGTCGTGGATACTGCCAGGACGGCAGGCGTCGCCCAGGCTCAAAGTAACGTCAAATTCTTCGCAGATGTCCAGAATTTGGTCAAAGTAAGTGAACATGGGGTTTTCTTTTTGATTGAGCTCCATCCAGGCGAACAATAGCGAGCCGCCGCGGGACACAATATGGGTCAGGCGGGCGTTGTTTTTGATTTTATCGGCAATCCGTTTTACCAAACCGCAATGCACCGTTACAAAATCCACACCGTCTATGGCATGCTGGCGAACAACGCGGATAAATTCGTCTTCGGTAATATCCTTGAGCTCTTTTTCCAGATATCCAACCGCATCATAGATGGGCACCGAGCCAATCATAGCCGGACTCATAGCCACCAGTTGTTCGCGGAATTTCCGGGTTTTGCCGTAATTGCTCAAATCCATAATGGCTTCCGCTTTCATGTCGATGGCAGTGCGCACCTTTTCCATTTCTTTTTCCAAATCGCAGCAATCGCGGGAAATGCCTAAGTTGACGTTGATTTTCGTTTTTAACCCCAAACCGATGCCTTCAGGGCTGAGGCTGGTATGCCGTTTGTTGGCAGGAATTACGACGCTTCCTTCGGCAATGCGTTCGCGCAGTACTTCCACATTTATATTTTCTTTGGCTGCGACGATTTCCATTTGCGGGGTGATGATTCCCTTGCGCGCAGCGTCCATCTGAGTTGTATAAGTCACGGCTTGTCCCTCCTGTAATTAGTCTCCCTGTGGGAGAAAATCTGTAACTTTATTGTACCTTATTTAAGCGGTATTGGAAAGTCTTTCTCCCGAAAAGTTGGGCAGAATTCTGTTAGGTTTTTTATAAGATTGTGTTTGGCGATGATTTTGTACATTAGTCAATGATGTGAGACTGAAAAAAATGAAAAAAAGTTCAAAGTATAATAGACTGATTTTGCTGATGCAGGAAGGCGGAGCCTGACCGAAATCAGCAAAATCGGGCGGCCTTTATCGCCTCCCGTTTCTGCACAGGCGACATCCATCCAAGCACAGGCATAGGAATCTGATTAGAGCGCTGTAAATAACGTTTCATCTGATTCTGAAGAGCATCGTAGGAATAAAATCGCAGATGATTGTAAAACCGTTCCTGATCACTTCTGTGGCTTCGCTCCACCTTCCCGTTATGCCAGGGTGTCCTCGGTCGAATCAGTTTGTGTGTAATATTTAATTGAGCGCAAAGCACATCAAAAGGATGGATTCTGTCAGTCTTTGAGGTGTGCGTAAACTCGCTGCCGTTATCGGTCTGTATCATGGCTGGCGCATAACCAAAATAACGAATGGCTCTTTTTTACAAAATCGATTGTGGACCAGCTGCTCTGCTCCTTATAGGCATAGAGGAATCTCTCTTTGTTGCTTCGTCCAGCATGGTATATTGATAAAATTTCTCACCATCTTTTCCTGCATAACAGGCTGCCGGTACATATTTCACATCCATCTGCCATTTCTGGCCCATCTCTTTTGGTGTATCATAATGCCCCAAATGCTTGGATTCTTTTTTCGTAGATGGCGTCTTTTTACGGAAGCCAAGTCTGACTAGTACGCGATACAGTGAGCCTGGGTGACGTAGAGTTCACAGACGCTGATATCGGGATTACGGCGGAGATAATTCCCTGATCGCGCGCAGTTCCTTCTCGGTATGTGCATTGGGATGCTGACTGTGGGGTCTGTGGGATTTTGGTTCGAGAGATTCCCGTGTTCCATCGTATGCTTTGTTCCAGCGCATGAGAGACGCTTTGGAGATATGGTATCGGCGGCATACAAAGCTGATATCTTCAGTCTGACGATATAATTTCACTGCATTTATTTTGGTTGTCACTTCATGCGGTAAATATCTCTTGTTTCGTTTTATTTTCTGTGCTACACTATCCATGGCGATTGAGTCCTTTCATTGGATTTGGTATGGTAACTTTATTCTAATGAACTCAATCGCTTTTTTTTCTACCTCTTTTTGGTCTCACATCTATTGTAACGCTACAATAAGATTGTGTTTGGCGATGATTTATACTTGCGTATTTGTGCAGAAATTCAGTATAATAAAAATAGTCTGAGTAAACGGTACTGGAGGATTTTCATTGAAATTGATTGTATCAAAGAAACGGTTGCTGTTTGTAGGAGGTATGACAGTTTTTTGTCTGCTTTTACTGGCAACGCATATGGAATTATTTTTTGTCCGGGGGCACCTGTCGGAAGACATGCTGTCGGTGGTTATGCTGCTGTTGCTTGGCGGCTGTTATGTGCAGTCGGCGCGGTTGGAGCTGCCTAAAGTTTTGAATGGCCTTTGGATGATTGCCGCCTTTTTGCTTTTGCCTTATGTGATGGTGTATCTTGTAGAACATTTGGCAGGGCAGGATGCGAGCCTATTGACGTCTAATATTTTTGGCTCAATTATTTTTTGGTGCCAGGTTGTTTATCTGCTGCTTTTTGCCCTTACCAATCAGTATCGGTGCAGCGTAGTGCTTGGCTCAGTGATTTGCTTCGTAGTGGGCGCGGTCAATTATTTTGTGTTGTTGTTTCGCAGCAGCCCCTTTCAGTTGTCCGATATTTTGTCTATCGGCACAGCGGCTGATGTGGCCGGCAATTATGTGATTGCGCTGAATTATGACTTATTATGGACAGGCAGCGTGGCCTTTTTGCCATCTGCGTTGCTTGTGTAGCGGAGTTTCGCCAAAAACGGCGGCATTGGTATCATTTTGTAGGCAGCTTGGTGCTGCTGGCTCTGCTGCTGTTTTCTGTCAATCAGTTTTATACGGACGATACCTGGAATGGAAATAACCTAACTATGAATTTCTGGAATCCCTTGCAGAGCTATGAAGAAAACGGAACGGTTCTGTCCTTGGCTATGGAGGGTAAATATCTGCGGCCGGAAAAGCCGGAGCATTATTCGGCAAAAGCGGCAGAAGACATCATGCTGGACCATCTATCGGCAGAGCCGGCAATTGCCGAATTAGAGCAGAAAGCCGATAAGACAAAGGCTTCTGAAGAACCGCAAACAGAAATCCAACTGGCAGCTACAAGCACGGATTTACCAGAAAAGCCCAATATCATCGCCATTATGAATGAATCCTATTCGGACTTGAGCATCTTGGGTGATTTTGAAACCAGCGTGCCCTATATGTCCTTTTTATCAATCGCTGCAGGAGAATACCATTCGCGGCAATCTGTCGGTCAGTGTGCTGGGCGGCGGCACCTGCAACAGTGAATTTGAATTTTTAACAGGGCTGAGTATGGCGTTCCTGCCATCGGGCGTGATGGCCTATCAGCAGTATATCAACGACGATTTGGACAGCTTGGCTACGATTTTAAAAGCACAGGGCTATAAAGCGGTGGCCTTTCATCCCGGCAAGCCGGATAGCTGGCAGCGGGACAAGGCCTATCCCTATTTAGGCTTTGAAGAATTTTTGACAGAAGAAGATATGGAAAATCCCCAATATATGCGGGGAAGCCTACGTAACCGACAGCAGCGATTACCAACAAGTCATCAAGCTGTTTGAAGAAAAAAAGGTGATGAAAAAGCTATTCTTGTTTAACGTCACCATTCAAAATCATGGCGGTTATCAGCTCAATACGGTGGATATTCCCAAATGGGTGTCCCTGAGAGGAAACATGGAGCGTTATCCGGAAACGGAGCAGTATCTATCCATCATGCACGCTTCCGACAAAGCGCTGCAGGAGCTGATTACCTATTTTGAGAAAGTAGAGGAACCGACGCTCATCGTATTCTTTGGCGATCACCAGCCCAGCGTCGAAAGCCAATTTATCGAAACGCTGCTGGGTAAACCGCTGAGCGCCCTGAACATGGAAGAAGTACAGCTTCGTTACAAGGTGCCCTTCTTCATTTGGGCCAACTATGACATCGAGGAGCAATCTTACGAAAACCTCAGCGCCAATTATCTGTCCACCCTGACCTTAAAAACAGCAGGCATCGAGCTGCCGGTTTATAATCAGTATTTGGACAGCTTGCAGCAGAAGCTGCCAATCATTAACGGCTTGGGCTATGTCAACGCCGATGGCGAACACCATTATTTCAGCGATGAAACCGACGAAACAGAGCTGATCGAAGAATATAAAATCATTCAGTATAACTACCTGTTTGGCGGGCGCGGCCGGTTAAACGAATTTTACACCGTCAATTATGACAGCGAATGATAGATAAAAATAAAAAAAGGTCTCCTCAAGCAGTTGACCTTTTGTAGAACGGACAAAGATACTGCGGCCAGTGGCTGCAGTATCTTTTTTGTCATTGGGAATGGGATTGTGGTATAATAAAAGCAAAAAGCAGGACAGAGGAGGAAGATCGCAATGGAATGGGAGGAACATTTTCCCGACGGCAGGGCGATGGTGCAGGGCGCAAAGCAGCGCATAGAAGGGGAAGAAAAGCCCATTCGCTATGTCAACGGCCGTTATAAGCTATGCGGGGAGCCGGAGAGCCGCTGGCTTTATAATATCCGCTATACCGTGGAGGGAGAAACGCTGCTGCTGACGGAGCAGGAGCAGGATAAGGAGGTGCGCCTGCCGCTGGCTCAGGTGGAATATTTGAAGCTGCGGCCCTTTTATTTTGCCGCCTGCATTGGTTTTAAGGCCTTTGTATTTTATAACGAAGGCGCTTGCTGAACATGGCGGCGCTGTTATTGCATACAGAAACCATGAATACAATATTACAGGCAGAAAAATACTTGACAAAGCGCAAGACAGCCACTATACTATAAAACATAGAAAACAGCAAAGGCGCTGTGAGTGGGAACACTTGCAGTGCCTTTTTTTCTTTTCTTTTCTTTCAACTGTTATAATACTGTAAAATCCTGCTTCGAAAAGAAAAAGGCTGAATGATTGAAACTAGATGGAGGTTGAAACAATGGGAAACAAAATGATTGATGTTCCAGAAATGTTTGGCAGCATGGTGTTTAATGATGCTGCTATGAAGGCCAAACTGCCGAAAGATGTTTACCTGAAATTAAAAGATACCATCGACCAGGGCGCTGCGTTAGACCCAACGGTGGCCGATGTGGTAGCCAATGCTATGATGGATTGGGCTATGGAAAAGGGCGCTACCCACTTTACCCATTGGTTTCAGCCCATGACCGGCGTGACAGCGGAAAAACACGACAGCTTTATCACACCGGCTGCCGGCGGCAGAGTGATGATGGATTTTTCCGGCAAAGAATTAATCAAAGGGGAACCGGATGCGTCCAGCTTCCCATCGGGCGGTTTGCGGGCAACCTTTGAAGCTCGCGGCTATACCTCTTGGGACCCAACTTCTTACGCATTTATCAAAGACCATACGTTATATATTCCAACGGTATTCTGCTCCTACAGCGGCGAAGTGCTGGACAAAAAAACACCGCTGCTGCGCTCTATGGAATTGCTGAACAAAGAAGCGGTGCGGTTGCTGCATATTTTAGGCAAAACCGATGTTACCCGCGTTACCACCACCGTTGGTCCTGAACAGGAATACTTCTTGGTAGACCGCGCCCTGTCCTACAAGAGAAAGGACATTCTGTTTACCGGCCGCACCTTGTTTGGCGCCAAACCGCCAAAAGGGCAGGAACTGGAAGACCACTACTTTGGCGCCATTAAACCGAGAATTACCGCCTTTATGGAAGATTTGAACGAAGAACTGTGGAAGCTGGGCGTGTTGGCTAAAACAGAGCATAATGAAGTTGCGCCTGCGCAGCATGAATTGGCGCCAATTTTCAGCACCACCAACATTGCTACAGACCACAACCAGTTGACTATGGAAGCCTTAAAGGATGTGGCCCGTCGTCACGATTTATCCTGCCTGCTGCATGAAAAACCATTCGCCGGCGTCAATGGCTCTGGTAAGCATAACAACTGGTCCATGTCTACCAATACCGGCGAAAACCTGTTGAGCCCCGGCAAAAAACCGGAAGAAAACATTCAGTTCCTACTGTTTTTGGTAGCCATTATCAAAGCGGTTGACGAATATCAGGATTTGCTGCGGGTATCGGTTGCCACCGCTGGCAACGATCACCGTTTGGGTGCCAATGAAGCGCCGCCAGCCATTATCTCCATGTTCTTGGGCGATGAGCTGAGCGACATTCTGGAGTCCTATGAAAAAGGCTTGGAATATGTACCAGTTACCATGCAGAAGATGGAAACCGGTGTAGCTGCACTGCCCAGCTTCCAGAAGGATACCACCGACCGCAATCGGACCTCTCCTTTTTGCCTTTACCGGTAATAAATTTGAATTCCGCATGCTGGGCTCCGCTTCTTCCATTTCCGGCACCAATACAGTGATGAATACCATCGCAGCCGACGCCATCGGTTACATTGCCGACCAACTGGAAGACGCAGAAGACGTAACTGCCAAAGCCAAAGAAATTATTCGGGATATTGCCATCAAGCACAAACGGATTATTTTCAACGGCAACAACTATTCGGACGAATGGGTACGGGAAGCCGAAAGCAGAGGCTTGCTCAATCTGAAAAAATACTGCCGATGCCATTCCGTATTTGGTAGATGAAAAAAATATTACCCTGTTTACCAAGCATGGCATTTACACTGCCGAAGAATTACATTCCGCTGCGAAATTTTGTTGGATAATTACTGCAAGGTGTTGCACATTGAAGCGCTGACCATGCTGGAAATGTCCAAAAAGAAATCATTCCCGCTGTATCCTCCTATTTGAAGGATATGAGCGCTACCGCTACGGCAGTGAAAGCAGTTGTGGCCGACGCCGATTGCTCCATGCAGGAAAGCATCATCCAGAAAGTAGCAGCCTTGTCCGGCTCGCTGTATAAGAAAACAGAAGCGCTGAACGCCGCTGTATTGAACACCAAGAACCACGAAGAAAATATCGAAGACAGAGCGCAGTATTATAAAAATTATATCTTCCCTGGTATGCAGGAATTGCGGGCTGTAGCCGATGAGCTGGAAACCTTGGTGGGCGAAGAGTATTGGCCGTTCCCGACTTATGGGGATTTACTCTTCAAGATTTAAGGGCGGGCTTGTTAAATTTCCGTATAGCTGCGTTGTTTTTGATTTTCCTCGCCTTGCGTACCAAAAAAGTACGCGTCGCTCGAAAAATCAAAAGCCGCCTAGCTATCCGAAAATTTTCCGGCGCCCTTGGCTAGAGACTTGGGCAAGTGATTATCTATCCGATAATTTTCCTTTGCCCTTGGTAGAAATAAAATACAATAACATATTCACTGACGCAGGATTTTTCGTCTGAAGCACGCTTTTTGTGCGAATACAACGCAGCTATCGACGAAAAAAGACAAGTCAGAATTTATAAAAACACAAAGGCGTGTTGAGAAGGATTTTATCCTCTCAGCGCGCCTTTTCATTACGATAGATACATCAAGTTTGGGGGAAGTATTATGTTTTCATCTGTAGATTCTATTTGGGTTTTGTTTGGCGCTGTGCTGGTGTTTTCCATGCAGATTGGCTTCACCATGGTAGAGGTGGGCTGACCCGATTGAAAAACTCCGGTAATATCATCATGAAAAATGTGATGGACTTATGCTTAGGCTCCGTTGCCTTCTGGTTTATCGGCTTCGGCATCATGTTTGGCACCGATTTGGTGGGCCTCGTTGGAATTCCGACTTTTTGTTCGCGGCAATTACGACAGCACCTTTTCCACCTATACCTTTTAATCTTCCAGACGGTGTTTTTGCGCCACAGCGGCCACCATCGTATCGGGCGCTATGGCAGAACGCACCAAATTCAGCGCCTATCTGATTTACAGCGTAGCCATCAGCGCTATTATTTATCCCATTTCCGGCCATTGGATTTGGGGCGGCGGCTGGCTTAGCCAGTTGGGCTTCCACGATTTTGCCGGTTCTACCGCCGTACACATGGTAGGCGGTGTGGCTGCTCTGGTGGGCGCTAAAATTTTAGGCCCCCGCATTGGCAAATATGATGCAGAAGAAGGAAAATCTAAGGCCATTCCGGGCCAGAGCCTGCCCTTGGCGGCCTTTAGGGATGTTCATTCTCTGGTTTGGCTGGTTCGGGTTCAATGGCGCTTCCACTGTTTGCGCCACCG
>VOFC01002824.1_pt1 | contig 16063 bp, 18 predicted proteins | sample 5384161 | NCBI WGS metagenome assembly VOFC01 (sample SAMN12384722, study PRJNA508395) | human gut metagenome | isolation source: healthy gut B | host: Homo sapiens | reverse complement strand
TCATTGCTTTGACAACTTTCCCGAAGAAGAACGTAATAAGCTTCCGAAGCAATGCGCTGGTCTCGAGGCCAACCGATGTACTGATCTGCTTGACCGATTATGGGGTATCTATCTCTCGGCGCTTTGCAAGGCAACTCTGATTTAACCTCTCCGACCGACTGGCAGAAGCAGCAACAGAAAAGATGCATGAATATGTGCGCAAAGAAGCGTGGGGATATGCCAAAGACGAGAATTTAGGCATAGCGGACTTACTGGTCGAAAAAGTATCAAGGCATTCGCCCTGCTGTCGGTTACCCGTCTTTACCGGATCAATCCGTCAACTTCCTGTTGGATGAACTGTTGGACATGAAGACAGATAGGCATTTCGCTGACCGAAAACGGAGCTATGTACCCGCACGCTTCTGTTTGCGGACTTATGTTTTCACATCCGGCTTCCGAATACTTCTCCGTCGGAAAGATTGGAGAAGACCAACTTGAAGATTATGCCCGCCGTCGGGGAAAAAAAGTATCGAAGAAATGTGTAAGTTTCTGGCAGCTAATCTCCAATAGTCCTTATTCCCCTGTGATTTTTCTCCTTTTCGCACGACTAACTAACCAGAAAAGTAACCATTTAATTCATGAGAGAACGAACAACAGAGGCAACCAACCCTATTGAACAAGAGTTTTTGTCGGTGATCCGCGAATATGAACGGGTGATCTACAAGGTATGCTATCTGTATGCCAATCCCAATGCTCCTCTCAATGATCTGTATCAGGATGTGGTACTGAATCTTTGGAAAGCCTATCCCAAATTCAGAAAAGAATGTAAGGTTTCCACCTGGATTTACCGTATTGCCCTCAACACCTGTATCAGCTTCTATCGTAAAGAAAAGAATGTGCCGGAAATTATCAGCCTCACCAAAGACATTGACCGGACAATAGAAGCACACGACCCGATCAACGAAATGTTGAAACAGCTTTATCAGATGATTAACCAACTGGGACAACTCGACAAATCAATTATCCTGCTTTATCTCGAAGACAAAAGTTACGAGGAAATAGCGGAAATTACCGGCTTGACGGTTTACTAATATAGCTACCAAACTAAGCCGTATCAAAGACAAACTTAAAAGAATGAAAAAGGAGGAATAAGATATATGGAACTGGAAGAACTTAAAAAAATCTTGGAATGCCCTGGATGAACACTTGAAAGACAAAGAGTTCATCAAAGAAGAAGAGCTTGAAAAGCTGATAAGGCATGCGGACAAAGGTATCCATGCCATTGCCAGACTGAACATCAAGCTTATTCTGATTTCTCTGCCGATACTGATCTTATTTTTTAGCGGAGGTACTGTTGCACAACAGATTAAACCCGATCTACATCATTATCCTTCTGCGCATGGATTCCCGCTCTTTGCTGGGATATCGCCACCACGCGATTTCTTCAACGGACTCAAATAGACGAAATGCCTTTGGTAGAAGTAATCAGCCGCGTAAACCGTATCCATCGATGGACCATCAGGGAACGATTGATTGCTATTGCCTTTCTCCTAGTCCTGGCTATACTTTCATTTATCTACTGGCAAGTGTGGCAATATGGGATGGGCATGATTGCTTTCTTCATCCTGTTATGGGGCGGAGGACTGGGATTGATCTTATGGATTTACCGCAAGAAGTTCTTAAATCGTATCCACGAAATCAAAAAAGAATTTAAGCGAACTGAACGAAGTAATGTAAAAAAGAATCCAACCTGAATAATTCATACTAAGTAAGTAGTAAGGAGTGTGCTTACCCCACCACGGTAAGCACACTTTTTCCATTCACTTTCTTATGTACCTGCACCTGAACAGAAATCCGTTCACTCATCTCCTGCACATGAGAGATTACTCCTATTTTCCCGCCCCTGCATCTGTAATTGTTCCAATGCTTCCATCGCTGTACCCAAACTTTCCGCATCCAAAGAGCCGAAACCTTCATCAATAAAAAGAGATTCAACTTTCAGATTATTACTTGACAAGGAAGACAAACCTAAAGCCAGTGCCAAAGAAATCAGGAACGATTCACCTCCTGAAAGAGAGTACACGGTCCGTATTTCATCACACATATCGCAATCTATTACCTGAAGTGCCAACGTATCGGGTACCTGTTGCAGCTTATAGCGTTTAGAGAGATAGGATAAATGTTTATTGGCATGAAGCAACAACAAATTCAAAGTATAACTTTGAGCAATCACTTTAAATTTCGCTCCATCCGCACTGCCAATCAGTTTATTCAATTTTGCCCAACGTTCAGCAACAGTTTGTTTCTCTGCCAGTTCCTTCGCAATCTGTTCCACAGTCAGTTTATTCTTTTGCTTGTTGTAGCAGGCGGGCTTCCATAGTAGAAAGGGGCACGTTCTATATTCAGGTTTTCTTCCTGTTGCTTCTTTATTATTTCGGGAAGCAGTTCGGGAGACTCTATCTTTTTTATACTGTTCCTGCAACTTCTCCTATAACCAGTGCAATTTGCTTCATCTCTCCTTGCAAAACCGGAAAGCCGGTTGTGTACCGCCTCTTTCTTTACGTGCTTTCTCCAAAGCGAGATTCAGTTCTTTCTCCCTTTTGGCTACAGCGGCTTCCGCTTCATCCGCACTTTTTCCTTTCAATAGCTGCGAACGTTCCTGACGAAGCTACATTCAGCGCTTTCTCTATCACTTCAAATCTCTTTAGTTCGGCCGAAGCAGCATTCTGTAAGATTACCAGCTGTTCTTTGGCAGACGATACTTTCTGCATAGCCAAACGACAGAGAGAAACATTCTCACGGAGGGCTTCACAATGTGCACGCATCTTTTTAATTTCTTCATCGCTGCGCTGCCATTCTGCATAAAGATTGCGATATTCCAAAATACGTATTGCCAGTTCCGCCAAACGGTGTTGTATTTGCTCTTCGTTTCCGGCTTCAATCCCTGCTTTATATAATGCTGCCAACTGTTCCGCGATCTGTCCGTCCACCGTTTTTTGATGCGCCAAATCACGTTGCAGAGCAATGCTCCGGTTATTCATCTGCTGATAGTTGGTTGATGCTACATTATACTCCTGCTCTATACTCCGGAAAAGAGTATCTACCACCTCCTGTTCCTGATGATAAGGATGCGCTGTGCTACCGCAAACCGGACAAGCCTCCCTTCCTGTAATTGCCGGCGCAATGCTTTCACGTCTTTTCCCACTGCCATACGTGCATTTTCGTAAAGACGTTGAGTAACTTTCAATGCGGTTTCTTGCTCCGTCAATTGTTTCAGACAATTGGCCACTTCTTTCTCCAGTCTTTCTATTTCCGTCTTTGCTTTCGTCTGCGTTTCCGTTAATTGCCGGATATTCTGCTGACGAGTCAACTCTTTTGCAACTTCACCTGTTCTTCGGCCAATAACGGATATCCGAAAGAATTTAAGCGCAACAAACGTTCCTCATTCACCGTTGTCTGGTAGCGGCAGCCAGTTTACTTTCTTCTTGCCGTAGAATCTCTTCCACCTGTTCAAGTTGCAGTGCTTCTTCTATCCCTACATGGCTTAATAAGCGGTTCAGAGAAGAATAAGACACCTGTAATTGTTCCGCAGCCACTCGCATTTTTGTTCCTGCTCCGCCACCTGCCTGTTAGCCGCTTGTAAAATCTGCTGCGACTGTATATAGCTGCTTTGTTGAGACTGTATCTGTACATCCAATTGACGTGCTTTCTTCAAGTCTGGCTGTATGGCCTCCCATTGTGCCTTAAAATGCACCAATCCTTCCTCTTGGGAAGCCAATGCACCCTGCAATACTTTCTCCCTGGCCTGTTCCTCCTGTTCTTCCTGCTGCTTTTTTTCCAAAGTTCTTCCTGTATTTTTAATGAACGAACCACATTCAGTTGTTCATTCTGTTCTGCCAGCAGTTTAATCCCTGCCGCGCGCTTTTCAATTGATAGTTCTTTTTCTCTTTTTGCAGAGCAAGCAGCTCTTCTTCCGGCATCAATTCGATCACATTCATTCGATTCTGAATCAAGGTCACCTCCTCTTGTGCCGCCTTATTCCGGCATAGACCTCTTGAGAAATCCGGGAATACACGCCGGTTCCTGTCAACTTCTCCAGTAATTCTGCTTTTGCCGCCCTTTTGATTTCAGAAATGTAGCAAAAATCATTTTGTGCCAATAATACTGTACGGGTGAACTGTTCATACGTCAGGCCAACCAACTCCACCAACTGAATCAACAACTCTTTCTTGGTACCTTGAAATTCTTTCTCCGTATCCAGTTCTTTCACTTCCAGCGTTTGTGGCTGCAAAGAACCGTTTATCTTGTTTCTTGTCCGCCTCACCGACCAACGAGAACGGTAACGCCGTCCGTCAATCCCTAAAAAATCGACTTCCGCATAACCGTCACTCGTCCCCCGGCGAAGCAGATTTCTTACATCAGACTGATTAATCTGATTATCTCCTACATCTGCCAGGTTCACACTTTCTACTGAAGTAGCAAAGCGGGGAGCCTTATCATACAATGCCAGACACAATGCATCTAATAAAGTAGATTTGCCAGCTCCGTAGCACCCTGAAATGGCAAAGATTCCTGCAGAGTGTAATGGTTCTCCATAAAATCCACTTCTACCGCTCCTTCTATCGAGGTAAGATTCTTCAATCGTATAGCTAATATCTTCATTCTTCTTCCTCCTCTTTACGGGTAGCAGCCAGATAGGCCTCCTGAAACAAGCCGTCAGTTCTACAGGCATTTCCACCTGATAAATCTTCTCAAAGGCAGACTGTGCAATCTGCAAGGGAGACATTTCCTGCAACCCCCTCTTCCAATTCTCATTTTCCTTCTCTGCATTTCCAGTTTCAGTGCGATAGGTAGAAACAATACGCGCCAACCGATAGTTTTTATCTGCCAGTGCATCCTCAATTCCTGCCGAAGCATTGGGTTCCGGTTCCTCCAACAATACCTTTACTTCCAGATAAGGTGCTGCTCCTTCCGTTACCGGCAACTCTTTCAAGGCTTTCCAAGATGGCTTCCGGTGAAACAGGTTCTCCGTTCGGGACACTCAACAAAGGTATTAATTTCGGGCATTCCAACCGCATTATGTCCACCGCACAGCCTTCATCTAAAGTCACCATCACCACTCCGTGATGATAATGCTTCTCGGCAAAAGACATAGGAATCGGACTTCCGGCATATCTTACATTCTCCCTGCCGGATACCCGCTGTGCTTTATGGATATGACCAAGAGCCGTATACGCTATCTTTTCCGAAAATGTATCGGGTGACACACATTCCAAACCACCAATCACGGTACGCTCGCTATAATCCTTCTCTGCAATTTCCGATCCTGTAGCCTGCAAATGACCGACGGCAAGAATCGCCTGATTCTCCGTCCTTCGCTTCCATAGCCTTTGCAAAAGTTGTGCATAAAGTTCGCGAACTCCCTCCGCATACGGATTGCCTTCCGTTTGCACGGCCGGATAATCTCCCTGCCGCAGAAAAGGAACTGCCATGCAAAGCAATTCCACCTCCCCGTCACGGTTCTTTAGTTCCACAGTCAAATGATCGTAGTCAATCTCCCCATCCTCCAATTTGCGCACTACCCCCCGAACCTCCGTCCGCATCGCCTGCAGCAAGGGTAGAGGAGCTTCCAAACGCGCCGCAGAGTCATGATTACCGGCAACAATCACAATCTGAAGAGTGGGATTCTCTGCTGTCACTCGATAAATAAAATGATAATACAGGCTTTGAGACGCTGCGGAAGGGTTGGAAACATCAAAAACATCTCCGGCTATAATCAGTGCATCAATCTCGCTTTCGTCGGATTTCTTCCGGCCAGCCAGTTCAAGAAGACTTCATGTTCTTCCGCGCGGTCGTAACCAAAAAATGTCTGTCCTAAATGCCAGTCGGCAGTATGTAATATACGTATCATATTTTGTAACTATCTCATATAACAAGAGGCAAAAAAATAACACAATCAAAAAGATTATATCGTATCTGCCTCTTTTTTTACCAAATAATCATGTATATTTGCAGGATGAAAAATCCAACCCTCATGAAGATACTTTATTATATTTATCAGATTTGCATCGCTTTGCCTATTTTATTAGTGTTGACCATCCTCACGGCAATCGTCACTATCGTAGGTTCTCTCGTGGGAGGAGCTCACTTCTGGGGATATTATCCAGGAGAAGATTTGGTCACAATTAATTTGTCTTTTTCTATTAATTCCTGTAAAGATTCGTGGACGTGAAAAGTTACACGGCAAGACATCCTATATTTTCGTACCTAATCATCAGGGTTCATTTGATATATTCCTTATTTACGGCTTCATCGGAAGAAACTTTAAGTGGATGATGAAAAAAAGTCTGCGCAAACTGCCGTTTGTAGGAAAAGCCTGTGAAAGCGCGGGACATATCTTCGTAGACAGATCTGGTCCTAAAAAAGTATTGGAAACAATCCGGCAGGCAAAAGATTCATTGAAAGACGGGGTATCTCTCGTTGTCTTTTTTCCCGAAGGAGCGCGTACATTTACCGGACACATGGGATACTTTAAGAAAGGCGCTTTCCAATTAGCTGATGACTTGCAGTTAGCGGTTGTACCCGTCACAATCGACGGCTCATTCGAGATTCTGCCACGCACCGGAAAATGGATACACCGTCATCGCATGATCCTGACTATTCACGAGCCTATTCCTCCCAAAGGGAAAGAATGGAAAATATCAAAAGCTACTATGGCCAGAAGCCTATACTGCCGTAGAGAGTGCACTTCCGGAGAAATATAAAGGAATGGTAAAACTCGCCCCGATTTCGGATGGATTCAGGAAAAATAATGTAAACTATTGGTCGTTTTCAGGGAGATACGCAGCATTATTCCGCATTTGTAAATGTAAACTATTGTTTTCGGGAGATACGCTTTTCCGAAGCCGTTTTTTGAATAGTTAAGCGAAAAAATTGCTACCTATCCGTTGCCCATTCCAGTTGTATGGAGTTGTTTGAAAATCCTTTTTGCTCCGACCATAAAGAACGCAGTTTTATCATTTTGGCTTAGCGAAGGTACTTATTTTTTTTGAGATATGAAAATATAGGTTCCGGAAGTCAATGGTGATAGCTTTGTCTATGTTTGACGATATTTTACATGCCGATGATTAACTCTGTCTCCGTTAATTTTGCAAACAATGGAACAGATTATGAATCAAACAGATGTAAAGGTTTCGTTCTACCTTAAAAAGAGCGAGGCGGATGCCAGGGAAATTGTCCCGTAATGGCACGGCTTATTGTCGGCAAGCACTCTGAAACAGCATTCAGTGTCAAGCTTCGTGTGCCACAGTCATTGTGGTTATCTGGACGTGCGTGTGGGAAAAAAGCGCTGCGGCCCGAGACATAAATAACAGGCTGGATGAAATACGTGCAGCCGCTGCTTTCAGTATCTATTCGGAACAATTCGCAAAGCGTGAAGTTGTTACTGCAGGGGATGTAAAGCACCAGCTTTTGGGTATGGCTTCGGAACAGGAAACCTTGTTAAGCTATTTCAGGCTTTTCATGAGAAATTTCGAGAAACGCGTTGGGATCAATCGTACGGAAAGCAGCTTGAGGGCTTACCGCAATTCCTACAATCATCTGGTACGTTTTTTACAGATGCAATATAAGCTGTCAGACATTCCTTTTGCAGCATTGGACCGTTCCTTCATTGAAAAATATGACTTGTATCTGCGTACGGAATGTCATGTCTGGCTCCAGGAACGATTGTAAATCTTACTGTAAGGCTGAAAACAATTGTCGGAGAAGCGATTGCGGACGGTATCATTACAGCGTTTCCTTTTGTAGGTTATGAACCGACGCATCCGCAATCGGAACAAAAATATCTTACAACAGAAGAATTGAACAGAATCATGACAACACCTCTCCATATCAGCACCCTTTATCATGTACGGGATTTGTTTTTGTTTTTCCTGCTATACTGGTATTCCTTATAGCGATATGTGTATGCTGACAAATGAGAATCTTTCCCTTGCTGAAGATGGCATTTGGTGGATTAGGAGTTCTCGCAAGAAAACCGGTGTAGATTTTGAAATACCGCTTATGGAACTGCCGTTCCATATTATTGAAAAATACCGCGATATGGCTCCTGAAGGAAAAGCTTCTCCCCATGTATTCCAACAGTTCGTTGAACCATTATTTGAAACAGATCGCCGTACTCTGTGGCATAGAACGTTAGCTGGTCTTCCACGTGGCCCGTCATACCTATGCGACAGAAATTACACTTTCCCATGGCGTACCGCTTGAAACGGTCAGCAAGATGTTGGGGACACAGTCGTATTGAGACCACACAGCATTACGCAAAGGTGACAGACAATAAGATAGATACAGATACGAAAGCATTGGATAAAATAATTGCTGAGCGGTTTTCTGTAGTTATTTGACAATGGCAAAAAATAGGATTATGAAAAGAAATACTGATAATATGGAAAATCAAACGTCGCAGTACATTTGCGATACTGTTTTATATCAACCGCACCAAAATACGTAAGGACGGAACATGTCAGCTGCTGTGCAAGATAAGCATAGATGCCAAATGGGAACAGATAGGAACGAAAGTGTCTGTCAATCCTGCCGTTTGGAATCCGGAAAAAGGGACGGGCTGACGGCCGCAGTGAGAATGCTATTACCGTCAACCGGGCCATTGATGATCTGACAAAAAGAAATCAAGGAGCATTATAGGCGGATTAAGAACAGTCTGGGATTTATCACGGCGGAGCTGGTAAAGAATGCCGTAATGGGCATCGGCCAGAAACCGCTCACCCTGCTGGCGCTGTTCAGGGAGCATAACGAGGAGTTCAAGAAACGTATCGGGGTGGATCGGATAAAGGAAAGTTATGATTCCTACTTGCGCTCATATAAGCACCTTTCTGCTTTTGTGCAGGAAAAACGTGGTATAGAGGATGTTCTTTTACGGAATCTTGATCGTGTTTTTTATGATGACTTTGAACTGTTTCTCAGGACGAACAGGAACTTAAGTCCGAAGACAGTACATGAACACCTTTATAGACTGAAGAAGATGACTATGAGGGCTGTCAGTCAGGGAACAATACGCCGCGATCCTTACTGTCGTCTTCATCCGGAATTACCCAAACGGAAAAGTCGTCATCTGAAATTGGAAGATCTGAAGACACTGCTTACAACCCCGGTCGAGAAAGCCACAGCTTCAGTTTGTCCGAGACATGTTCATTTTCTCCACCTTTACCGGACTTGCCTATGCAGATTTGAAAAAGACTGACTGTTAATGATATTATACAATCTGAGGATGGTTCGTGGTGGATTCATATCCAACGTCAGAAAACAGGGACATTGTCTTCTGTACGGCTGTTGGATATTCCGTTGAAGATAATTGAAAAGTATCGGGAACAGCGTCATGATGACAAGGTTTTCAATTTATACAAGCGTGAGTATTTCATTATGCTTACCCGTAAGTTAGGGTGAGGTATACGGTTTTGAACTCACATTCCATAAGGCGCGACACAATTTCGGAACTCATATAACTCTTTCAATGGGCATTCCAATTGAAACGGTCGGTAAAATGATGGGCCATATGCGAATTGAAACTACGCAGCTTTATGCTAAAGTCACCGACAAGAAAGTAGATGAAGACATGAAACGTCTGAAGGCAGCTGGTCTAAGCCAAACATCCGGCTTATATGAGGAGGATATTATAGTAAGGAAACAGAGACGAAAATCCCAAAGCCAGCTATCAGAAAATAAAGAAACGACCTTGTAACGAGGCCGTTTCTTTTGCATTGTTTCATACCCATCGCTGTTCTTCCCTGCATCTTTTATATGCGTCGTCAAGAACTTTCTGTATGTCTGACTCTTTGTAAAGGGCTTTTCCCTGCACAAGGTAGTAAGGTATCACACCGAGGGTCCGGTATTCCTGCAAGGTACGCCGGCTTACTTTCAACAGCTTTGAAAGTTCCTCGTCCGTGAGGAAATAATCACTGTGGAATGCGGGTCTCGGGCCGTCCTTATTGCGTCTATCATACGCTCCATGTTTTCCAGCCCTTTGAAAATAGTATCAATCCGCTGGTCCTTTCTGTCTATAAGATCGTAACTCATGGCTTTCTTTTTTGTGGGTGATAACTTGATTCCAACATGTTTTGCACATCTTCCGGCTTGTAGAAGAACTTGTTCTTGACCCGGGTGAAAGGCAACAGCCCTTTCTCACGATATACCTGAAGCGTTCTCTTTGATATGCGGGAGAATCCGCATACCTCCTGATTGTCCATCCATTTTTTCAGTCCTGCATCTTTGGCCGGATTGCATATACCAGTGACTTTTTCTCTATCATGCTGAATCGGACAACCAGTTCGTCAAATGTCCGTTTGTCTATACATATAATTTCCATACTGCCGTTTTGTTAGAATTGAATACCGAGTTCCTTTTTTAATTTTGCCGGAAGTACCTTTCCTTTCCTGCTCAGGAAGTCCTGGACTTCCGAAGCCTTGTAATAGGTACGTCCGTCAATCATGTAGTAGGTGACGAGTTTCTTCTGGCGGTAGCGTGCAAGTGTACGCTTGGTAACACCAAGGAGCTCGCACATATCCTGGTTGTCAGCTTGTCACCCTCAAGAGCGGCCGTCTGCCTGTTCATGCGGTTCAGCCTGTCATCTATCCTGTCAAACCGTTCCATTATCTGATGGAGCATCATCTGAATGTCTCCTGTTTATCTGTATCATAATGAATTCTGTTTTTAGTGTAATAATTCCATTTTTTACACCGTGTTGCGCAACAGGTTTCATTATGATATAGGCCAAAACATAGACCAACGGAACATATCGCCACATAAAAGCATGACAAGTCATTGAGTAATAGGAAAATAAAAATCAGCCCCATAAAAATGAGACTGATGGAAGTATTGCAAATGCAATATGTTGCAATGCCTTATTGCAATGTCTTGCAATAAACCAGGCGACAAATTCCGTTTTTGAATGTTTTTGGATTTTTACGGTTTTCCACTCTCCACGTGGCAGATGTTTTTGAGACGGATTTATGGTTCGGACGAGTGGAAGGAAACAGGAAAATGATCATTTCATCTATGAGATGATAAACTGAGAGACCACGCAAAAGTTCTATGCTTTCTTCGTCATGTATCTCGGCTTGATAAAGGATGGATGGGTCTGACATGTCTTTCTCGCACATGAAATCCACAAGCGGATAACCCGGATAGAGCCGGCGGGTACATTTGTCGCGCCCGTATGAGAATCCGTCCTTGTCGTCTCTCATCCATTGTAATAAGGGGTCGTCTTCCGCCGGAATGGAACCGTCTAATGTCATTGCTATCAGAACCTGTAACTTGGCCATACCTTTTTTCCTCTAAATGAAAAAGCGTGAAACTCACGCACTATCAGGTAGAGGCTCTGGTAAGCCCATTGTAGAATCATGCATGAGCTCACGCTATAGGACATAGCATAAGCTACACGCAAAAAGCCTCTACAATATCAATTTACCAGATTTCTACCTGAGACGTCTTGCGACTTATGTTGTAATGTTCGGCAAGGCTTAAAAGCAATGCCGATATTTTTCTCCTTATGTTGTGACTGTCATTCCTATATTACAAGGATTTCCAATCATATGCAAATGTAGGCATTTTATTCCAAACAGAAATATGGAATGACGGTTATTTGTCATTCAATCCATATTTTTTTCATTTTCCGATATAGTGTGGACGGATCAATATGCAGTATGCCTGCTGCTTGTTTGCGACTCCCATGGCTGGTTTTCAATGCCTGTATTATCGAGTGTTTCTCTTCCGCATCGTTTTCAGGAAAAAGATTGATTTCCTCGGTCGCCGCTTCCAGTTTGATATTCAGGTCGGCGGTTTCAATGAGCGGCTGTTTAGCCATAAGTACCGCCCTTCTTATCCTGTTATGCAGTTCCCGTACGTTCCCAGGCCAGCGGTAAGAGAGAAGCAATTGTTCCGCTTCAGAACTGAAGCCTTCTGTCGGTCTTTTCAGTTCTCCGGAAAACTTTTTCTGAAATGATGAGCCAAAGACAGAATGTCATCGGGGCATTCATGCAAGGAAAGGCAGGACAATCTCAAATTCGCATAGCCGGTGGTATAGGTCTTCCCTGAACCGTTTTTTCTTGTATTGCAAGTTGGAGATCTTCATTGGTGGCGGCTACAATTCTTACATTAGCCCGCTTTTCTTTGTTACCACCTATTGGGATGTATGTGCCTTCTTGCAAAACCCGCAGCAGCATGGCTTGGACGTCCAGGGACAAGATCCCTATTTCATCCAGAAAAAAGAGTGTTCCGCCTTTTTTGCCACTTCAAAATATCCGTCCTTGTTGGCGTCGGCACCGGTAAATGTTCCCTTTATGTGCCCGAAAAAAAGGGGAGGGGTGCAAGCTCCTTGGGTATGACTCCACAATTCACGGCGACAAACGGCATATCCTTCCGCTCTCCTATATAGTGGATACGCTGTGCAACCGATTCTTTTCCGGCACCGTTAGGACCAAGTATAAGCACAGAAATGTCAAATGGGGCGACTGTACTGACCAGATGTTCGACCTCCTGCATCTGAAGGCTGTTTCTGGGGAGCAAATCCTTGTTCTTGTCGCATATCACAGATTTGGGACGGAAAATATCTTTCAGTTGTCTTTGCAATTCGTCCATCTGTACCGGTTTTTGCCAGATAGTCTATGGCTCCCAGTTTTATGGCTTGTACAGCATCCGGTACTGAGGCATATCCGGTCATGATAATGAAAGGGATATCCATCCGTTCCTTCCGCATCCATTCGAGCAAAGATATACCGTCCCCTTCCGGCAGGCGTACGTCGGACAGCACAAGGTCGAAACTTTCTTTCTTGAGCAGTTTTTCGTGCCCCAGGTTCATCTATTGTTATCTCTGCTTCATAACCGGATTTTTCCAACCTTTTTTCTGTTGCCCGGCAAGCATGATGTTGTCTTCAACTATCAGTATTCTGTATTTCATTCATGTTTTCATTTAATTATGTCCGTCCATTTACGATAATCGGCTTTTTGTCTCAGATATCAGCCGGTCTATTCTTCTGACAATTCTTTCCACATCATTGCGGAATGCTGACTCATCCGTATCTTCCACATACTCTTCATAGCTGTACGATTCCAGCTCATGGGCTATTCCCAATTGCTCCCACATCGGGTACATCCTGTGCAGAGTTTCCCATATCCGCTTCCGGTCGAGCTTTTCCTGACTCAAAGAATCCAGCAAGTCAGAACTGTTCCTATTGGATTCCTCTATAAGAGTCTCCAAAGTCCAGCGTTCGTCTCCTGTAGTGACATACAGAGCCTCGAAATCTGGAGAATGATTATCCATTGTTCTGTCCTGTCCAATGAGTGACGAGAGAAATTCGAGCAGGTCCCTTGTATAGAACGGTTTGTGGATACAGCCGGCAAATCCGGCTTGAATATAGCGGTCTGCATCGCCGTCGTTACGGGCGGTCATTGCAGCTATGGGAATTGTCCGTGAATTTCCTATGTTGGAAAGGCGTAGCAGATGCAACAGGTCAAAACCTCCCGTACCACGCATCTGTATATCGGTCAGCAATAGGTCGTATTCTCCGGTTCTCAATGCCTTGACCACTTCCTGTGCATTGGTACAGGCTCGGCATGAGATACCGTTCCGTTCCATCATTTCAACTGTGTTGCGCAATTGTATCGGATCGTCATCGACTACAAGAACCCGCCGAGGAAGTCTGAGGTTTCCCACGTATAAGTTTCTGGCTTGTCTCTTGCAGGCTCATTGGTCTGCCTAAGCGGAATTTCCACCTTGAATTCGCTGCCTTTACCGATCTGGCTCGAAACAGAGAGTCTTCCTCCGAACAGGTTCACCAGCCCTCTTTCGTAATGGAAAGTCCCAGTCCGAAGCCTTCTGAATCCAAATCAGGAGCAGCCCGTTCAAAGGGCTGAAAAAATGCGTTGTGTTGTGTTCTCGCCCATTCCTATCCCCGTATCTTTGACCTTTACTGAAAGAGTATCTTCTTCATAACTTGCCAGAAATTTGATATAACCTGTACGGGTGAATTTTACAGCATTCTCCAGAATGTTGACCACTATCTGCCTTATGCGGTCTGCATCGCCAAGGACGGTGATGCCGCACCCCATAAAAAGCCTTGTCAAACATCAATCCTTTGTCGTTCGCCTTGCGTGTGTATTCTTCAGCGATACTTTCCAGAAAGGATTCAAGATGGAAAGGAATTTCGTTCAGGGTTTCTTTAGCATCGTCCAGACGGGAGAGGTCAAGCAGGCTGTTGGCAAGCCGGGTGATATGACGGGATGATTCAAGGATGTTTCCGAGATAGGCATTGCGGCGTTTCCGGTCACGAGTATCCATGGCCAGTTCAGCACTGCCACTGATGGCATTGAGAGGTCCTCGTATGTCATGGGAAAGTGTGATGATTATTTTCTTGCGCATGTCGGAGAGTGTACGGTTTTGTGTTGCCGTATCTTCCAGTTCAGCCTTGTCCCTTTCCCTGCGGTTAAGGTCACGCATGATGATAAGGTGCGAAATGATGAGCAGGATGATGGCCATGCCGATTACTCCTGCCATTAAAAAGAACGACATTTTCTCTGCTTCTGCCATTTTTAACTCTCTTTGTGAGAAGGCAGTCTGTGCCTGTTCGTCAAGGTCGTTTATCAGCTTGTTCAATGTCCTGTTCAATTCCCTGTTGCGCATACGCAGGCTGTCGGCATAAATGTCCATTTCGTTCGCCTGTCTTTGATGTATTGCTATCAGGCTGTCGCTGAAATCATGAAGTTCTTTTTGGGATGGCATTACTTGTATTTCTTCTTTTTTCCCGAAGAATCCTGCAATCCCTTTTTTCTTTTGTTCTATGGTACGGATATGTGTTGCACGCCTCGCCACTTCCGGCAACTGGTTTTACCAGCACGCTGTCCGCTTCAGTTCGCCGTTCAAACATTTCCATTATGTGCAGCAGGTGTGTCTCCTTTTCGGCAAGCAGAGCACGAAGAGTGTCTATCTGTTCCGGGCGTACATATTCACGGCAGTGTCGTTTAAGCGAGTTCAACAAACTGTCGGCTTGAAGTCGGTGGTTACGATAGTACAGATAGTCCGCTTTGTTCCAATTTACCACACCCTCACCCAATGTGGCGAGCCCCGTAATACGGCGATGAGCCGTGTTGATACCGACGTACAAGGTTTATGTTTGCCGTCTCTGCCTCAATTTCGCGCATCCGCTGCCGTTCATATATCAAAATGGCGGCCATGCTACCGATGACCGCCATAAGTATGGCATAGCCGAAAAATATTTTATATCGCAGCGACACTGTTTGTTGATGAAAAAATATAATTGGTTAACTAAATATCAATATCACAGGATAGTGATCCCCCACCCATCATATGATATCTTAGTACACATGTTCTTAGCTGTAATCTGCTATCGATAAGGAAATAATCTAATTCTCGACCTGAAAATGTGTTGGCATACCACAACAAGCAAAATTAGCACTATTTCCCGGCCTACTCCTGGTACCTGTGGTCATTATTCTTAAATATTCTGATAATTCGCTTGGCGTTGAATTCATATCTCCGCCAATGATGAAAGGGAGATACTGCATGACGTACTAAATTCTTATATCTCCTACAGCACCAGACCCAGATTCGCAATGAAGGGTATAAATGTTACATCCATTATAATTTAAACAAATTGCGGATCGGCCTGTTCCTGATATCAGATAATGTATTGATGCTACAAAATTCAAATCCGCAATGATACAAGTATTACATCTACAATTATAAGCACCTGCATGTTCTACCACAACATAGTGGTATCTACCACTATGTTGTGCAGGCAGTATGAATTTACCACATTCTTGTATCATAACAACATTACATTGTTCTATTGTTAATAGATGATTCAATATATTTAATTTAATAGCATCATTAAGAGGATTTCTTGGGAATTCCATGTACAAATTTTCATATGGCTGTTTTTAGATGTTTGATGCATTTATTATGTTTTCATAATAATTATTATCAAATTTGAACGGGACTTTATCCATCCTGTTCTATATGTTTATACTCTATTTACTGCTTTCTGTATTTATAGGC
>VOFC01002384.1_pt1 | contig 16067 bp, 26 predicted proteins | sample 5384161 | NCBI WGS metagenome assembly VOFC01 (sample SAMN12384722, study PRJNA508395) | human gut metagenome | isolation source: healthy gut B | host: Homo sapiens | reverse complement strand
ATTATACAACTGCTCCATATCAGCCAATGCTTCATTTGTAATCTCAACCGTATAGTGTTTCATTTCAATGATTCTCCCCTGAATTTTTGCGAACGCTTCCGTTGCATTTTGCACTCTTCCTGCGCCTATATCATTGTAACCTTTTTCTAATTTCTGATGAATTTCTTCTGTTGTCATGCCATCTGCATGAATCGATACTGGTGCTTTTGGTAAAGAAACAGAAAATGGAATTCCACCTGTAAGAGAAATTTGATTCAAATACATATCAATCGCTGTTGACATAGGAACACCTAACTGAGACAATACTTTTTCTGCCCTCTCTTTGACGGCTGGGTTTACTCTTAAGTTTAATGTTGCTGATTTTCCCATAATCACACCTCCTTGTTTCTTATATTGTAACGCTTTTGTCGTTACAATTCAACTGCTATTTCTCACATGTATTTACTATACAATTGAGGCATCTATAATCTTGTATTTTAGTCATTTATTCCTTTACAAAATGTATTTTTTTGTTGTTTGACTCCACCTGATTCTTTTTACTCTTTTTTTAATATTGATATCTACAGCTGAAGTTACATCAGATGAGGATACTTTTCTATAAGAAACAATTGTTCCATCTGATAATTATGCAATAGTTAGCTTTCAAACAAAAAACCATATACCCAATCGGATATATGGTCCTGTATCTTATGATCCGTTTGGGCTTTAGTTCTAAAGGGCAATGTAACTACAATAGTCTATGCCTTAACGACATAGACTGTTCAAACCAGCGAATGATGTCTCCATCATTTTGCGGCGAAGTCCGTATCCCCAAGTAACCTCACTTATCGATTTCATATATATGTAAAATACCTACTACTCATCTACAATAGACAAAATATATAACTTGTATAAAATAAATGAATGCTTAGACTGCAGGAATCGAACCTGTGACCTACGCGTTACGAGGGCGTTGCTCTACCTACTGAGCTAAGTCGGCATCTAACTATAGTATAGTCTTCTTCTATTTTAATACAAGTAAAAAACCACTGGAGGAGAGCCAGTGGTTCTAAAAAAAAAACAATTTAATACAATTAGAAGGGAGTTTTATTTATGAATCGTAAACAGGACACTTTTATTATTAGGGAGTGACCCTCTTTACAGTTATTAATATAGTCTTAGTATATGAACTAAGTATGAACAAAAACAAAAAAAAAAGATCTGACTCCCTATTTCAGACCTTTCCAAGAGCTATTCTAATCGTAATACGACTCCCACAGTCATATTAGCATACTTTTTCTACAACAACAATATTTTTGTTACGCTTTGTTTTCCATATCCTTTATTTTTTTCAATAAAAGCAGGATCATATTTCTTTCTTAAGCTCTTTCCAGCAATATAGTTTGGAGATGTTACAAGAGGACCATACTTTAACTGGATGCAGGCATCTAGATATAAGCCAAATACAGATGAAATATAACTATATGACTTGTTTAATGCATAAATATGGTAGAGGTTTAAATCATTGAAGATGGATTTGTCTGCCACAATACAGGCTACTAGTTTAGAACCTTCATAGATAGGATATACGTAACCTGTTTCTAATCCAACTCTATACATCTTATATTTAACACCATCATACTTTAATACAAAGTATCCTGATTGAGATGTAAAAGCCTGTTTTCTGATAGATTACACCTAGACTTTTTCTTCAAATAACATTCCATATTTCTTATGTCCTACCTTATCCCATTCAGGTTTTTATTTTGTCAGGATCATAGATTAATGAGAATTTACGTGAGAGAAAATTACCTTGAATTTCTCCTCCTTGATTAAACTGTTTAGGTAAAGAGGCTGCCACCAAGTTTATTATTTCCTTTTTGCGATTTCATAATCTATATTAAAAGTAGATAGGATTTGGTTTAAGTCTATTATCATAATAAAATACACTCCTTTCCCATATTTTAACATTATTATTCGCTTTTAAAAAGAGTTCATTATGTATATAATTAATTCGAAAGAGGTGAAGTGTATGGCTATTAAAGTAAAAAGCAAAGGATGCAGATACTCTAGAGGAAGAACTAGAAGAATGGTCATTAGGTGTCAATCTTGTAAATACAAAGACCTACTCAAACAAAAGAAACCGTCACTTTTAGTACAGACCAAATAAAAAAGATAAGTCTAAGAGAACGACTTATCTTAATGATGATCTAGAAGATCCACATTATAAGCACTTAGGTGCTTATTTTTTTTTCTTTCAAAAAGATCTCTGATTTCTTCTAATAATACAATGTCTTCTGGCTTTGGTGCAGGTCTTTGCTTTTTTTCTTCTTCCTTCTTACGGAAACTCACGACCTTATTAATCGCTTTAATACAGATAAAGATACAGAAAGCCATTAATAAGAAGTTAATGAGGTTAGATAGGAATGATCCATACTTGATATTAATATTATTAATCTTAAGAGTTAATTCAGTAATATCAGATGGAATTTTAATGATTGCAGATAATACAGGCATAATAATGTCCTGTACAAGAGATGTGACAACAGCAGTAATAGCAGTACCTAAAATGACACCGACAGCCATGTCAATGACATTGCCTTTAAATGCGAATTCTTTGAATTCGTTCCATAGCTTTTCATGTTGTGTCTCTCCTATATTTAGTTTATGCGAAGGTGTTTCGTCTTCTTCCTGATGACCGCTTATAGCCTTGATGAATTCCTTGCCGATAACAAATGCCTGATCGAAATGGGTTGATTAATAAAGCATCATATTCTCCAGCACCGAAGAATGTAGCAATATGCTGATCAAATGGACGACATTCGCTGATTAATACCTGTCCTTCCTTTAATTCAACATTATCTTTGATGCCCCATTTATCAATCTGTTCATTAGATGTAAAGAGTGGGAAATAGCTTAATTCATTACCTTCATCATCTTCTGCAGATAATGAAGGAATAATCATAGATGCATCCTTTTTTAATTCATATGTACCATCTGGTAAAGTAACTAAATCTGATTTATTCACAATCGTCATTAATGCAAGACATGAGCGTTCAACTACATCTTCCATAAGTGATTGGAATTTATCTTTTTTTCTTCTTCACCTTGTGCTTCCATATATTCACCATATAACCAAGAGAACTCCATATTACCTGGTACTCTATGACCAATTGTTTCATGATGATACACACCATTGTTTTCTTCAACACCCATATCACTTAATGTATCTCTACCTAGAGTAAATGCATCTGTTTCTGGATCAATAACCATACCATAGATTTCATCATCACCTGTATTAAATAATTCATTTAATAAGAATTCATAGTCTACTTCTACTAATACATTATGACGGTCTGGGAAATCAGAATCTTCTAGAATAGAAGAGTTCTGTGCATTTTCTACAGTAGTATAAATTGCATACCATTCATCTCCGTCATCATCACATACTGTCTGTAAGAAGAATGAATCTTCATCATCATCGTCTACAGAAATATATGTAAGGAATGTAGAAGCCTTTAATGTATGCATTAAATCATCTTCTAGTTTAGTGGCAGTAAAAGAAGCTTCTCCATATTTACCACAGCTTTCTTTCCATTCTTTATCAGTTGTTTCTACTGGTGTTGTGTTTAATAATGGTTTACTCATTCTTTTACTCCTCCCCTTCTATTAATCCCATTGTAGTTAGGATTTCTTTTGTAAGTACAATATTATCTGTGAATGGATTAATAACGAGTGCATCAAAGGCTTCACCATTATTAAGTCCTCCTAGATGAGTAACAAGATCGGCAGTCAGTAGCATAGATTTTCTTTCTTCATCTTCAGCATTCCAGCCATCTAATGTTTCAATATCTTCCTGTGATGTAAAGAGTGGAACAATATTAGCCTGATCACCATTATCTTCACTTGATAACATTCTAATCGCAAAATCTGCATCTGATCTAGCAACGTATGTATTACCATCTTCTACTACTAAATCTTCTTTTTCTTACCATAATAGGTAATGCGAATAAAGCATCATCAAATGCTTCAGCCATATGACTAAAGATTTCTGCTTTCTTATCAACATCTTCAGTATTCTGGAAAATCTTCCAAATTTCTTTAATAAAGATATTTGCAGGAGTAATGTTACCTAAATCTTCTGTATGGTCTAAACCATTACATAAACGTTTAGAAATCTGTACTAATTCTTCTCTTGTAAGAATATAGTCATCACTAAATGGGTTAATCACAATACCATCAATTTGATTACCATCAGCAAGTGTAAGTTCTTTTGCTAGGAAAGCATAGTTGACTTCTACTGCTTCTACTTTTCTTCCTGGCATTGATGTTTCAGGTTTCGCAAGACTGCTTTTTTAATTCTTTTAATGAAGTATAAACAGAAATAAAGTTCTTACTTCCATCCTGTGGTGAAATAGTAAAGAATGAATGATCATATTCTAAATTTTCACCGCTTTCTGGTAAATTCATATAACCATAATAATGTGATTCTGTTAGGTTCTTAAGGAATGCTTTGTAAGCTACTTCTTTGTCATCCTGAGCTTTTTTCCATGCATCAAGAGTGTCAGTCCATCTTGATGTAGTAAATGCTTGAGCATCTTTTAAAGGTTTGTAATTCAACTTGTTTTCCTCCTTAGTTGATAGTTTCTTTATTATAAAACATTTCATCTAACATGTCTTTAGAAAACCTAGATGATCTGTAAAAGGATTAATGAGAATACCACAGAATGCATCACTAGAAAAAGAGTATATCTTTGTATGACTCAAATGACTGACATGTAATAATCATTTCCATGTCTGGTTCATCATGTGTCATATCTACTCTTTTTACATCTTCTAATCCAGTAAATAAACTAATATAGAGTTTATTAGGATCAGCATGAGAACACATAAGTGGTTTGATATAAATATCAGCACCTGTATGCATTGCAAGTTCTCCTGTCTTATTTATATATAAAGTCTTTCTTATTTACAAGTACAGGACAGGCAAAGACCCCATCCTCCATAAGGTCTTCTACACTCTCTTTTTAATAACTCTTTTACATGAGGATCTTTTACCATTAGAATGATAAATCTTCATATTCTTTCTAAACTTTAAATTAGCTGGTACAAGACTTGGTAAGTCTTTATGATGATTGATCCCTATTGTTGTATTGTGTCCTATACTATTTAATAGTTTTTCATCAGCTATCAGCTTTTTGTGAGAAAGGATTAATGACTAGACCACTTAACCCTTCTGTACGCATATATATCTCTTCTAAGAGGCGTTTATAGGATGCTACCATTATTTCTACCTGGTAGCCTTCTTGTGGATCTGGAAGGTCTATATAGTCTGTAATCTCCTTTTATATTTGTGAAAGCAGGTAAATAGGATTGTTGTTGTTCATTAGAAACAGAAATGATTTCATAATCTTGATCATCAGAATTCAGTGGTCTTTGAACCATTACAAGATAATCTGAATGAGATATTAAATAATGAAAATGTTCTGTGATATCTGTATTCAGATCATAGCCGTGAAACCAAAGGTTAAAGAAATCATTCCATTCTTCATCATCAGGATAATATTGTGGTGATACAATACTTAAACCATTGTAATCCATAAAAAACCTCCTTCCTTCTCTATTGTATCATGTCAGAGGTAATAAGAGGTTTGTATTCTTAAATTATTTTGCTCTTTTTAAGTAAATTGTTGCTTTAATGATTATTCGCGCGTAATTGAACTGGTAGTCGCAGACCTATGCACCACTCCTGTCGCATTAAGTGCACCACCTGCATATTACGGAGTGGCAAGGCCACTCCATACGGTAAAATTAGTCCATACGTTACGCTAGCGAAGTCCAGTGAATCCGTTAAACAAGTCCATTATATTTAATATAAAGATTTGCATCTCGTGGTCATAAAATGGACTTGATAAGTAATAAATACTTATCAAATCTTGCAACTAGGAGGTGTTTTTATATGCGAGATGTTAAGAAAATTTTGGAAATGAGATTTCAAAATTTCAGTGAGTGAAAGATAGCTGAAGCACTTAAAGTATCAAGAGATACAGTAAGAAAAGTATCTAAAAGCGACTGATAAAAATAATATTTGTTGGTTCATGATTCCGAATCAGAATGAAATGGAAGTACAGAAACTATTGTTTGGAAAGGAGGCTAAACTTAATCTGATTATTAAGCAACCTGATTATCAGTATATTCATAAAGAACTGTTAAGACCAGGGACAAACATTAGATTATTATGGGAAGAATATGCAGAAGATTGCAGAAACAGTAACTTCCCATTCTATCAGTACAGTTACTTTTGCGAAAAGTATCGTGAATATGTAAAGAAAAAAATCTTACAATGCATATCACACATAAACCAGGGGATAAATTAATGGTGGATTGGTTATACAAAGATTCTCATAACCAATCTACTTCAGTACGAATACCTGGCTTATGTTGGATATGGTTGGTATAGTTGTGATTCTGAACAAGCTCTGTGTATCCTCTGCAGAACTTTGAATAGCTCACGGGATACTTCCCATCATTTATCTTGATACAGTATTAATTCCACAACAGCATCAGAGTGACTCCAGGTTTAGATAATTCATTATGAATATATTCATAATCTATAGAGGCATAGATGTCTTCACTTTCATAAAGATTAGGGAATAACAGCTTTCCTAATTTCGTATCTGAATAACACTCTAATTTTGCAGTATCAAGTTTTAATTCCTCCTTTCTTCGTTTTACTTTCGATGAGGTGTGCTTGCTTATGTGATATTGTTTGGAAATGGTATTAAGAGAAATACCCTGATCCTTTAGCTTCAGGCACAGTCTCAGATTGAATTTTACGGCCATAATTTTTTGGCTTTTTCATAATATTAGAGACATTGTCTCCAATATCATGATAGTACAAAAAGACCACCCTTGAGGTGGTGCATTTGGTGATATAGGTGGTGCACTTTATGCGATTAGCGGTGCTGTTCCTTGCGAATAATCACTTTAAGTTAACTTATTCAAAAAAATCCCATAACAATACTCGTAATTTGCTTCCTTAATTGAAATGGGCATAGGCATAGTTCATACCAATTTCGTATATTGAAGATTTCTGTATCCACAATTATTCTAAGAATCACAGATGCCATTTCTCTTGAGTGTATACTTTTCCAGTTCCCATGCCAGCCACGTAGTTCATTTTTTATGTAATGTGCGCCTTGTTCGCCTTGTTCTCAGGTATTGGATACTGAACTGGATTCTCATTGCATAATGCTTCACTTCTTACTTCATAAGGTGTTTTCACACCAAATCTTCTTTGATATCTTTCATGACTGTAATATCTTATCCATTCTTTTATTGCCACTTCTAATTCCTCTCTTGTTTCATATTTCTTGCCATAATGATATATCTCACATTTAAGTATTCCCCAGAATCCTTCCATTGGTCCATTATCAATGCAAAGAGTGAACTCTGGACATGCTCTGTTCCATGCCATTATCCTTAAGCATACGTACAAATATTGGACTCGTATACTGGTAACCTCCATCACTATGAAATAACGGATGTGCTCCTGGATTAGCGTCTACAAACTGATCTGAACGTATTGAAGACAAGTCTATTATCGTTATGGTCACTAATTGCATATCCTACTGGATATCTGTCATAAAAAGATCTAGTATCAGGCTTAGATATAGCTTATTTTCATTATTCTTTCCATATTTGAACTCAGTGACATCTGTTACCCATTTTTCATTAGGTCTTGATGCATTAAAGTCTCTTTTTTAAGATTATTCTTGGTCTGTATTGTTGCTTTTTCTGACTGTACAGCTTCTTCTTTTTGGTCTTATGATTGACTTGATGCCAAGTATTTTCATCACCTTGTAGACCTGCTTGTCATTATAGTTCTTGTTTTCATCTCTGTTTATTCTATCTGTCATCATTCTGTAGCCAAGCGTATGATTGAACTTCTCATCATAATTTCTTATAAAGTCTGCCAGTTCCTCATTTTCAAGATCTCTTTCGCTTTTGTTATGTTTAAGCCATTTATAATAATTCGCCCTCTTTACACCTAATATCTCAAGCATAGCTGATAGGCTTACCTCTTTGTCTTCTTCCTTGATTTCCTTGATTGACTGATATTCATTCTCGAATTTGCTTGTTCTGCATATCCTCTCCTTTCTATCTCCTCCACTTTTTTTAACAGTCTTATCTCCAGATGAGCCCTCTCCAGCTCACGCTCCTTTTCTCTCAGCTGTTTCTTTAGAAGGCCAAGCTCATCTAGCTCCTCATCCTTTTTTACGGCGCCCCACGTCTGTCTGATAAGCCTTCTTCACCTTTTTTCTCTGTACTTTCTAACCCAGTTAAATACATTTGAATATGTCACATTAAACACTTTGCACGTTCCCTGATAATCAAGATCATGTTCCATGCAATATTTTACTATCTCTATTCTTTCTTCTTTTTTGTAACTTTTCTGCACTTTGTCATATAGATTTCTTTGCCTCCAGGAATATAATCCTTTAATTCTATATAATCATTATATAACTTTACCCATACAAGTACTGTCCTCTCTGAAGGAATATTATACTTTACTGCAATATCTCTTAGTGAGCCTTCTCCAGCCAGATATGCTTCTACAACCTTCCTTTTAAACTCTTTTGTATATGATCCATTTGCAGGCTTCTCATCAAATGCAGAATCGCCATATGCTTTAAAGATTCTAATCCACCTTTTAACTGTACTTTTATTTACATTTATTTCTTCTGCCAGTCTAGAAACTGATTCACTGCCATCTAAGTATCTTCTACATATTTCAATTTTGAAATTTTTCTGACCACGTCGTATAAATAGCTTCTTTATATGATTCAGAATATTTTTCATCAGTTGTCTTAAACAATGTTAAATAATCATCAAATCTTTTTTAGCTTTTTGTTCAATTATTTCATAATTATATTTAATATCTTTTTTTCTATTAAGATGGGTAGGAATATCTTGAATAGAAATATAGAACTCATCAGCATTAACAATTAGATGTGATTCTAATGTACCTTTGCATATCTGATGCATATTCCTGTCGTAATTCTATATCATGATCAGAAGATATAAAATATTTGGTTTGTGATTTATAGCTGTTAACGACATAATATTTTTTTGATTGTGATTTTCTAATTCAAATGAGTAATCATACATAGTTTGAGGAAGAGTATCTAAAATTAAACTTAACCCTTTTCCCTTGGCATAAAAGACAAGTACATCTTCACTTTCAAAACAAATTTTAATTTCAAACTTGTCATTATACATTTTAACCTGATGAAAGTCATATTGGATTTGATATTCTTCTAATTCAGCGTTAATCATCGGAATAATTTTGATAATACCATTACAATGACGTGATTTTCCTTTAACTGACTTTAAATATAAACCATTGCCTTTTTAGGATTAGCAATTATTCCATGATATGATTTATTTTCATCATAATAAGCCAATGCCATGTATGAACCAAAAGTACTAAAAAGGTGTATTTGTAATATTCAACATATCTACGTACCTCCGCCTCTATTTAGAATTTTCTAAGGCTTCTTCTTTTAACTTACTTCTATCAAATGCTTTTGCAAATGGAATACAGATCAAAGTATAAATCACTGCTAAAATAACTTGCCATACAAACCCTGAGATATGTCCTCCAGTTGCTAAAAAGCCATATATACCTGCAGGTGCAGTCCATGGAACACCTGTACCATTTAATTTAGCTACCCATCCTAAAGTTTGTACAATATAAGTTAATATTGTTCCTATAATTGGTAATACTACGTAAGGAATAGCGAAATAAACATTATACATAATTGGAAGACCGAAAACCAATGGTTCATGAATTCCAAAATTGCTGGTACTAATGCCATTTTACATAATGGCTTTGTTTGCTTATTCTTACAAACAATTAAACACGCAATACAAATATATAAAACCGACACCACCAATAAATGTGTTAAATTCATTAGTTATAATATTTGGAAGTGCATTTCCAGCCTGTGCAAAATAATCTATTTTGATCAGATAACATAATTAGGAAAGGACCAAGTACACCACCTAAAATAATAGATGATCCATGAATACCTAAAAATCCATAACAAGTTTGTTAAGAATAATGCAATTAAATACCCCCATACACTTCCTGTTAATACTGTTAATGGTCCACCAATGACAGTATTAATCATTGCATGAATATCACCATATGGTGTCATTCCAATAATTAATTTTAAAGCCAAGAAAATAATAGAAATGATTGCCATTGGAATCAATGAACTAAATGAATTTGCTACCATTGGAGGTATTTTAAAACATCAACTTCCATTAAATATCTATATAATTCAGGTATTACTAAAGCTAGTAATATTCCTACAATCAAACTTCCTGTTCCAAAGTATGATGTCGAAATCACAAGATTTCCATCAACTGTCTGCCAAGGAATCATTAAAAAATAAATTCCTAGAGTTAATGCTGTTCCATAAATAGGATCAATAATTTCTTTATTTGAATACCCACAAACCACAGGTTAGTGAAAATTAAATTTCATAAGCACCGATTAAACGGCGTTCATGAAGCTGAACCAGACACATGAATTTCCCATCTGTTCTATAATTAGATTAGAAATTAGATGGAGGTATAATCATATGTCAAACAAAGTATTAAAGCCTAAGAAAGCTTCTCTTTATCAGTTCACTCAGAAATATTCCAACAATATTGATAACTGCATTGAATTCTTCAAATCCATGAAATGGCCTGAAGGCTTTTCATGTGACCGTTGTGGCTGTCATAAGTATTACCTAGTCAAGCGTGTAGGAAAGACCAAGACTTCATATGTTCTTGAATGCAGCTCATGCCATAAGCAACATTCACTGCTTTCAGGCACTATTTTTCAGAGTTGCAAGCTTGATCTATACAAGCTTCTGTTAGGTATCTTCCTTTTCTTTAATGAAAATAAAGGAATCAGTGCAGTAGATTTATGTTCAATACTAGACGTTAACTATAAGACTGCACTTCTTCTTGAAAACAAGTGTAGAATTCTTATGTCACTAAGCAATTCAGACAAGCTCCTCAACAGCCTTTTCTATGAGGCAGATGTCTTTAATATTGGCGCAAAATCCAAGAATAAAGCAGGTCATGCAAGTGAGCAAAGAACCTATTCTTGGTATTTTATCTACAGATAAAGAAAAATAACTATCCCAGGTTCATCAAATTGAGAGTCATCACAGATTATACTGGTCTGTCACTTAAGAAAAACATAGAAAAGTGTTGTGTATTATCACATGATGCATTACTTAATACTGATGGTGAGAAAGGCTTTAATACACTAAATGAAGAAATACAGGTAAAGAATGAGAAGATTAGCTACGAAGAAAAGGATCATAGACTACTCTGGTTAAACATAATAATCGGTAATATTAAAAATAATATTACTGGGATATATCATGGAATAACCAAAAGAGAGATGCCTTTATTCCTGAATGAACAGGAGTATAGATTTAACCATAGAAAGATGGGAAAGACTATCATGGATAAAATCAAGAAATACCTACAGAAATCATTTCCTATCAGTCATAGACAAATAGTCTATATCCTGAATATTTCTGCTCCACACTTCTCTTAAATCGTTACCTGTAGATTATGGGTATTCAAGCATCTTTCACGCCTAAAATCGCTGTTACAAAGATCTATATATCCCTGATAAAGAAAATACGCAATTAATAAAGCTATAGCTCCAATAATTGTAAATGGCACATAAGCCATCATTCCTTTCTTTATTGCATTAATGTGTTTTTTGATTTGTCAGTTTTTCAACTGAATCTAATAATTTTTTCTTTCATTATTATTCCCTTTCTTCATATTTTTTAGCTTGTTCTAAGATACTTTCTGCATCACACAAACCATATGCTGTTGAATCAATAACTTCTACTGGTATATTTTTTTAGCAAATTTTTCTTTTTAATTTTTTAAATTTGTATCTTACTTGTGGTCCTAATAAAAGTACATCAAACTCTCCAATATCATCATCTATTGATTCAATATCAACTGCCCAAATAATATGATTTTCTCCATTTTTTGTACAATTTCTTCCATTTTTGAAACAATCATACTCGTAGACATTCCAGCATTACATGCTAACAAAATTCTCATGTTGATATCTTCCTTTCATTATAGAAATTTCTTTATACAAATTAATAATTTGATCAACATAATTTTCCATAAATATAGCCATAGAGAGATGATCTTGTGCATGAACTAAAAAGAACATTTGTTTCAATATGATTTCCTCTTGCTTCTTCTTGAATCAACTCGTATTGTATAACATGAGCTTTTTTTCAATTCTGATTTTGCTTTTTTATCATCTCATCAGCCAAATCAAATTCTCCGTTTTTAGCATATTCCATTGCCATGACATAGAAAGATTTTGAATCTCCAGCATGACTAATAATCTCAAAAGACGCTTTTTCAACATTCATTTCATATATTCAACTCACTTTCTATGTTTTGTAAAAAGAGACATTAGGTTATCAAAGGATGGTCTTTTCAAAAACTCATCCATATAAAAACTTTGACATCAAAAACTTAGATGTAACTTTATAAAAATCTTGTATATTTTTTCCTTTTTTATTTCCTATTGATATCAAGAAAACAACTTTTGCTGATTTTTTCTTTCCATATAATAGGTTTACTTAAAACTGCAACACAAGCAAAAGTTCTATTAGAAATAGGTTCAATAGGATGTGTCATTGCAACATTGTTTCCAAATTCTGTCGATGTTATTTTTTCTCTATATAAAACACTTTCTTCAAAGTTATCTGGCACATCTTCGTTTATTAAAATCAATTGTGATAAAGAATGTATAACTTCTTCTCTTGTTTCACATTTTAAATTTTCGACAAACAAATCAGCAGAATAGTAATAAACAATATTGTGTTGTCCTTGTTTTAAAAACCCTATTTATGTTTTGCACATCTAATTGATCCAAAAAATAATTTACTTCTATAATTGGTTTATCAATTTTATCCAAAATAGGTATTGTTGTAAAAACATAATCAAAATTATCTAAATCAATTTTTTTTTCAAATCACGTTCTCCACATGCTTGAATCTTGTCTATATATCTGCCAAACTCTTCGATGTATTTATAAACCAAAAAATTGAGAAGTCCCTAGTCCTGATGCACATACAATTAATATATTCTTTTTATTCACTGTTTTAGAGATTTGATCTAAAGCCATTGCAATATGTAAAGTTACATATCCAATTTCATCATCACAGATTGTCGTATGATAAGTTTCTTCAACAATAGAAATAATATACTCAGCTATAGTATATGGATATAAATAATTTTCCTTAATTTCATTAAGCAATGGATTTCTTAATTTCAAACTCCATTTCATTCTAAAAAGCATTGGTGCAAAATGATTACATAATCCTAGTTTTAAGTCAAGATTATTTTTAAAATCCAACTTAAACTTATTATGTATTTCCTCAATTATCTTATCAACAAGGTTAACAACCTCTCTACTGACAACATAATTAGGATTTTTATCATTTTCAAATAACTTTTTTCCAGCTAAATGAATTGCAATATATTCAACTTCACATTTAGGAAATGCAATACCTGTTTTTTCTTGAATAAGTTCACATATTTTTTTTGAAATAATATATTCATCATCAATATTTATATTCATTTTGCGAAACGAAAACTGTGTAGGTAAAATTGAATGTCCTTGATCAATTCTTAATAAAGTGATATAAACATGATTAATAACATTTTCTTCACCGACATTAGAAATATGTAAATCAAACATTTCTATTACTTCTTTAACAATTTTTTCTACCAGATAAAATTGTTCACTATTTTGAATGATATTTTCTGAATCAAAAATAATACCCGATAAACACATCCTTATGTTAAATTCAGATCCTATAACGCAAATTCCATAATTTGGTTTTCTATTAAGTTTTAAATCATAGCAATTAAATATATGTTCTATTTCTTTTTATTTCTTTTCCCATTGTCTTTGAAGAAACATATAATAAATCTGCTAACTCCTCAATTTTATAATACTCTTGCGATGACAATAATAATTTTGCTACAAAAAGTATTCTATTTTTTTGAATCTATTGGTAATAGAGAACGATTATATGTAGATAAAAATTTTTAAATTCCTCCTCATTAAATATCTGTAAAAATACCCTTTTCTTGGTTGTGATATTATAGTAGCACCTTTTAAAATCATATTAATATTCTTAATACGTGTTCGAACAGTTTTATCACTACATTTACATTCTAAAGAAATGGCTTTTGCTGACATATATTCATTCCTCATAAGAATGTCTAATATCTTATCACTTATCATTTTCATTCTATTCAGTCCTCTACTACATGTAAAATTTTAATATATTTATATTTATTTACCACCTATTAAATTTCCACTATCAATATGGAATTTTTTTTTCTTTTATATTTTTCTCTCAATTTTAATTTCTTATAATATTAATGTCCTCATCATCTTTTTTCACATAATGATTCAATAAGCTTATTTACATAATCCTTATCCTTAGATTTTAAATAGTTTTTTACCTGATTTTCAGTTATCATAGCACCCACCTGAACTTTTAAAATCATTTTAAAACTATTCGAAAAATGACGACTTGAGTTAGGAGTCTATAAAGTAGAATATCAGGTGTTAAGCTAAATTTAATGATCTAGTAGCAACGTTTTTCTTAAAATGAGCGAATTATTTTATTAAATTTAGTACTTTCAGAAGGCTTTCTTGAATACATAACAAGTGAGATTGTGTCATATCACTAATATCTACTAAATCAGGTACTCCAATAACATCTATACCTGCAAATCTCTTTCGCAATAATACCATTTCTAGAATCTTCTAGAATGAATGTTTCTTCTTTCTTAAGATTGTATAGTTCTATTGCCTTATTAAATATCTCTGGATTAGGTTTAGCACGAGTGACATGATCACCACATACAAACTTATCAAAGTACTTGTCTAAACCAGCAGACTTGAGAGAAAAATAGTACATCTGGTTCAAATGTAGAACTAGTAAGGACCAATGTATAACCATGATCCTTTAGATAAGTTAATAATTCATGCGCACCTTTTTTACTGGCATAGGGTTTGTTTCTAAGTATTTTCTTGTTTCAGCAATCTTGTCTTCTTTAAAACGAGTTAAGTAGTGTCTATTACCTGTAATTTTTCTACTATTTCTTGCGATGCTAGGCCATTAGAACCAATTGATCTATAAACAGCTTCTGGGTTAAATAGTTCATTGTGATTAGCGAAAACTTTTTCCCACATCTTTATTCCTAAAGCTTCACTGTCTATGAGCAAGCCATCCATATCAAATAATACATTCTTCTTATGTTCCAACATTCTGCAATTCCTCCATATCAATACTGTATCATTATATAGTGAGATTGGGTATATGTAAAATAATTATTGATAGCGATTACAGTTTATGCTATAATAATAGACGAAAAGAAAAGCAGAAAAAAAAGACTTGAATATTCCCCATTCGAGTCTTTTTTTTGCGTTTAATTTACTTTTTTGATGCCTGCATGTATTCTTTTTTTTGATTTCGATCCACGCATCCTTCGTGACGGGATGTGACATTCGACGTCTGAAAAGTCCATACCACGGAACTTACCATTTCAATCCACGCACCCATCGTGGGGTGCGACTGCCGTGGTGCTCTTTTCTTCTTTTGATAGTATTCTATTTCAATCCACGCACCCATCGTGGGGTGCGACGAAAGTGTTCTTCCGTCTCGATAACATTAGTTCGATTATTTCAATCCACGCACCCATCGTGGGGTGCGACGAAGAAATAAGGAGGATTATCATGAACTACTACAAAATTTTCAATCCACGCACCCATCGTGGGGTGCGACAATAACCATTTTCCTTCGTCTCTAGCAATGTAACGATTTCAATCCACGCACCCATCGTGGGGTGCGACCAGTACACTGTAAGAGCGATTCTACGGCTCTCTGTATTTTCAATCCACGCACCCATCGTGGGGTGCGACGTTCCTCGTCAGTAAGAGGTCTGTCAAT
>VOFC01002077.1_pt1 | contig 16076 bp, 21 predicted proteins | sample 5384161 | NCBI WGS metagenome assembly VOFC01 (sample SAMN12384722, study PRJNA508395) | human gut metagenome | isolation source: healthy gut B | host: Homo sapiens | reverse complement strand
TCTCTTGGGGGATCTAAAGGGGGCCATTCTCTTTTGTGAAAGAGAATGGCCCCTTTGCGTTCCCTGCGACGCGCAGGGAACTATATCATTCGATGATACTTAATAGGCAACGCCCCAATAAATATCAGTAGTGCACTCTTTGCCGCAGCAGACGCACTTGCCGGTGGTGCCGCTCTGCTTGAGGGGCATGCAGCGGGAGGAAACGCCCGCCTGTTCCTTCATCTTGAGCTCACACTCGAGGCTGCCGCACCACTTGGTGCGAGCGAAGCCGCCGCGGCCGGAGGCCATCTCCTTGACCTCGTCGATGGTCTTTAAGTCGAACGTGTTGTCTTCGAGGTTCTTTTCCGCCACGGTGTACATGTTGTCATGGATGGCGTCAAGCAGCGCCTTGATCTCGTCAACGATCCCCTCGATCTTGGCCGTGACCTTTTCGCCGTTGTCGCGGCGGACGAGGCAGCAGTTGCCCTCGGCCAGGTCGCGGGGACCGAGCTCGAGGCGGATGGGCACGCCGCGCATCTCGTACTCAGCGCACTTCCAGCCCATGGACTGATCCGAGTCGTCCAGCTTGACGCGGACGCCCGCGGCGATGAGATCCGCCATCACGCTCTTGGCGGTCTCGAGCACCTCGGGGTTCTTGTGCGCGGCGATGGGCACGATGACGACCTGCGTGGGCGCGATGCGCGGGGGCAGGACAAGGCCGTTGTTGTCGCCGTGGGTCATGATGACCGCGCCGATCATGCGCGTGGTGGAGCCCCAGGACGTCTGGAACGGGTACTGGAGCTTGTTGTCGCGGCCGGTGAAGGTCACGTCATAGGCGCGGGAGAACTTGTCGCCAAAATAGTGGCTCGTCGCACCCTGAAGCGCCTTGCGGTCCTTCATCATGCACTCGACGGTGTAGGTCGCCTCGGCGCCGGCAAACTTCTCCTTGTCGGTCTTGCGGCCGGGGACGACGGGGATGGCGAGCACGTGGCGGAAGAAGTCAGCGTAGCAGTTGAGCTGCTGCATCGTCTCGGCCTGCGCCTCCTCGGCGGTCTCATGGATGGTGTGGCCCTCCTGCCACCAGAACTCGCGCGAACGCAGGAACGGGCGGGTGGTCTTCTCCCAGCGGATGACGGAGCACCACTGGTTGTAGAGCATCGGCAGCTGGCGGTAGGTCTGCAATACGCGGGACCAGTGGTCGCAGAACATCGTCTCAGACGTGGGGCGGAAGGCAAGGCGCTCTTCGAGCTTCTCGCTGCCGCCCATCGTGACCCACGCGACCTCGGGCGCGAAGCCGTTGACGAGTTCGCCCTCTTTTTTGAGCAGGCTCTCAGGGATCAGAACGGGCATCGCCACATTCTCGTGTCCGGTCTTTTTGAACTCCGCGTCCATCAAACGCTGCATGTTCTCCCAGATGGCGAAGCCATAGGGGCGCAGGATGGTAAAGCCCTTGACGCTGGCATACTCAACAAGCTCCGCCTTGCGGCAGATGTCGGTGTACCACTGCGCAAAATCGTCTTCAAGATTCGTGATCTGTTCTACCTTTTTATCTTTTGCCATGTTTATGTTCTCCCTCAGTTTCAGGATAGAGTTCTGAACTGTTATTGTATTGTTTTTGCGCCGAATTGTCAAGCACAGGCGCGGAAAAAAGGTGCGGAGCGGCAACGCCTTTCCGCACCTTTCTGTATTTTTTCACACCACCGTCGGGAAACGGAGGATGGCCTTGAAGAGGTCGCCATCGATGGCGAGCGACATCTTCCCACCCTGCAGCTCCGTCAAGCTCTGCGCGATGGAAAGGCCCAGGCCGTTTCCCTCGGTCGAGCGCGAGCTGTCGCCGCGCACAAAGCGCTCCATCAATTCCTCGGCGGGAATGTTCAGCGCCGCACGCGAGGTGTTCTTGAAGGTCACGACCGCATCGCCGCCGGTCTTTTCAAGCGTCAGATAAACGCGCGTGCCATTCTGCGCGTATTTGCAGATGTTCGAGAGCAGATTGTCGATCACGCGCCACATTAGCGCGCCGTCCACATTGCAGAAGAGCTCCTTGTCCGGCATCACGCTCACGAGCGTCAGGTCCGCCGCCCCCAGCTTGTCGCCGTACTCGCCCTCGACCTGCGATAGAAGCTCGTTCATGCTGCACCGCACGGCGTTCACGGGCAGGTTACCCGTCGTGGCCTTGCTGGCCTCGACCAAGTCCTCCGTGAGCTTTTTGAGCTTGAACGCCTGCCGCTTGAGGACGGCGAGGTATTCTTCCTCCTGCTCGGGAGTGTGCTCATGCTGCAAAAGATCAACGTAGTTGATGATGCTCGTCAGCGGCGTTTTGATGTCGTGCGAGACGTTCGTGATAAGCTCCGTTTTGAGCCGCTCGCTCTTGAGCTGCTTGTCGATGGCCGCAGCCATGCCGTCGCCGATGGAATTCAAGTTCTCGGCGTGGCGCTTAACGTCCCAATACATCCACTTTGTGTCCACCTGCGCGTCAAGATCGCCGGCGGCGAGGGCTTCGCCCTCCTTCTGGAGCTTTCGAAGCTGCGCGGAAAAAAGGCACGCCGCAACGGAGAGAAGAAAAAGAAGCGCCACGAGCTTAAAGTATCCGTCGTAATAGCCTGCATCCGCCAGGATCACGGTCGCTGCACTGACAAGAACGCAGAGCGCGGCCGTGCGCCAGATCATCGGAAGGGCGTGCAAAAGATTCGCCACGCCGCGGCCGAAGGCGCAGAGCACGCCCCAGCACCACTTGACGATCTTCCAGCACAGGCATAACACCTTATAGATGAGCGTTCCCTTCCACAGTCCGCCCACCTTGACGCGCGCACAGAATGTCACCCACGCGGCAAAGACGAGCACCGCCAGCGCAAAGCTCATCCCCAAAAGCAGCACATCGTAGGGCGGGGTATAGAAGCTCACATAGGAGTAGACCTCCTCCACCGCCACGCACAGCAGCGCAATGATCGTGCCGTCAACGAGGAGATAGAGATCGAAGGGAATCTTTTCCTGCCAGCCGCCCTGCAGCTCGCCGTCCTCGCGCCGCGCCGCCGTGCGGGCGAGGAAGATAAGCAGGAACAGCTCCATCGTGCCGAAGAGGATAAGCAGCTCTAAGGCGTTCTGCCCCCAGCGCTCGGCCTTGTCGTAAAAAACCTTTGCCCAGTAAATGCCGTCCTGCGCGGGAAGGCCCTTCACAAGGTAGACATCAAAGGTCTTGTCAACATAAACGGTGCTGTAGCAGAAGGTATCGCCGTCGCTGACGTTGCTGAACTCCACCTTGTCCTGCTCATCCGTCACACGGAAGCGAATGTTGCTGTAGCTGTCTCCCTTGGAGTAGATCTTGTCGAGCTCATAGTTTCCGCCTTCCATGGCGATATAGTCGTCGCATATCTCCCACGTCTTTTTGCCGACCTCATACAGGCAGAGGTCGCTCGTGTAAAAGTCCCGACCCATACCGCCGTAGGAGTAGGCAAGCCCCACAACATAGGTGAGGATCACCGGCACGAGCGCCGCCGCCAGCAGAAAAGCGACCGTCTTTGTCCAGAAATTGCGTATCCACGCAGCCTTCATTTCTTGTCCTCCATTTTATACCCCAGCCCCCACACGACCTTCAGGTAGCGCGGCTCGGAGGGTTGATCTCCAGTTTTTGGCGCAGGTGGCGGATGTGCACGCTCACTGACGTCTCCGCCCCCAGCGAATCCTCCTTCCACACCAGCTCGTAGATCTGGGCGGGGGAATAGATGCGTCCAGGTTCTTCATCAGCAGCCGCAGGATGTTGAACTCGATGGGCGTGAGCGCGACCTCGTCGCCGTCGACCGTCACGCTTTTTTTCTCCTCGTCGAGCACGATGGGGCCGACGGTGTAGACGTTCGGCTTCTCCTCTTCCTTTTTCGCCCCAGCTGCGTGTAACGGCGGAGCTGAGACCTGACGCGCGCCAGCACCTCCACGGGGTCAAAGGGCTTTGTGATGTAGTCATCCGCGCCGATGTTCAGGCCCAGGACCTTGTCGCTGCTCTCGCTCTTGGCCGTGAGCAGGATGATGGGCACGTTGCTCTTTTCGCGCAGCTTCGCCGTCGCGGCGATGCCGTCGAGCTGGGGCATCATGATGTCCATCAGGATCAGATGGATGTCGTTCTTCTCCACGACCTCCAGCGCCTCGCGCCCGTTGCTCGCCTCAAACAGGCAGTAGTCCCCGCCGGAGATAGATCTTGAGCGCGTTGACAATGTCCTGTTCGTCGTCACAAATCAGAATGTTGTACATTTTCTCACCTCATGTTGGTCATTGTATCAGCCGTTTTCAAACAAAAACAGCGATTGTTTCTTAATTCTTACTTAACATCCTCTCAAAAAAGGCCGAAAGGGGCTTCCTTTCGGCCTTTTTCGGTTGTTTCCTTTATTTTTTACGATCAATTTTACGATAGAGGCGAAGCGCCCTCTCCGCCGCGACGCCCGCAGCGTGCGTAAGGCTGCGCGCGTCGTAATGGAGCTCTGCAAAGCAGAATGCGGACTTTCCCACCGCCGCGAGGCGCAGGGATTTTCCTTTCTTTTTCCGCCGGCTGTACCAGATCGACATGGTTCTCCTCCTCAAAAATCACGCCCGTCGAGCGCAGCAAGGCCGAAGCGCGCGGCAAGGCTGAGCTGCGTGCGCTCGTCGTCCGAGGATGCAACATCGAATTTTGTGCGCAGCTCACGCAGGAACAGGCCGCGCAGCGAATCCTCCTGCGCCCGCGCCCAGACGTCCTCGCCAATGCGCGTCTCGTCGCGCAGCTCCAAGTGGAAGAAGTCGGGCGCAAACTGCTCTTCGATCGACTTGAGATCAAGCCCGCGCTCATCTGTCTCTCCGGTGAAAATAATGCGGTAAATATCGCGCACAGTCGCATCCGGCAGGGCCGCGCGCAGCGCGTCCTCCGCCGATCTTCCCGTCACATCGACGTTCAGGATCTCATACCGTCTGCGCGCGAACGGCACAAATGAAAGTTCGGCCTTCCCGCGCTCCACCGTGCCCGTAAGGATGCCCTTTTCGCCCAGCTCGTCGAAACCGCGGCCCTCCGGGCAGCCGGGTAGGCGTAGGTCGTCTGCCCTTCGCGCAGGAAACCGCCGAACTGGTGTGTGTGGCCGAGCGAAAGATAGTCGATCCTGCTCTCCTTGATCTGCCCTTTCGTGAGGGGATCGTAGCGCGATTCCGTGGCGGAGATATCACCGTGCAGCACCATCAGATGGATGAAATCGTCCTCCGGTGCGCGGAAGCCCGCAAGCAGGCTTTCGTCCTGCACCGGCGCGGTAAACGCCGCTCCGTATACGACGCACTGAAGCTCCGGAAGCTCCACGCGCTCGACCGTCTTCGACGTGAAGACGTGCACGTTCTCCGGCCACGCAAGCGTCGCATAGGCCGACTTCGCGCTGTAGGGATCGTGGTTGCCCGGTGCAATGAATACCCTTGCGCGCATCGCGCCCAGCGCGTCGGAAAGCGCTTCCAGCGTTTCCCGGTAGGTCGTGTCGCTGTCAAACAGGTCACCCGCAAGCAGCACGAGATCGACGCCGTTCTGGTTCACGTAATTTGATAGTCTCGTCAGCACCTCGCGGCTCTCGCGGCGGCGCTGGCGCGCCTGCTCGCCGCTCAGCGCGCCAAATGCGCTGTCCAAGTGAAAGTCCGCCGCATGGACGATCTTCACGCTCATGTGTTCTCTCCTCTCATGCCTGCGGGGCGGGCGCTTTCTCCTTGCACACGTCGACCCAGGCGACAAAGTTTGAGGAATACTTCTCAAGCTCGTCGCAGGTCATCTCGATGGCGCTGTTCGCGCTGCCCGCCGCGGGGGAAAACCGTGTCGAAGCGTTTGAGCGACACATCGAGATAGGTCTTCACATTCTCCGGCAGAGCAAACGAGCACACGCCGCCCGGCGCGTGGCCGGTGAATGCGCAGGCCTCGTCAAAGGTCAGCATCTTTGCTTTCACGTGGAAATACGCCTTGTACTTGGCGTTGTCGATCTTCCTGTCCCCCGCCGTCACGATGATGATGGGCTCGTCGTCCGCGAGCTTGAAGCTCATGGACTTGGCGATGCGCGCGCCCTCCACACCGACGGCGATGGCGGCGAGTTCGACCGTCGCGCTCGACACGTCGAACTCGGGATGCGGTCGGCGATGCCGAAATGTTCAAAATACGCTCTCACTTTTTCGATGGACATTTGCGTTGTTCCTTTCTATTTTGCGCTTTTTCAGCGCACATCGACGCGCGCTTCGACACCCACGCAGAGCCCTGTCGCGTCATCCAATGTAAAAATCGCTCCCTGCATCTTGCCGGCGCTCTTCTCCGGCTCGCGGTAGCGGCCCGGGAGACCGCCGAGAAACGTCTCGACCGACTGCTCGGGCTTGATACCGAGCACGCTGCGCACCGCCCCCCGTCATGCCGAGGTCCGTGAGGTAGCCCGTCCCTTTGGGGAAGACCTCTTCGTCCGCCGTCGGCACGTGGGTGTGTGCCCCAGATGAGCTGACGCGGCCATCGAGGTAATAGGCCATAGCGAAACTTTTTCGCTCGTCGCCTCGGCGTGGAAGTCAAGCAGCGTGAACGTCGGCTTTTCGCCGCTTTTGAGCAGCTCGTCCGCCGTTTTGAACGGATTGTCCGCATGGAACGCGAGGTCGCAGCGACCGATGAGGTTCATCACCGCGATGCGGGCGCGCCCGCAGTCGAAAATGCCGTAGCCCCTTCCCGGCACGCGCGCGCGAGATTGTGCGGCCGCAGAATATACGGGCAGTCGTCGAGGTAGTCGGTGATCTGCATCTTGCCGAATGTGGGTTGCCAAGTGTGATGACGTCCGCTCCCGCGGAGAAGATGCGCTCGGCGTCGTTCGGCGTCAGGCCGACCATCGCGGCATTCTCGCCGTTGACCACGGTGAAGTGGATGTTCTTGAGTTTTTTCACGGCGCGCAGATGGCGCTCAAGGTGGCTGACACCGCAGCCGCCCACCACATCGCCGACGGCCAGAATATTGTAGAGCATGGCGTTCCTCCGCTTTTCGTTTTTCTCAGTATAGCAAGCGGCGCGCCAAAACGCAAGAAAGGCATCAAAAAGGCCCCGCAAAGCGGAGCCTTTTCCTTATTTTGCGTATTCGATCGCGGTCGTTTCGCGCAGAACGTGCACCTTGATCTGGCCGGGATATTCCATCTCTTCCTCGATCTTTTTGGCAAGCTCACGCGCCAGAATGACCATCTGGTCCTCGCTGACCTGCTCGGGCTTGACCATCACGCGCACCTCGCGGCCGGCCTGAATGGCATAGGCCTTGTCGACGCCGGGATAGCAGCCGGTGATCTCCCTCGAGCTTTTCGAGGCGCTTGATGTAGTTCTCGATGTTCTCGCGGCGGGCGCCGGGACGGGCGGCGGAGATGGCATCGGCGGCCTGCACGAGGCAGGCAACGACGGTCTGCGGCTCGACGTCGTTGTGGTGCGCCTGCACCGCGTGGATGACGTCCTCGCGCTCATGGTACTTGCGCAGGAACTCCGACGCCGAGCGCGACGTGGGTGCCTTCGAGCTCGTGGTCGACGGCCTTGCCGATATCGTGCAGCAGGCCGGCGCGCTTCGCCGTGGCGACGTCCGCGCCGAGCTCGGCTGCCATCATGCCGGCAAGATGCGCGACCTCGATGGAGTGCTGGAGCACGTTCTGACCGTAGCTCGTACGGTAATGCAGGCGGCCGAGCAGCTTCACCAGCTCGGGGTGCAGGCCGCGCACGCCGGTCTCGAGCACCGCGCGCTCACCCTCGGACTTGATGACGGCGTCCACCTCGCGGCGGGCCTTGGCGACCATCTCCTCGATGTGGGTGGATGGATGCGGCCGTCGGCAATCAGCTTTTCGAGCGCCAGACGCGCGCAACCTCGCGGCGCACCGGCTCGAAGCAGAGACGGTGATGGCCTCGGGCGTATCGTCGATGATGAGATCGACACCCGTGAGGCGTTTCAATGGTGCGGATGTTGCGGCCCTCGCGGCCGATGATGCGTCCCTTCATCTCGTCATTGGGCAGGGGAACCACACTGACGGTGATCTCGGCGACGTGATCGGCGGCGCAGCGCTGGATGGCGGACGCTACGATCTCGCGGGCATACTGGTCCGCTTCGTCCTGGCGCGGGCCTGCGATCTCCTCCTTGATCTTGAGGGCGGTCTCGTGGGTGACCTCGGACTCCACCTGGTCGATCAGGTACTTCTTGGCCTCGTCGGCGGTAAAACCGGAGATGCGCTCGAGCATTTCGGTCTGGCTGCGCTTGATGATCTTGATTTCTTCGTTTTCCTTGTCCAGAGCGGCATGCTTCTGGGCAGGGCCTCTTCCTTCTTCTCGATCGCGTCGGTCTTGCGGTCGATGTTTTCACTTCCTTTTGCTGTAAGCGGCGTTCCTGCTTCTGCAGGTCGGCACGACGTTCCTTTTCTTCCTTCTCGTATTCCTTTGCGGGAGCGGAGGATCTCCTCCTTCGCCTCCAGCGTGGCCTCGCGTTTTTGCTCTCGGCGCTCTTGATGGCATCGTTGATGATGCGCAGCGCCTCCTCTTCGGCGTTGGCGATCTTTTCCTTATCGTCCTTCGCCTTCTTGTTGCGGTACAGAATACAAAGCAAGAATACCAATGAAAAGTCCCGCCGCCAAGCCGATGAAGGCTGGGTATATTCATTTGATTCCTCCTGTGTCCACTTTTTGCTTCCATCGGAACGGCCGGTCCGACCGTGTCCCGATGGTATATCAAAAACGGGTTTTTGAATCAACAAACGGGAGAGCCCCTTCTCTCCCTCCATAAATCCACGGAATATTGTAACCTTTTTTGTAAACAAGTGTCAAGCAAAAACTATTTGTCGAAAAAGCGCGTGGGGTCAGCCGCGCGACGCACGGTTTGTCAAAGGGGTGATTCTCTTCCGAAGAGAACCACCCCTTTGGAACCCCAAAACGCAAGGGGCAAGCCCTTGACCCCCGGACCTCAAATCTCGACCGGATCTTCGGGAGCAGTGTGCTTGTTTTTCCGAAAACGATCCGGTCTGCTTCTATTTCCGCTCGGCCGCTCCTGCGGCGCGTTTCCGCACCGCCCCGTTAAAAGCGGCATTCCTGGCTGCCCGTCAGCTCTCGATATACGCCTCGGCGGCGTAGCCGAGGTTCCCCATTGTGCACCACGTTCCAGCCCTGCCAGGTGCCGTAGACCGTGACCGACGCACCGTTCGGCATGAGCGCGATGGTCTGCCCCTGCGGCGCTCGGGTAGGCGCGCGCAGGCGCAGCGGCGAGCCGCTCGTGGAGACAGTCCCTGCACGACCGGCTGCGGCTCGATGAACGGCAGGCCGAAATACTCCGTCAGCGAGCGCGCCAGCTCGCGCGCGATGGCGTCCATATTGTTCTCGACCCACGCGGCATCGGCATAGTTGTCGTGGTAGCCCAGCTCAAGCAGGTTGGCCGGATACTTCGGCTGACGCACCTCGCCGAGCGCGGTGGTGGGCACGGTGCGCACGAGGTCGGGCAGCGGATAAACGCGCTTGAGGTTCGCGGCGAACAGGTCCGCCGCGCGCTTGCCCTCCGCGCTCGCCGGATAGAAAAACACCAGCACGCCGCGCACATTGCCTGCATTTGCGGGCGCGGCGGCGTTGGAGTGGAGCGCGAGATAGAAGTCAAAGCCGCCGAGGCGGTTCGCCTGCGCGATGGAGGACGCGGCGGTCATGTCGGGCGTGTTGCGCACAAAGCGGATGCCGTTGGCATAAAGATACGGCTCCAGCGCGTCGGCGAGCCGGTTCATATTGTACTCCTCGCTGCCGCTGCCCGTAATATAGGATTACTCTCCTGTGTGGAGGGCTGAGATAGATCTTTCGGCATGACGATGCCTCCCTTTTCCCTGCATCTTATGCGCCGCCGCGCCGTTTCATGTGCCGACTTCCCGACCTCGAGGGGGGCGATCGGGCAAAAATAAAGAGACGCCGAAGCGTCTCTTTTTATTTTCTCATGTTTTCGGGAGATCAGACCGCAGCCTTCTTCTCCTTCTTGTTCTCAGCCCTCTGGATGAGCAGGATAACGATCAGAATGGCGAGGCCGGCGAGGTCGGTGACCGTACCGGGGATGACCATCAGCAGACCGCCGGCGATCAGCGCGATACGGGAGTACCACTTCAGGTCGTGGATCAGATAGCCCATGAAGCCGGAGGCGATGGAGGCCATGCCGAGCGTCGCGGAGATAACGATGGAGGCAACGCCGAAGAAGGTGACATCGCCGACGAAGATCATGGCATTGTTGTAAGCGAAGATGTAGGGGGATGATGAATGCGGCGATCGCGAGGCGCGTGGCGTTGAGCGCGGTCTTCATCGGGGGTGCCTTGGCGATGGCAGCACCGGCATAAGCCGCGAGCGCAACGGGAGGCGTGATGTCGGCGACGATGCCGAAGTAGAACACGAACATATTGGCAGCCAGAATGTGCATGTTCATACCGTTGATCAGGATGGGCGCGCAGGTGGTGGCCATGATGACGTAGTTGGCCGTGGTGGGCACACCCATGCCCAGCAGGATGCAGCAGATCATCGTGAGGAACAGGGCGATGAACAGGTTGCCGCCGGAGAGCTTAACCACGTAGGTGATGAGCTTGCCGCCGAGACCGGTCATCGTGATGCACACGGAGATGATGCCGGCGATACCGCAGGCGATGCCGATGGACAGGCAGTTCTTGCCGCCGTTTTCAAGGCCGTTGACGAACTTGCTCGGGGTCATGCGGTCGTCCTTATTGATGATACCGACCACGATGGCAACGATGGTGCCGTAGATGGCGCTCTTGGCCATGGTCTGACCGGCGACGACCATCCAGGTCAGGATGATCAGGGGCAGGAGCAGATAGATTTTCGGCAGCAGGAGTTTCCCACTTGGGCAGTTCCTCGCTTGAGGCCGACGAGACCGAGCTTCTTGGCCTTGAAGTGGACGCCCAGGAAGATGCCGAGGAAGTACAGGAACGCGGGCAGGATCGCACGGACGATGATGTCGGAATACTCATAGCCGGTCATTTCCGCCATGATGAACGCCGCAGCGCCCATGATGGGGGGCATGATCTGGCCGCCGGTGGAGGACGCAGCCTCGACCGCGCCGGCAAACTCGGGGGGATAGCCGGTCTTCTTCATCATCGGGATGGTCACGGAACCGGTGGTAACGGTGTTGCCGACGGAGGAACCGGAGACCATGCCGCACAGGGGGGCGGAGGAGACGACCGCGACCTTCGCGACCGCCGGACGCCCAGCCGACCAGCGTTCGCGCAGTCGATGAAGAAGTTGGCGACACCGGTCGCCTCAAAGGCGCGCCGAACAGCAGGAATAGCGCAATGTAGGTCGAGCAGACGGAGATCGGCGTACCGATGATGCCGTTGGTGGTATAGAAGATGTTGTAGACCACCAGATCCAGGCTCATGCCGCGGCCGATGAAGGCGTAGAGCACAAAGCAGCCCGCCACGACCAGAATGGGAAGGCCCACCGCGCGGCGGCAGCACTCCGCGAGCACCAACGTGCCGATGATGCCAAGGATGACCTCGGTCTGGCCGATGGCGATGCCCATCGCCACAATCCTCTTGAAGTTGGCAACATAGTAGAAATAGGGAATACAGCCCGCGACAGCGAGCAGGATATCATACCACGGCATGGAGTTGGGCTTTACATTGCCCTTCTTCACGGGGTAGATAAAGAATGTGAACAGGATCACAAAGCCGACGAACAGGCAGCGGCGGATCTGGCCGCTCCAGGTGGCCCACAGGTTCATGTAGACCATAAAAAGGCATAAAGGCGGCCAGCACATAGCGCAGGATCTTCTTCGGCGTGCCCTCCCAGACACGGGTGTTGGACTCGCGGTCATACTTTTTCATGATCGCGTCAACGTCTTCCATCGTACCGACTTCAACGTCTACGCTTTCAACGACGACCTCTTCGTCCAAGACTTTCTTTTCAGCGTCAGTCATTGGTGTTTTTTTCTCCTCCTTTTTATTGGTGAACACTGTGACGTCAATAGAGGAAGAACTCATAATTGAGCGTCACCAGCGAATTTCTTCCACACAAATCACGCAGACTGATATCGGGCCGTCCTTTACCTTCAAAAAGAAGTCGTAAACGGTGGCCACGGCATAACAGACTCCGGTTCTATCTGATGTATGCCGGTGATGAGCATGGCTCCGTCGTCGGTATAGCTGAGACTCCTCTCCGGGATTCAGCTCCACCTGCACGCCGGCGCCGTAAGCATAGTACTACACTCCTCGGCATAGATCTTTCCTTCACTGATCTCAAAGGTGTCCGTCAGCGGATATTGGTTGACGGAATGCTTAAAGGTAATGGAAAAGCGATCCCCCTCGTCCATGCGGTAGCGCGCATAGAGCTCGCCGCTGTCCTTATTGCGGAGCGTCAGGTAATAGCCGGCGCGGGAATCAAGAGGGGAGGCCGCTGCAATAATCAAGACTATTGCAGCGGCCATGCTTATGCGTTGTCGCAGTTGCACTTTCGCACTCTTTCAGGATTGGGTGTTCTTACAGAACGCCAATCTCCTATGTAGTACTTCTCGGCGCCGGGATGCAGGTCGAAGGAGCCGGCAACAGCACCCTCGGGGCTCAGGAAGCCGAACTTGGCCTGAGCTTTGGCCAGATCAGCCTGATTGTCGAACATGGCCTTGGTGATCTCATAGACGACATCCTCGCTGAGGTCCTTGGAGGCGGTGAAGACGGCCTTGACGGCGACGCAGACGGTCTCGTCCGCAACGCAGGTGTAGGTGTTGGCGGGCAGGTTATCCTGAACCAGGAAGGGATAGTTGGTGGTCAGATAGGAAACAGCCTCATCGCTGAGGGAGGGCATATTTGAAGTTGTAGGCGGTGGCGAGGTCGGTCAGAGCGGGGGTGGGGGCGCCGGGAAGCGGTGAAGGCCGCATCGCACTGGCCGTTCTTGAGGGCCTCAGCGCCGCCGGAGAAGGAGTCGTACATGACCTTGATATCGTCGAAGGTCATGCCGTAGGCCCTCGAGGACCCTGAGCCGCGTTCAGAGCAGTACCGGAGCCGACGTCGCCGACGCAGACGGTCTTGCCCTTGAGGTCTTCAATGCTGGTGATGGAGGGAGCGGTGACGAGCTGGACGGTCTCGTTATAAACGCCGCGACCCACAGGGAGTTCTTGTCGGCAGCGCCGTCGAACATGGTCTCACCGCCGGAGCCGTTGTGAGCATAGTTCAGAACGTCGGACTGCAGGATGGACATCTGGGCCTGGTTGGCGGTGACGAGCTGGACGTTCGCCTTGGAGGCGCCGGAGTCGACAGCGGTGAGCTTGGACAGGCTCAGCTTGTCGCCGATGGTGGTGACGCGAGCGCGTTACCAACGGCATGAAGTAAGTACCGGTGGTGCCGCCGGTGGCGATGACGATGTCAACGGGAGCGGCGGGGGTATCGGTCTGCTGGGTGTCGCCGTCGGTGTTGGGGTATCACCTTCCTTGCGGCCGCAGGCAACAAGACGAAGATCATAGCGACGGACAGGATGAGGGGCTAAGAACTTTTTCATACGCAATCTCCTTTTTGTTTTACCGTTTCGGCAACGTTACCGCCGGTCGGGACATTCTGCACAACGTTGTCCAATGTTGTGCATGAGCGTCGGCCGGCGCTTCTTCGTTTTGCAAAACGGCCAATGTACCTCTTTGAGGCATAGCCATTATAACTTATTGCAAGTTTTATTGCAAGATACTTTTTGCACTTTTGGCTATTCGCACAAAATTAAGACGGAATCCATTTTTCTTAGCCCTTTCTTTTTCCGCTCGTTCCGTTATTTCACACAAATTTTTGGTGACGACAAATTTTTACTTTTTTCTTCATATGTAAATTTTCATGCACCTTATTCGAATTTATGCAAGTTTTCCTTCATCGTCTGTCATTTGGCTAAATCCAAGGCAAAAAAACAGTCACTCTGACAGTGACTGTTTTTCCAAAAGATCGGTTTACTTCTGCTCCTTGTTGTCCACAACGCGTTTGAGCAGGACGGAGAACTCGTCCACGCTCATCGCGCCGAAAAGATCGCCGTCCGCGCGGTGGCGCGGGGAGACGGTACCGTTCTCCATGTCGCGGTCGCCGACGATGACCATGTAGGGACTGCTTCTCGGTCTGCGCGTCGCGGATCTTGCGGCCAATCTTCTCGTTGCGGTAATCGACCTCGGTGCGGAAGCCCCGTCTTCGAGCTTCTTGGCCTGCTCGGCGCAGTAGTCGGCGGCGCGATCGGTGACAGGCAGGAAGCGCACCTGCTCGGCGCCATCCACGTCGGCAGCGCGCCGGCATACTCCTCGATGAGGTAGGCGAGCGTGCGCTCGTAGCAGCCGAGAAAGTGCGGTGGATGATGTACGGCAGCTTCTTCTCGCCGTTTTCGTCGATGTAGTACATGCCGGAAGCGCTCGGCGAGCAACGTGTCGATCTGGATGGTGACGGGGTTCTTCCTTACCGTAAACGTTCTTATACTGGATGTCGAGCTTCGGGCCGTAGAATGCGGCCTCGTCGATGCCGATGGTGTAGTCGACGTCGGGTCCTTGAGGATGCGCTCCATCACGCTCTGGGCGTGATCCCACTGCTCCTTCGTGCCCTCGTACTTGTTCGGGTTCGCGGGATCCCACTGGGAGAAAGCGGAACGTGCACTTGTCAAGAAGCCGACGGTGCCGAGGCAGTACCCAGGTCAGGCAGCCAGCAGACTCCTCTTCGAGCTGGTCGGGACGCAGGACGAGGTGGCCTTCGGAGATCGTGAACTGACGCACGCGGATGAGGCCGTGCATCTCGCCGGCACAAAAAATATATGCAATAGATGTAGCATCGGAAATAATCACACAGTAGTACTAAAATCAGACGGAACAGTATGGGCATCAGGATATAATGGATATGGACAATTAGAAATGGAACAACAACAAATTCAAACGAATTTGTACAAGTAAAAAGACTCAACAGGAAAAGGATATTTAACAGACATAATAGAAATAGCAGCAAATAATTGTATGACATATGCATTAAAATCAGATGGAAACAACAGCATATTCATGGGGATATACCACTATGAAAATTTAGGACAAGGATATGGAGATAATAGTGCACATACAATACCACAAAAAGTACAAAAGTATCAAATATAATCAAATATCATCAGGAGAAAACTACCTAGCAATGCTAGATGCAGACAGGAAGTGTATGGTCTGGTAGGATACAATGGATATGGACAATTTGGAACAGGAACAACAGGCTCAACAGGTGTAGCACAACAAATGAAAAATTCAAATAACACAGGAATACTATATGGAGTAAAAGAAGTATCTGCCGGGAACAATACACATTGTGTAATGGACACAGGGCTTCAGGTTGTCAGGAACTGGTAACGGGCATGCATGCCTTTTCAGGAGAAATTGGCGTAAAAAACCAATCTTTGTAGGAGCCAGTGACGGTGGACTAGTGGCCTGGTTACATTCAGAAATACCAGGTGAGGCAGGGGAATGGTTCTGGTTTCCACCAGCGGAATGGATTTGAAACAGAAACTTTGAAAAGTATTTCTTTGCTGATCATGCTCTGGTATATGAAGCACTACAATTATGAAAAACTGAAGCCAAAACTGATCAAAGCAGGGAATGAGCCATATCACCAATGAAAGCGAGGAAGAAGAGATTGCCTACGCCCAGGATATATTTGAAATCATATTTAAAAGATTACACAAGAAAGATGTACATATCTGGTTTGCTGGCGAATCCTGATGAACCAATCCTGTTACAGCAGAAAATTTCCAGCTGAGGAAAAATCCTTCTGATTCTTCCAGACCAGGTTTCTTTTCCGGCAAATGCAGGAGAACCTGATTCGTCTCATGCATGATCCGAAAATTATTGTTTCGGAGGTCATCTGTCTACGATTTGAAGTCGGAGGATTACGTGGTACAATCCGCGATTTTCTGAAACCTTTGAAATTAGGGGAACATCAGAAATGAATAATGAGAAAATCAAACCCAATTAAACGGCACATAAACCATGCTTCAATGCTTTTATGCCCGTGCCATGCACAGCAAAAATCCAAAAACAAATTTCACGATGCCAAGGCAAGAGGAACTGATCGACCGTCTGGATTACGATTTCAGCAATGCAAAAGATGCCGCCATGAGCGGCGGAAA
>VOFC01006713.1_pt1 | contig 16077 bp, 30 predicted proteins | sample 5384161 | NCBI WGS metagenome assembly VOFC01 (sample SAMN12384722, study PRJNA508395) | human gut metagenome | isolation source: healthy gut B | host: Homo sapiens | reverse complement strand
CATAGTCATCCTCCTTTGCCTATCAATCTCAAATTTGTCTACAATATTCGAATGTTGGAGAACTTCCATTAATCAATCGATTATTGCACTTTCCCTGTTGACTTCTGCCAATAAGTGTAGTACTTTTTATATCACAAGATGCTCCCGCAAAGTTAGTTTACTTTGCGGAATTTTTTATTCATCTTTCTTAAAACGCATTAAACCTCCTATTGCTCTAGTAAAACGGCCAGCAAGCTTTTACCAGCATATTGCAATAGGAGGTTTTACTCGTGTTAAAAAGATTTTTTTCGTTCCTTGTTAGAGCTGTGGTTTTATTTCTTTGCCTAAAGATGTCAAAATGCCCCCACCGCAGGAAATCCCCTGCGACGGGCATTTCATCAGCCGCCCTTGTGCCACAATTTGTACTTATGAAGATGTGGCCTGCGCCGTCTCTTTTATACCTGTCAGCCCTCGACCTTCTCCACACGGAAAGCGTAGGTCGCGCCGGCCTCCAGCGTAGTGGCGTCCACACCGGTCATGGCGTACTCGCCGTTGATGTAGAGGCCCCAGTAGGTGCCATCGGCATCGTAGTCGGCAGTCTCGCCGTTGACGGTCTTGACGTACAGGCCGTACTCGGAGTCATCGCCAGCGATAACGCCCAGCTTCAGCAGCGCTGCGCCCACCGTCTCCTCATCGGTGTTACGACGGTGAAGGTGACGGTCTTGCCGTCCGCACCCTGCACCTCCACAGTGGAAGGCCACGGCGCCTGGCCGATGACCGCGCCGTCCGCCACAGGCAGCGTCACCTTTTCATCAGCGGCGTTGTCCTGATCGGTGATCGCGGGGTCGTTGGTCTGGTCATCAGTTTTGTTTTCCTCCTTCTGGCCGCAGGCCGCCAGGGCCAGGGTCAGCACCAGTTGCCAACAACAGCGCCAGCAGCTTTTTTTTCATGGTGTTTTTCATGTTTCGTTACTCCTTATCTGTTATCCCTATAAGCAGGCAGCCACACCGCACCGTGACGCGCGCCCGCCTGTCCTATAAAATGATTGCTGACGCAGCTGGAAGCTGCGGTAATCCATATTCACAGACCCCACAAAGCCCATTTCCCGGTCCGACACCACGGATTTGCCGTGGAGCAGACCCGGGGTATAGGTATAAATCTTTCACGCCATGCTGCCAGCAGCTCCCCGAAAATAGGATTCCGCCACCATGTAGGCAAATTTGTGATCCGGGATCCCCGGCATCATCAGCCGCACGTCTACCCCGCTGCCGGCAGCCATGCACAGGGCCTTCTCCATGGACTCATCAATGGCCAGGTACGGCGTGGTGATCCACACATAGCGGCAGGCATTGGCAATGAGCTGCTGATAGGTATCCTCTGCAGGTGGACACCGGGTTGTTATCCGGTCCATCCACCAGGGGCTGGCAAAATCGCCCCATCCCCACCGCTCTGGGGGGCGATAGGAATCGTGCTCCTGCTCCGCGCAGCTCCGCCGTTCATACGCAGCCACAGGTGCATAAACTGCCTTGTCAAGCCCCAGGCTCCCTCCCCATTCAGGCGGATGCCGCAATCCTTCCAGTAGCCGAAGCGAACAATTAGGTTGGCATATTCATCCGCCAGATTCGCACCGCCTGTGTAGGCAATGTCTCCATCGATGATAGCAATCTTGCGGTGGTCGCGGTAGTTGAAGTACAGCCGATTCACATAGTGATGCACCGGGTTGAACATCTGCACCTCCAAACCCCTTTTGCCGCAGCGCATAAATATTCCCTCCGGAGGCATGGTCATCATGCTGCCGAAATCATCCAGAATCAGCATTTGACCTCCACCCCTGCCGGCAGCTTCCGCCGGTAAGAATCCATCAGCCGGTCCCACAGCTGCCCCTTCGGCCATGATTAAAACTCCATGAAAATGAAGCGCTCGGCCTGCTCCATGCGCTCCAGCAGATCCTCCAGATACGCCTCGCCGGTGGGCAAATAGGTCATTCCCGTGCCGGTGTAACAGGGGAAATCCTGCCGGCTCCAGATAAACACCGCCAGGCGGCCCCACTCGGGGGCTCCGCCGCAGGTTCTCCATTCTGGGCGGCTGCGGCCTGCCGGGCGTCCGGCTCCTCCGGCATGGGCATTTTTCAGGTCCAGCCGCTTTTCACCGGTCACCGTTCCACAGAAAGTATAGAATGAGTCCCACCACCGGCACCGTCAGGAACAGAAGGGTCCAGCCGGGCTTATAGGTGGTGCCGCCGGGGCGGTTGTTGATACGGATGGCGTACGCCAAGGCCACCAGCTCCAGCAAAACCGTATAGGCGATGGCCATTTTTTGCCGCAGCAGGTCCTGAGGACACCAATCACCAAAAGCGATCTGTGCCAACAGCAGCACCGCCACCATCACCAACCGCAGGGGCCGCCGATATTTTCCGCTCTGTTTTTGCTGTACCTTTGCGTTTTTCAACGGAAATCCTTCACCTCATGGCTCATCGGCGGTGTATGGGTATCTAATTCTTTGTTTTAAAAAGGGCAGGAGCTTGGCACGCGGCGCAGCCGACAAATCCGGACAGGCTCTGTCCGCCTTATCTCAAAATTTGGACGAACGCAGAAGCTCCTGCTGGATATCCCACAGCTTGTCCGGACAGGTCTACCACATACTTATGGGGGTAGTCGAAGCGCTTCACCTCGTCCCAGAGGGTATCCACCTGCTGGCGGCAGTAAGCCTGAATTTCCGGCAGGCGTGGGGCTGTCATACACCCGCTTGCCCTCCAGAACACCGGCACCAGCAGCTCCCGGGCGGTGAAATTGTACACGGTTTTTCTTCTTCCAGGTGGCGCTGGGGGTCGAAGATCTCCATCCTTGGTGTCGTCCAACTCTCGTCATAGACGGTGATGTCAGTCGGCAATGGCCTTGCCGGTATCGTTGCCGTAGAAGCGGTAGACCTTCTTGAAGTGGGGCACCGTGATCTTCTCCACGTTTTCGCTGACCTTGATCTTGGGGATGATATTCCCCTTTGCGTCCTCCACAGCGGCCAGCTTGTACACGCCGCCGAACACCGGCTCGGACCGGGCGGTAATCATTCGCTCGCCCACACCGAACAGGTCGATCTTGGCCCCCTGCAGAAGCATATCCTGAATGAGGTACTCATCCAGAGAGTTGGATACGGAGATCTGGCACTCCGTCCAGCCCGCCTCATCCAGCATTTTCCGGGCCCTCTGGGTCAGATACGCCATTATCGCCGGAATCCAGACGAATGCCGCATTTGGTGATACCCAGAGGCTTAAGCACCTCGTCAAACGCTTTGATGGCGTTGGGGACACCGGACTTCAGCGTGTTATAGGTGTCCACCAGGAGAGTGGCATTGGTGGGATAGGTCTGACAATAGGTCTTAAACGCCTCGTACTCGTTGTCGAACATCTGTACCCAGGCGTGGGCCATGGTGCCTCCGGCAGGCACGCCGTACAGCTGGTCGGAGATGGTGCAGGCGGTTCCGATGCAGCCGCCGATGTAGGCCGCGCGGGCGCCCACAATGGCCGCATCCGCCCCCTGCGCGCGGCGGGAGCCGAATTCCAGCACCGTGCGGCCCCGGGGCCGCCCGGACGATACGGTTGGCCTTGGTGGCAATGAGACTCTGGTGGTTGACGGTCAGCAGGGTGAACGTCTCGATCAGCTGGGCCTCGATGGCCGGTGCGCGGACCACCACCAGCGGCTCCTTGGGAAACACGGGCGTACCCCCTCCGGAACGGCGTAAATATCGCCGGTGAAGCGGAAGGTGCGCAGATAGTCCAGAAATTCCTCGCAGAAGAGGTTCCGGCCCCGAAGATACGCAATGTCCTCCTGGGTGAAGTGCAGGTTCTCGATGTAGTCGATCAGCTGCTCCAGACCTGCCGCGATGGCGAAGCCGCCGCCATCGGGCACCTTGCGGAAAAACACGTCGAAATAGGTGATGCGCTCCTTGCAGCCGGCCTCAAAGTAGCCGTTGCCCATGGTCATAGAAGTCGGCAGACGACCTCGCCGTCCTCCAGAACAGTCTCGTCGAAGTAGACCTCCTCCTCGCACTCGGGGCAGGTGGTCACAGCACTCCTCTTCCTCGTCGCCTTCGTCGTCATCCTCATCGTCGTCCAGAGCAAAGTACAGCGTCTCCTCCACATCACTCAGGTCGTCGCTGACGGCATCCAGGCCGTCCTCCACATCGCACAGCTCGTCGTCCACTTCCGCGAACTTCTCGGCCATGTCGTCCAGCACGTCGATGATGGCGGCAATGAGCTTGCCCTCCTTGGACTCGGTGTCCAGAGCCAGCCCCTCGGCCAGACCCTTCAGATACGCTACCTTTTCAGAAATCTCCATGTTCGGCTCCTTTCTGTACGGTCGGTTGGTTGTCAAATTACTTGCAGCGGCTCAGATACTCACCGGTACGAGTGTCAATAGTGATCTTGTCGCCGATATTGATGAACAGGGGCACCTTCACCTCAGCGCCGGTCTCCACGGTGGCGGGCTTGAGGGTGTTGGTGGCGGTGTTGCCGGCCAGACCGGGCTCAGTCTCGGTAACCTCCAGATCCATGAAGTTGGGACACTCCAGACCAAAGACGCTGCCCTTGTAGCTCAGCACCTTGCAGACGGTGTTCTCGGTGACGAAACGGAAGGCGTCGCCCAGAATATCCTTGCCCAGGGGGATCATGTCGAAGGTCTCCTGATCCATGAAGTAGTACAGATCGCCATCGTTGTAGCTGTAGGCCATGTCCTTGCGCTCAACAAAAGGCCTCCTCAAACTTCGCGGTGGGATTGAAGGACGTCTCGGTCACAGCACCGGTCACCACGTTACGCATCTTGGTGCGGACAAAAGCCGCGCCCTTGCCGGGCTTCACGTGCTGGAACTCCACCACCTGCATGACCTTGCCGTCCATCTCAAAGGTCTTGCCGTTTCTGAAATCACCGGCGGTAATAGTTGCCATATTGATATTCCTCCCATTGTGTATGAGGAATATCTCCATTCCCTCTGAATAAATAATACCAGCCAAAATCGGCCTTATATATTTTTACATGATAACCTGCTGTTTGGCAAGTGTTTCCGCGTAAAAAGTCACCGTTCGGATGTTTTTCAAACTGGCGGCCTTCCACGGCCTCTGCAAACCATGCAGCACCTTATTCCACGCGCCGCGCGGCCCGCCCAGCGGCTCCACCATCAGCGGCAGCACGCCAGCCCGGTTGGCGCCCAGCATATCCGTCAGCAGCTTATCCCCCAGCATGGCCGTCTCCCGCGGGGTGACGCCGCAGCGCACCATGGCCCGGCGAAAGCCCTTTACGGATGGCTTGCCCGCATGGCCCTCGTAGGTGATCCCCAGATCGCGGCAGAATCGCTCCACTCGCACGGGGCTGCGGTTGTTGGACAGGATCATGACCTCCACACCCGCCGCCCGCACATCGGAGAGCCAGCGGCGCAGGTCCGCGTCCGGCTCCGGCTGGGACTTGGGCGCCAGGGTATAGTCCAGATCGCACAGCAGCAGCCGGATGCCGTGCCGCATAAAAACGCGGGCGTGATGCTGCGGTAGCTGTCAAACACCCGGTAGGGCGTCATGGAAATGGGCATAGGTATCCGACTCCTCTCATAAAGTACAGCAGTATTGTACCACGGACATCGTGGTCTCGCAAGGGGTACGCCTATGCAGGCTGATGATCGCCGCCGCACCGCCGCTTCGCCAGATGGCCTGCGGCCACAGGCTGCCCATCGCCAACGCGGCCTACCGGATAGAAAACGGAGTGCTGTGTGCCCTGCCCATGCCGCCTGCCCTGCGGGCGGTGCCATGCTGCTCACCGGCGCGGCGGGACCCTTCAGCCCGGAAACGGCAGCCGGCGTGGTGCAGGAGTGCCGCCGCCGGAGATACGGCACAGTGATCGTCCCCTTCCCCGCCGCAGAACTGACGGAGGCGCTGGCCCAGCCCCTGCACCGGTCCGGCATCGCCCTGTGGGTCCACGAAATGCGCCCACGGCTCCCGGCGCGCGGGTACTGGTATGCACCGCCCTGTCCGGCGGGGATATCGAAAACCGGTTGTCCGCCTGCTGCCGTGCCTTCGGGCCGGACCGTATCGTGCTGGACCTCCAGCGCCTGCGGATGGACTTCCCTCTCCCCTGTCCCACTGGTGAGGGGCATACCGCTGACAGATGAACAGCTGGCCGCCCTGCAAACAGGCCGCCAGATATTCTTTTTTTCCGGAGCTAGGCGCCCGGTATTTCACGTACCGCCGGGGTGGCGAGGACACGGTTCGTCCTGCTGGACGACGGTGACACCCTGCATAGAAAAATCGCTCTGAGCGAGCGCCTGGGCATACACCGGGGTCTGCTGACCCTGCCGGAGTGCGCCGACATACTGCGGGACCTGACAGGATAGATAAAGAGAAGCCTGAGAACCTATGTTCTCAGGCTTCTTTGTACACTTAATAGTAACGCTTGTTGCGGTTCTTGCGCGCAGCCTCGGACTTCTTGCGGCGCTTAACGCTGGGGCTTTCGTAGCGCCGATGAACATGATGTGCAGGCGCATGGTGTCCGCGCCATACTGGGCCACGATGTCATTGGGGTTCACCACGTTGCCCCGGGCCTTGGACATTTTCTCGCCGCCCTCGCCCAGGATCATGCCGTGGGAGGTGCGCTTGTGATAGGGCTCCTTGGTGGGCACCACGCCGATATCATACAGGAACTTGTGCCAGAAGCGGCTGTACAGCAGGTGCAGCGTGGTGTGCTCCATGCCGCCGTTGTACCAGTCCACCTGGGGACCCCAGTATTTTAACGCCTCGGTGCTAGGCCAGTGCCTTGTCATTGTGGGGGTCCATATAGCGCAGGAAGTACCAGCTGGAGCCGGCCCACTGGGGCATGGTGTCCGTCTCGCGCTTGGCGGGACCGCCGCAGCAGGGGCAGGTGGTGTTGACCCAGTCTGTCATCTTGCTCAGGGGGCTCTCGCCGTCATCGGTGGGCTCATAGCTCTCCACCTGGGGCAGCACCAGCGGCAGCTCGCTCTCCGGCAGGGGCACCCAGCCGCACTTCTCGCAGTTCACCAGGGGGATAGGCTCGCCCCAGTACCGCTGGCGGGAGAACACCCAGTCGCGGAGCTTGTAGTTGACCTTCTCCTTACCGAAGCCCTGCTCCACCACGTACTTCTTCATGGCGGGGATGGCTTCCTTCACGGTCATGCCGTTGAGGAACCCGGAGTTGACCATGACGGCCTTATCATCCTTGGCCACGAAGGCTTCCTTGGTAACATCGCCGCCCTTGACCACCTCCACGATGGGCAGGCCGAACTTCTTGGCAAAGTCCCAGTCGCGCTGGTCGTGGCCGGGCACGCCCATGACGATGCCGGTGCCGTAGCCCATGAGGACGTAATCGGACACAAACAGGGGCATCGCCTTGCCGGGTGACCGGGTTCATGACCTCGATCCCTCCAGCCGCACGCCGGTTTTTTCCTTGTTCAGCTCGCCGCGCTCAAAGTCGGACTTGTGGGCCGCTTCCTCCTGATAGGCGTGCCACGGCGTCCCAGTTCTTGATCTTGGGCTGCCAGTCCTTCAGCAGGGGATGCTCGGGGGAGATGACCATATAGGTGGTGCCGAACAGGGTGTCGGCACGAGTGGTATAGACCGTCACCTGGTCGCCCACATTGGTGTCGAAGGTGATCTCTGCGCCGGTGGAACGGCCGATCCAGTTGCGCTGCTGGATCTTCACGCGCTCAATATAGTCCACGTCATCCAGATCGTCGATCAGCCGCTGGGCATAGTCGGTGATCTTCAGCATCCACTGGCTCTTCTCCTTGCGGACGACCTCGCTGCCGCAGCGCTCGCAAACGCCGTTCACCACCTCCTCGTTGGCCAGGACGCACTTGCAGCTGGTGCACCAGTTCACAGGCATGGTGGTCTTATAGGCCAGGCCGTGCTTGAACATCTGCAGGAAGATCCACTGAGTCCACTTATAATACTTGGGGTCGGTGGTGTCTACGCAGCGGTCCCAATCGAAGCCGTAGCCCAGCATCTTCAGCTGCTTGGTGAAATTCTCGATGTTGTTCTTCGTGACGATGGCGGGATGGATATGGTTCTTGATGGCATAGTTCTCCGTGGGCAGACCGAAGGCATCGAAGCCGATGGGGAACAGGACATTATAGCCCTGCATCCGCTTTTTGCGGGTGACGATGTCCATGGCGGTAAAGGGCCGGGGATGGCCCACGTGCAGGCCCTGGCCGGAGGGATAGGGGAACTCGATGAGCCCGTAGAACTTGGGGCGCTTGTCACCGGTAATGGCGGCATAGGGCTTTGTCTTCTCCCAGTTGGCTTGCCACTTCTTTTCAATGGCCGCAAAATCATAATTCATGCTTGCTTCTCCTTGTATGTGAATTTTGTTTTCCGCAAATAAAATCCCCGGCTGCCTTTACGCAGCCAGGGACGTTATAGACGTGTTACCACCCTGCTTCCGTCGCAGATCGCTCCGCGGCGCTCCGTATCTTTCTTACGAAAGACGACGCTGTAACGGCGCGCACCCGTCCCGCCCTGTTCAGGCGGAAAGCTCCGGGACCAGTACAACAGAGCGTCCCCCCGGCTCGCACCATACGCCGGCTCTCTTCGGGTGGATGATCTCTGTCTTTTTCCCTTCATCGCTTCTGACAATATCGAAGTCTATTTTAGCGCATTTTTGCCGATTGTCAACCCCGTTTTCCGGGAAAACCGCCGAAAACACTTCATTCGTGCTCGTCGATGACGCCGCTCAGGTCCACGCTCTTGCCGTCCTGCCACAGACGCTCCAGGCCGTAGAAGGCCCGGGCCTCTTGATTGAACACGTGGATGGCGATGCAGCCGTAGTCCAGCAGGACCCACGTGCCGCCGCGATAGCCCTCCCGGTGCAGGGGCTGCTCACCAGCCTCCTCCGCCAGCACCTTCTCCACGTTATCCACCAGTGCGTTGATCTGGGTATTGCTGGAGCCTGTGGCCAGAACAAAATAGTCCGCCAGCGTGGTCAGCTCGGCGATCTCCAGCACGCGGATCTCCCTGCCCTTCTTGTCCGACAGGGCGCGGGCGGCCAGCAGCGCCAGTTCTTTCGGTGTTTTCATGATATCCCTCTTTTCAGCAGATAGTCCCGCGCATCGAGGGTCATGTGGTGGACGGGGTTACCCATCTCCTCCATCTCATCAATGGTCATGGTCAGACCCATGAGCAGACCCCGGTCCAGATCCTCGTATACCGTCCTTCGCAGCGTCTCCACCCCGGGGAAGTCCCGGTGGGCTCGATATAATCCGCCAGATAGATGATCTTCTCCAGCAGCGTCATATCCGGCTTACCCGGTTGTGTGGTATAAAATGGCGTTGTACACCTCGTCGTCGTCCACGGCAAACACATCCCCGTGCGATGGCCGCGCCGGTCTTGCTGTGCAGCAGCTTCAGCGCCTTCTGCTCCAGCTCATCCAGCGGGATGCCATAGTGTCTGCACAGCGCCAGCTGCTCGTCCATATCCAGCTTCTTGGTACAGTCGTGCAGCAGCGCGGCGATACGCGCCTTTGTCACGTCCGCGCCGTAACGCTCCGCCAAACGCACCGCCTCCTGCTCCGTGCCCAGCACATGGGGCATGCGCTTGGGCTTCAGATAGCTCAGCGCGATGGGCCGCAGCTGGTCCGGCGTCAGGTGCGTCAGGTCCGTATGGGTACCGTATAGGTGCTCCCGCCGGATATAGCCCCACACCGGCGGCGGCAGCAGGTCCTCCCCCGCCCTGTGCCAGCGCGGCGCGGACCTCGGTGGAGAGGAAAGCTCCACCACCTGCGGATTGGGCACCACGGTCACCTGCGCGCCGAACTCCCGTTCCAGGCGCGCGCTCTGCGCGGCAAAGGCGGCGGACTCCATCCTCGCCGCCTCCCGGCTGAAGGGCGCGATGTGGGCCATGGCCATGATCGCCTCCGGCCTGCGCCAGTTGTGCAGGCTCAGAAACATATCCGAACCCATCAGCAGATACAGCGTGTCATCCGGATACTGCTCCCGCAGCGCCTCCAGGGTGTCGGCGGTATAGCTGACGCCGCTGCGGCGCAGCTCCATGTCGCTGACCTCCGCCCGCTTCCCCAGCGCCGCTGTGGCCAGCACCGCCATGTCGTACCGCTGCCGCGGCGCGGCGCCGCCCTCCGGCAGCACCTTGTGGGGCGGCTGCGCGTCCGGGACCAGCACCAGCTTGTCCAGCCCCAGGACCTCCATGGCGGCCCTGGCCGCCGTCACATGGCCGATATGGGGCGGATCAAAGGTGCCGCCGTAAATACCGATGTTCATACGCTTCTCTTCGCCTTGACCAATTCGATCTTCCGCTTGCTCTTGTCGTGCTGCATCCGGTAGAGCACGAACTTGCTGCCGATGACCTGCACCACCTCGCAGCGGGCAGCCACCGCCAGCTCCTCCGCCGCCTCGCGGGCGGTCAGCAGCGAATTTTCTCCAGCACCCGGCCCTTGATGAGTTCCCGGGCCTCCAGCGCGTCGTCGGCCTGCTTGATGAGATTTTCGCCGATGCCATCCTTGCCCACGTGCACGATGGTGTCCAGATTGGTGGCCAGGGCCGCAGCTGTGCGCGTTGTTTGCTTGTCAGTTCCATATCATTGCTTCTCCAAATACGTTTTCAACTCCGCCGTAAAGGAACGCAATGCGTTCCCCGGTGGGAAATGGCGTTTTTCTCCTCCGCCGTCAGCTGGGCGAAGGTCTTTCGCAGGGACGGCACGAAGAACACAGGGTCGTACCCGAAACCCGCCGTCGCCCATAGGCGCAAAGGCAATGGTCCCGGCGCAGTCCCCCTCCGCCGTCAGCGTGTCCCCGTTGGGGAAGGCGCAGACGATGGCCGTGTGGAAATGCGCCGCCCGGTTCGTGGCGCCGCGCATATTGCTCAGCAGCAGCCGGCAGCGCTCCCGGGTCGTCTCTCCAGCCCGCCGTACCGGGCGGAATACACCCCCGGCGCGCCCCTGAAGCCAGTCCACGCACAGTCCCGAGTCATCCGCGATAGCCGGCAGGCCGCTGGCCGCCACGATGGCGTTGGCCTTCAGCGCTGCGTTCTCCGCGAAGGTGGTCCCCGTCTCCTCCACGTCGACGTCCACGCCCACATCGGAGGGCATGACCACCTCCACGCCCAGCGCCCAGAATGGCCTGCATCTCGGCCAGCTTTCCCTTGTTGTGGGATGCCAGTACAAATCTCATAGTATCTCTCCCAGTATCTCCTTCTGCTTCGCCAGCAGCTCGCCGCACCCCTTGGCGCACAGCGCCACCAGTGCCTGCTGCTCGGCCACGGTAAAGGGCCGGCCCTCGCCGGTGCCCTGTATCTCGATCAGCCTGTCCCTGCTCCGTCATCATGCAGTTCAGGTCCACCTGCGCCCGGCTGTCCTCGCTGTACTGCAGATCCAGCAGGGGCACATCCTCCACGATGCCCGCCGACACACCGGTGACATAGTGCAGCAGCGGCAGCCTCTCGATCACGCCGTCGGTCACCAGCTTTTTGCAGGCCAGCGCCAGCGCCGCGAACCCGCCGGTCACGGATGCCGTCCGCGTCCCGCCGTCGCCCTGCAAAACGTCGCAGTCCACGGTGATGGTCCGGGGCCCCAGGGCTGCCATATCCACCGCCGCCCGGAGGCTGCGGCCGATAAGCCGCTGTATCTCTGCGCTGCGGCCAGACAGCTTCAGCTTGTCCACGTCCCGGCGGGACCGCTCCCGGTTGGCCCGGGGCAGCATGGAATACTCCGCCGTCACCCAGCCGCAGCCCGGGGCCACATGGGGCGGCACCCGCTCCTCCACCGAGGCGTTGCACAGCACCACCGTGTCGCCGCAGCGGATCAGCACGCTGCCCTCGGCGAATTTCGTAAAGCCGGGTGTCATCTCCACCGGGCGCAGCTGGTCAAATGCCCGTCCGTCTGCTCTCGTCATGCTGCGCCCTCCTTATCCCATCATGTCCAGGTCGCTGCACGAAGGCAGTCGGGTCAAAAGGGGCTTCAGGTCGTCGATGCCCTCGCCCAGGCCCACGAACTTTACCGGCACACCCAGCTCCTGGGCGATGGCGATGACGATGCCGCCCTTGGCGGTACCATCCAGCTTCGTCAGGATAATACCCGTCAACCCCTGCCGTCTCCTTGAAGGTCCGTGCCTGGATCAGTCCGTTCTGCCCGGTGGTGGCGTCCAGCACCAGCAGCGTCTCGCAGGCTGGAATGGGGCATTCCCGGTCGATGATCTTCCGCAGCTTGGCCAGCTCGTTCATCAGGTTCTGCTTGTTGTGCAGCCGTCCGGCGGTGTCGCACAGCACCACGTCCACGCCCGTGCCTTGGCCGCCTGCAAAGCATCAAACAGTACCGCGCCGGGATCCGCGCCCTCATGCTGCCGGACGATGTCCACCCCGGCCCGATCGGCCCAGATCTCCAGCTGGTCGGCGGCCGCCGCACGGAACGTATCGCCGGCGCACAGCAGGACCTTTTTGCCCTGATCCTTCAGCTGCTTGGCCAGCTTGCCGATAGATGTGGTCTTGCCCACGCCGTTGACGCCGATGACCAGCACCACGGGCGGGCTTGCCCAGGTCCAGCCCAACGCGCTGTCACCCACCTCCAGCTTCTCGTCAGGATGTCCCGCAGGGCGTCCTTTACCTCGTCCATCCGGCCGATAAAGGTTCCTTCACCCGCTTCCGCAGCTTGGGCCACGGTAGCGGCGGTGTCAGCGCCTACATCGGCCAGGATCAGCGCTTCCTCCAGTCCGTCGTAGAACTCGTCATTCAGGTCGTCGAAGGTGGGGACGGCGGTGAAACGCCTCCTTCAGTATTTGATAAGCCCATTGCCATAACAAGCCCTCCTTATTTGATCTGCAGCTCCTTGGCCATATCGTTGAGATTGATGGTCAGTATCCGGCTGACGCCCTTTTCCTGCATGGTCACGCCATACAGCACGTCCGCCTCCTCCATGGTGCCCCGCCGGTGGGTAATGACGATAAACTGCGTCTTTCCGGCGATCCGCCGCATATACCGGGCGTAGCGCACCACATTGGCCTCGTCCAGCGCCGCCTCGATCTCGTCCATCACGCAGAAGGGCGTGGGATGTACCTTCAGAATGGCGAAGTACAGGGCAATGGCCACGAAGGCCTTCTCGCCGCCGGACAGCAGTGTGATGGTTTTCAGCTGTTTGCCGGGGGGCTGCACCTTGATCTCGATGCCGCAGCCCAGAATGTCGCTCTCGTCCTCCAGCTCCAGCCGGGCCTTGCCGCCGCCGAACAGCTCCAAAAACGTCTCCTGGAAGCTCTCGTTCAGCAGCTGGAACTGCTCGGCAAAAATGCTGGTCATCTGCTGGGTGATCTGGTCGATAATGCCCAGCAGCTCCTCCTTGGCCTGCTCCACATCCTGTCCGCTGTGGAGAGGTAGGTATAGCGGGTGTTCACCCGGTCGAACTCCTCGATGGCCCCGATGTTGGGAGTGCCCAGGCCCTTGATGGACCGGTTCAGCTCGCCGATGCGCCGCGTGGCCTTGGGACGCTCTCCAGCTCGATACGCTGCTCCATGGGCGTCGCTGTGGCTCAGCTCGTAGCGCTCCCACAGCTTCTCCAGGATCTGCCCCTCCTCCATGCCGGCTGTTTTCCAGCTTCTGCTGTAGTTTGTTGTACGCCTGCATGGTCTGCAAAAGCGTATCGTTGCAGGCACGGGCTGTCACGGCTATGCTGGTCACTCGCTGCTGCTCCAGCGCCAGTTTGGCCTGCTGGAGGGATCTCCAGCTGCCCTGCCGCAGCTCCGCGCACAGGTCGTTCTTCTTCTCCTGCAAGCGCCGCCTGATGGCCCGCCATATCGGCCGTGCGCCATTTTTTCCTGGGATTCATGCTCTGCCGGTATTCCTGCACCCGCCGGTCGCGCTCCAGCGCGGTCGGATACCATGCCTGCAAGCCCCGCAGGCCTCCACGCTCCGCAGAACGCTCCTTCTCCGGCCAGTGCCGCCTGATCGGCTCCTGTCACTGACGGGTGATCCGGGCCAGTTGGTTGGTCTGCTCCGTCAGATCGGTCTGGCCGGCCAGGCTTGTCCCGCATCTCCTGCCGCAGCTGCCGGGCCGGTCCTCCCTGCCGTCGATCTCCGCCTGTATCCCCGGCCATGCGGGCGTCGCGGCCGTCCGCCTCCTGGCGGTCATCAGCCGGAGGTTTTCGGCGTCCAGGGCCTCCAGGGGTGGCATTCAAAGTCTCCCGCAGACTGTCATAGTGCTGGCCGCGGGTCTCCATGAGCCAGCACCTGCTGGGCGGCGTTCTGCTGCTGCTCCCGGGCCACATCCAGCTCATACTGGGCCTTTTGCAGGTCCCTGGGCCGGTTTCCTCCGCCCGGCTGGGCGGCCTGGTCCGGAGGCTTTCCCCGTCAGCTGCTCCCGCAGCGGACCAGCTCGCTGGCTCGGGACAGGACCCCTGGCGCTGCGGCTGACGCTGCCGCCGGTCATGGAGCCGCCCCGGTTGATGACCTGGCCGTCCAGGGTGACGATGCGGAACCGGTTCTGATACCGCCGCGCCATATTCACGCCGCAGTCCAGATCCTCCACCACCACGGTGCGGCCCAGCAGATTCTGGAAAATGCCGTCGTACTGGGGATCATACGTCACCAGCTGGGAGGCGATGCCCACGAAGCCGTATTCCTGGTCCCCAGGCGCGGCTCCCGGGCATATCGCCCCGAATGGCGCTCATGGGCAGGAACGTTGGCACGTCCCGCGTCCCGGCGCTTCAGGAAGGCGATGGCCTCCTTGGCGTCGGTGTCCCGGTCCACCACGATGTTCTGCAAAGCCGCGCCCCCAGGGCGATCTCCAGGGCCACGGTGTATTGGGGCTCGGTGGTCATCAGGCTTGCCACGGGGCCGTGGATCCCGGACAGGGTGCCCCCGGTCCGCCGCCTGCATCACGCCCTTCACCGCCCGGGAGAAGCCCTCATAGTCCTTCTCCATCTCCGTCAGCAGACGGATGCGGTCCTCCATGGCGTTGCCCTGCCGGCGCAGCTGTTCGGCCTGCTGGGCGGCCTCCTGGGCCCGGCGGCGTCGGCCCTCCATCTTCAGGCTGTGGCCCTGGATGACGTTGGCGGCAGCCTGCTGGTCCTCCCGGGCGGCGGCCAGGGCGGCGTTATTTCTTCGGCCTCCCGGCGGCATTGGTCTGGCTTTTCCCGGGCGGCGGCGCTGTCGGCGGCGATGGCCGTCTGCCGGGCCTGGGCCTGGGCGTCGGTGGCGTCCAGGGCGGCCAGCTCCGTGCGCCCCTGGCGGCGGCGGCCACGGCCAGGTCTCCTGCGCCCGCAGAGCCTCCGCCTCCTGCTGGGCGCTTCCGGCGCTCTGGGCCAGCTGCCGGAGGGCCATCCACCTGACAGCTCACTGCCGGGCCAGGTCCTCTGCCTCCGCGTCGATCCGGGTCTATGCGGTCCGTCAGGGGTCGGCCTGGGCCTGGAGATTTCCGGCTCGCTGCTGGGTGTCCGCCAGCTCCTGGTCCAGCCGCTCCAGGGTCTGCTTGTCATGGCTCAGGCTGTTTTCCAGCACGGCGATGGCGGAGGTCTCCTCCTGGGCGGCGGCGTCGATAGCTGGGACACCTGGTCCCCGCAGGGCCTCGGCCCGGACGTCGTTGTCCCGGATCTTTTCCAGGCTCCTCCTCCCCGGCGGCATACACGGCGTCCAGGTCCGCCTGGGCCCGCTGGCGGTCCTCCTGGGCCGTGCGCAGATCGGCCTCCAGCTTCAGCGCCCCGGCCCGCAGGGCCTGAAGATTCTCCAGCCACACGGAGATCTCCAGCACCCGCAGCTCATCCCGCAGCACCAGATATTTCTTCGCCGTTTCCGCCTGCTTGCGCAGAGGTTCCACCTGTAATTCCAGCTCAGCGATCTTGTCGTTGATACGCACCAGGTTTTCCTCGGTGCGCTCCAGCTTGCGCTCGGACTCCTCCTTGCGGTGCCGGTATTTGCTGATACCGGCGGCCTCCTCGAAGATCTCCCGGCGCTCGCCGCTTTTCACGGACAGTATCTCGTCGATCTTGCCCTGTCCGATAATGGAGTAGCCCTCCCCGGCCCATACCGGTGTCCATGAACAGCTCGTTCACGTCGCTTGAGCCGCACGGACTGGCGGTTGATATAGTATTCCGACTCCCCGCTGCGGTAATACCGGCGGGT
>VOFC01000286.1_pt1 | contig 16079 bp, 26 predicted proteins | sample 5384161 | NCBI WGS metagenome assembly VOFC01 (sample SAMN12384722, study PRJNA508395) | human gut metagenome | isolation source: healthy gut B | host: Homo sapiens | reverse complement strand
CCCATACCGAACACAGAAGTTAAGCTCATTGGCGCCGAAGATACTTGGCTGGAAGCGGCCCGGGAAAATAGGAAGATGCCAACACAAATAGTCCTCAATAGCTCAGTCGGTAGAGCATGCGGCTGTTAACCGCAGGGTCGTTGGTTCGAGTCCAACTTGAGGAGCCAGAGTAAGAAGAAGAGAGTAGTATTCTACTCTCTTCTTTTTTTATTTTTTTCTTTTAGCAAAACTGTATTCCCTTTTATCTATTTCTGAGATGTGGTATGGTTGTCCAAGACTATGCAGTTGCTTTCTTTATTTTCCCTTTGCTCTATTCTTTATATGTCACGTAATCAATGCGAAGTATTTTTATTTGTAACAGAACTGTGCTATAATCCAAATATAAAAAACTTTATTGAGGAAAAGAGATGAGCTATTATGACTTTAAATCAAGAGCAAATTATGAATTATTTTACAAGAATTGGTTTGAATTATGATGATTATAAGTGTCATAAATTAGATGGTCAGTTATTGGCAAAGCTTTGTTTTGCACATAATATTTCTATCCCATTTGAAAATTTGGATATATTGAATCATAAAATGATTTCTTTGGACGGTTCTATTCTTTATGATAAAAAATCATTACAAAGCATAGAGGAGGCCTCTGTTTTTGAACTAAATGGATTGAGTGAAATTTTTTTTGCGATCATTGGGATTTGGGGTAAAAGATCTTTCTTCCAGATTTTTTCGGGATGCAGGAGATGATATACCCATGCAGAGACATCGCTTATTAAAAGTAGAGGCTGTAGATGGTACTTATATATGGGATATTGGAATTGGACAACGTTCTCCTAAATATCCATTACGTTTAGCAGAAGGATTAGTGCAGAAACAGTGTGGCGAAGTTTATAAGCTTGAAAAAAAGCATTTTATGATTGGGTTTTGTATGAATACTATAAAGAACAATGGTTGAGAATTTTATCTTTTACTGAACAACAGCAGATAGCTGCTGACTTTATTCCTGCCTGTACATGGTGTGAACTACACCCAGATTCTCCTTTTAGAATTCATAGAATGCTTGCGATTAAAACAATAGATGGAAGAAAAAAAGTATTGATGGCAATACCTTTAAAATCATAAAAGGCCAGCAAATAGATGTATTTGAAAAATCTAACAGAGGATGAATTGAAAGTGATATGCAAAAGAGCATTTTGGTTTATGGTTATAAATCTATAACAATGTAGTACAATTCAACGCTTATCATAATGTTAGTCATAAATGAGTTTTATTATATTTTTTGGGATGTTAAGATAAATTAGTGGTTTGTTGGACAATAAGAGAAATTAATATGTATGTTGTAGATAGGAGAGATTATAATTTTTATCTCCTAAGATTTTTATAATAATTGTGCGCAGCAATAGGTCAGATATTATGTTTGTGACCGCTTGCTACGCACACATAAAAAATATTTAATTTATTTGTTTATGGCCTAATTCCGCCGCCGCCATCTACATGTATGGTTTGACCTGTAATATAAGCCGCATCTTCTGAGGCGAGGAATAAACAAGTGCGGCCAATATCCTTTTCAGGATCTCCGTAGCGCCCTAATGTTATGCTTTTTAAATTTGCTTTTGCCATTTCCGGTTCTGCCTCAGCCCATTTTGCCAATTGTTCTGTCATAGCCAATGGACATATAATATTTACGGTAATTCCAAATTCTCCCCCATTCACGTGCTGCTACGCGTGACATACCTCGAATGCCTTCTTTTTGCAGCTGCATAGGAAGTTGGTCCCATATTGCCATATACGCCTGCAGCTGATGCAAAATTGATTACCCTAGATTGTTTGCTTTGTTTTAAGTAAGGAAAACATTCTTTCATATAGTAGAATGCTGCATATAACCCAGAGTGAATTGCTAATTTAAAATCTTCTACAGAATGGTCTGCAAATAAAACACCGGATTTAGAGGCTTGCGCATTATTAATTAAAACATCTATTCCTCAAATGTATCAACAGTATTTTTAACTGCGGCCTGTACTTGAGAATAATCTCCTCCATCTGCATATAGTGCCAACACTTTTTACACCATATTCTTCTTCCAATGTTTGTTTTGCATTATTCAATTCTTCCTGTACAATACTGGTTAACACAAGATTTGCTCCTTCTTTTGCAAATGCAGTTGCAATGCCATATCCAATCCCGCGAGCACCCCCTGTAATAATAATTGTTTTATTAGAAAATCGTCCCATGATATTTTCTCCTTTTTTATTTATTGAGAAACAGTATAGCACGTTTTTTAATCAAAATCTATAGAACTTTATAACAAAAATACACATAAAATAGAATGTTTTTATCATTTTTTATGTGAAAATTGTTAAAAAATAATCAAAGTTGCTAAAAATTACTCCAATAAAACTGTTTTATTTTATACTTCAAAAGGACATGATATTATTATGAAATAATGATTGGGTGATGATTGTGGCAATTTTTATAGGAAGCATAATTCTGCTTATTTTATTATGTGGTGTTGTAGTTTCTACAAAAAGCAATTTCTAAAAGAGGCAGGAACGATCAGTCTGATGCAGTGTATCGTGATAATTACCGTTATCGTAATCAGTATAGGGAGGAGAAAGATGATTTTGTTTCAATAGAATCATCTTCTCCCGAGGAACAAACTACAGAATCTGCAGAAAATAATGTAGAAGAAGAATCCGAGGATAATTTAAATGGAGAGTCTACAACTGTAATTGCTCCGGGTGAAGATATAAAAAAGTAAAAAAAAAATGTCCAAAGTGAAATCTTTGGACGTTTTCTGTTAACAAAAATTTTGATTGAGAAGAATGGGAGGTAGAAAAGATAGTTGCGGTCTACCTTTCACTACAATATCATTATAAAATGATATTGTGACAAAGTTATGAATAGTTTTACATTCATTTGTAAACATTTTATGGAAGCTCAGCAAGAAAAAAACCGAATCATATAGATTCGGTTCATTCTCGTTAGCTTGAAAGGTTATTTGATTGAGGAGTGTAGAATGTACGAAAAAAGAACGGTTGCGGCTTCCTTTCCTTTGTACACTTATATTATAACGAAAAAATGCGGTGAGTTGTTACGGCTCTGTGAATGAGTAAAGTGATTTTGTAAATAAATTTTCAAAATATCAAACATTTGTTTGTTTTTTTGATACATATGTGGTATGATTACATTATCCGAATTAAGGAGGATTGTTTAGATGAAACCATTGACCAAGAGCCAACAGAAGATATATGATTTTTTTAAAAGACCGTTCTCAATATGGAATCCCTCCATCCGTACGAGAAATTTGTGCTGCAACAGGGCTAAAATCGACTTCTACTGTGCATGCCCACTTAAAAGCTTTAGAAAATTTAGGTTATATCTCACGAGATGCAGGGGCTAAACAGGGCCATTCATATAGAAGGTTGCGAACAAACAGCACAAGTGCCTATTTTAGGTAAGGTTACAGCAGGACTTCCCATTTTAGCTGTAGAAGAGATACAAGGTTATCTGCCTATTACTGCTAGTCAGCAGAGAGGTCGAGAGCTATTTGCATTAACTGTACAAGGTGAAAGTATGAAAAAAATGCAGGTATCCTAGATGGTGACTATGTCGTAGTAGAACGAACTCCCACTGCCCGTGATGGAGATATTGTTGTTGCCTTAATTGAAGATGAAGCAACGGTAAAACGTTTGTACAGGGAGACAGATTGCGTTCGCTTACAGCCGGAAAATGATGCGTTTGAGCCAATTTATGCAAAAAAGAGGTTATCATTTTAGGAAAAAGTGATTTCTGTGGTACGTTATTATTAAAAATTCCAATAAAGAAAGCATTACTTAGACAGGGATTGTAATTTTATGTAATGGTTCATCGTTGTATTCTGTTCATAAATATGATAAAATCGAAAAAATAGGTATTTACGGAGGATTCATCGTATGATAGGAATTATCGGGGCTATGGATATGGAAGTGAATGGTTTGAAAGAACGTATGCAGAATACAGAAGTAGAAACCATTGGAACAATTGACTTTTATAAAGGAACTATTCAGGGTATTCCATGTGTAGTTGCACGCAGTGGAAGTAGGTAAAAGTAAATGCAGCAATATGTGCGCAAATTATGGCTTTGGTGTATCGGCCTAAGGCAATTATTAATACGGGAGTTGCAGGCGGCATCGGCAAAGGCGTGTCTGTAGGCGACGTAGTTGTTTCAGAGGATTGGTACAACATGATATGGATACCAGCGCAGTAGGAGATCCAAAAGGTTTTATTTCCGGAATGAATTTAATCACGATTCCTGCGACGGAAAAATTGGTGAATCTGGTAGTGGAAAAAGCAAAACACACGTATCAGGGGCAGTACATATCGGTATTATTGCAACAGGAGATCAATTTATTGGACAATCTGATAAATTAAAAGAGATTTCCAATCAATTTCAGGCCATTGCATGTGAAATGGAAGGTGGCAGTATTGCTCAAGTTTGTTATATGAATGGTATTGATTTTGTTGTGATTCGCGCTATTTCCGATAATGCAGATGAAGTTGCCAACATATCCTTTGAACAGTTTGCCGCTATGGCAGCAGAAAAATCTATTCAATTATTGTGTGAAGTTCTCCCTGCATTAGTATAAAATATAGAAAAAAATGCGTATTCCTGGTAGCAATGGAATACGCTTTTTTGCGTTATAATATATACAAAATTGGGGAATATATATATGCGTTTTACATATATAAACGTATTTTTTATAAATATTTAACAATTTTGTAGCTTGTTAAGAATTGTGTTTTATGGTATAATTGAGAACATATAAGTGCGGATAAAATAGTAAAATTTTTTTATATATTCATTCCATAAAAAAATTGAAAAAGAGAGGTACTTTTATTAGAAACAAGATTACACATAGGAAGAGGTAGAAATTATGGATTATCAATACTCAGAGATTACCCTGAAGTAATTGAACTGGCAAAGTTATGTACACAAAAAAAGGCGGTATTGACCCAAGCTTGTATGCAAAATATGAAGTAAAACGTGGTCTTAGAGATATAAATGGTAAAGGCGTTCTGGCCGGCCTTACTGAAATATCTGAAGTACATGCAAATGATATTATTAATGGGGAATCTGTACCGTGTGAAGGCAGGTTATATTACAGGGGAATCAATGTTGAGGATATTGTTGCAGGTTTTATGCGCGATGAACGATTCGGTTTTGAGGAGACAGTTTACTTATTATTATTTGGAAACTTACCAAATGAAAAACAATTAAATGATTTTCGTGGTTTATTAGCAAAGTATAGAACATTGCCAACAACATTTGTGCGCGATATCATTATGAAAGCACCTAGTTCTGATATGATGAATGCTTTGGCAAGAAGTGTGCTTACTTTATATGCATATGATGATTTACCGAATGACACATCTATTCCAAATGTATTGGCACAATGTATGCAGTTAATTGCGTTGTTTCCTGTATTGGCAGTGTATGGTTATAATTGTTATCGCCATTATCATGGAGATCAGAGCTTAATTATTCATGCTCCGCAGCCACATCTTTCTACAGCGGAAAATATTTTGCATTTGTTAAGACCTGACAGCAAATATACAAAATGGAAGCCCGTGTATTGGACCTTGCTCTTGTCCTTCATGCAGAGCATGGAGGAGGTAATAACTCTACCTTTACTACACATGTGGTATCTTCATCCGGCACGGATACATATTCAGCAATTGCAGCTGCTTTGGGTTCTTTAAAGGGACCAAAACATGGCGGCGCCAATATTAAAGTGACTCAGATGTTTGAGGATATGAAGCAAACGGTAAAGGACTGGACCGATGAAGAAGAGGTAAAAAAACTATTTGGTGTCTTTGCTGCGTAAACAAGGCTTTGATAAAACGGGGCTTATTTACGGTATGGGACATGCGGTATATTCTTTGTCTGACCCGAGAGCAAAATTATTGGGTCAGTTTGTAAAAGGTTTGTCGGAAGAAAAAGGTCGTCAAAAGGAATATGCGTTGTATAGTATGGTAGAAAGATTAGCACCGGAGGTAATTTCGAAAAAGAGCGCAGAATTTATAAGGGTGTTTCTGCCAATGTTGATTTTTATAGTGGCTTTGTTTATAGTATGCTGGATTTACCGGCAGAGCTGTACACTCCATTGTTTGCAATTGCACGTATTGCAGGCTGGAGTGCTCACAGAAATAGAAGAGCTGTTGAACAATAGTAAGATTATCCGTCCTGCATATAAGAATATCGCCGAACATAGACCTTATCAAGATTTAAAGAAAGACCATAAATAAAAGGACCTGCCTATCTAATGGGCAGGTCCTTTTATATTAGATATGAAACCGGATTACTGGTCTAGGCCTTGTTATGGAGATGATAAAAATAAAACAAGAAAGGTTTTGTCAAGTTGGGGAGATTATCCTGGTAGATGCTTGAAATAAAGACATTATACAGCTATCAAGCACAGAAAAGCAATAAACTTGCTTTGTATTTCTCATAAATAGAAACAGCTCTCTTACTAAATCAAAGAGAGCTGTTTCTATTATGATTCTACAGAATATGGCCTCTACATCTTCAAGCCATATGGATGATTTTACATCGCTGGGCATAAGCCAACCACCCCTGGGCGATAAAGATACGCTGCCAACAGCCGGTCCGTCCGGCAGACAGGAACGCTTAAATTGTTGTGCAAAAAATCTCCGATAAAAAACAGTCATCCAGTGTTTGATTGTTTCTTTTTTTATACTTATCTCCCAATGCAAGGCAGGCTAAGCGAAAAAAAATCTTATGGGGCATGAAGCCATAACGAAGTGTATAAAACAAGACAAAATCATGCAGTTCATAAGGACCGACAATTTCTTCGGTTTGCTGAGAAATGGTTTTCTCCTACAGGAGGCAATAATTCCGGGCTGACAGGTGTTTGCAGAATATCCATCAGAATATCACTTAAGGGTGTTACGTTAATATTAATGCAGTGTGCTACCAAATAGCGAACCATTGTTTTGGGAATATCACAGTTTATGCTGTACATAGACATATGGTCGCCGTTATACGTTGCCCAACCAAGTGCAGATTCGGATAAATCTCCTGTGCCTATTACAATGCCTCCAAGTTGATTGGCAATATCCATCAATACCTGTGTGCGTTCTCTTGCCTGTGCATTTTCATATGTGACATCATGTTGATTGGGGTCTTGTCCAATATCGTGAAAATGTTGTGTCACAGATGCGGAAATATCAATTTCCCGAAACGTACATCCCAGCTCTATTGCTAAAGAACGCGCGTTCAGTCTGGTGCGGTTGGTAGTACCAAAACAAGGCATAGAAACTGCTGTAATACCGCTGGGGTCTAATTGCATAGCTTCAAAGGCACGTACGGTGGCAAGCAATGCCAAAGTAGAATCCAATCCGCCGGATAGACCAATTACTACATGACGACAGCCAATATGAGCTAATCTGTTTTTTAAACCGTTTGCCTGTATATTGAGTATAGATTCACAGCGAGCGGGCAACTCCGGAAGTCGAGGAGGTAAAAACGGATTTGCTTGTATGGTGCGCTCAATTGCAAAGAAATGATAGGCAGAGAAAACCTCACTTTTTGATAGCTTGGAGTTGAAACATGATTCCAGCAGGAAGTGTGGCAGCGTTCTTGCCAAAGTAATTGCAGGTCTATATCCGCATCAATAAAGCCTGTATAAAAGAGTGGACTTTCTGCCAATATCGTACCGTTTTCGGCAATTAAATCATGACCGGAGTATACATAGTCTGTTGTGGATTCTCCTTCTCCTGCATCTGCATACACATAGGCACATATCAGTTTAGCCGATTGACCGGTTACCAATGTTTTACGGTATGCAGCTCTTCCTACAACTTCTGTGCTGGCAGATAAATTGAAAATAACAGTTGCGCCTTCTTTGGCCAGTACGTTGGATGGTGGTTCAGTGACCCAAATATCTTTACAGATTTCAACACCGAATTGAAATTCTGTTAAAGTATCACATGAAAAGATAATATTTGTGCCAAACGGTACGGTTTGATTACACAGCATTATTTCTCGATAGTCAGGAGCAGTGCAAAAAGTAGCGTGTTTCGTTTAATCCACCCTGGTCCACCAAATTGGTTTTTGGTACAATTCCTAATAGTCTTCCGTGATAGCACACTGCTGCACAGTTATATAAATTTGTTTCCACTCTGATAGGCAGACCAACAATGCAAATGATATCTTCTTGTTTTAACTCCTTTAAAATTGTTTCCAAGCCGTTTAAAGCAGAGGTCAGCAGCGTTTGTTGAAAAAATAAATCACCGCATGTATATCCTGTTAAGCATAGTTCGGGAAATACAATTGCACTTACTTGTTTTTCTGCTGCCTGCTTTGCAACAGCAATGATTTGTTGTGCATTGTAAGGACAATTTGCAACCTGAATTGTAGGAGTGGCAGATGCAACTCTTAAAAAAACCGTCATGCATGAAAATACCTCCTTTTTATAATAAAGTCAACGATGCTTTATATCAACATATAAAGCAGCATTGACTTTATGGCTGGCGATGCATTAACTTTCTCTTTTTTGGTTTTGTAATTCTTGGTTTTTTGTCAAATTCTTGAGGGCTCAATACGCCTGGTAAATCATAGGCATAGGTAGCGTGGTCAAACTCTTTGCTGGCACAAAAAGACAAAGCACTGCGGATTTTTTTCATATTGGACCAAAGTCCTCCCATAGATTTGTTTTTTCTATGAATTTTCAATGCGCAATATAAACAATACCAGCCTGTCTTTTTTTTGGTAAGAGAACGATACGCTTTTTTTATATTTGTCATAAACACCGTTTTGGTCCAAAAGAAGCACGCACCATAGCTGTGGCCAAAATAAAGTCATTGATTTTTTGGGCATTAATCGTTGCTAAAGTACTGGCGCTTTGTTGATTATAGTAGTACAATGCACGGTTAATTACGACTACTTTTTCGGCATGAGAGAATAATCTATGAGTAGTCGCCATATCTTCAAAAGCCATAGAAGGGAATGTAATACCGTGGTCCACAAACAAAGAACGTTTATAAATTTTATTCCAGGCAAGACTTTGAATTTGTACATCTTTTAATAGTTTTTTCAAAGCTTCTTCTTTGTTGAATACGCCGCTGGTACGAAAAGGATATTTATATAAAGAATCTGACTCAACAAAATGATAGTAATAATAACAGCAAGCAATATCAGCATCGTGAATGGTAATTGCCTGATATAATTCCTGAAGAAACGTAGGAGCAAGGTAATCATCGCTGTCAACAAAACAGATATATTTACTATCTGCCAATGCAAGTGCAGCATTACGCGCCATAGACATACCTCTATTAGGTTGATCAATTACAGTAATATTATGATATCTTGCTTCAAAATCTCTTAAAATTTCCAAACAATTATCAGTAGAGCCGTCATTTACTGCAATCAGACGGAAATCGCGAAAGGTTTGATCCATTAAGGTTTGTAAACATTTTGGCAAAAATTTGCTAACGTTATAAACCGGCATAAGCACCGTTATTTTAGGTGGTTGATATTGATTTGCGTTCTCTGCCAACGGATTCATCCTTTCTTTAAAATAAATTATTTAAGAAAAACATACTTCATTAAATTATACAATATTATGTCGAAAAATCAATATCTTTGTCCAAAAATAAGGGGTACAGTATAAAAACTGTGCCCCTTTTTTGGTAGATTAATTTGATGAATACGAACTATTTCCCTCTGAATTATTCGCTTCAGAGGAAGACGTTTGGGTATCAGATGATACCGGAGGTGCTTCAGAGGAAGATGGGGGCTGCTCTGAAGAGGACGGAGGCGGAGTTGGTTCTGGTTCCGGCTCCGGTGTTGGTTCGGGGTCAGGGACACTGCCGCCTTTGGCGGGATGACATAAACATCTGCAAAAGCAGGATAATAACTGGATGGCAATGTTTCTGTTTTTACAGCCACGCCATTTTTATAATAGGTGCGGCTTGCCGCTGTCTTATACCCGGGATTTCCGCTTCTTTTCAGTCTTGCGGCGCTAAGCGGATTTGGATTTGGGGCAAGGCTGTTATCTGTATTGTATTCAGCTGTGGGTTTGCTAATGTTTTCTGTAATCCAAGCGCTGGGTTCTATGGTATCATATTCAGGCGATTGATAGCCGTAGAAAGTAACCCAAACGGTAGTACCATCCATTCCTGCTGCAATATATACAGGATAATCGGTATCATTACGGAAGACAAAATCCAAAGAACCGTAAGATACAGTGGCATCCAGCCCAATTGGTACGTAAGAAGATGGATACGTATGGTTATAACGGGTGACAATGGTCATATTAGAGCGCAAAGCAGCGCCGTAAATGGTAGAGGATACTTGACAAATACCACCACCATACTCTTGAATAAACTCTCCGCCGGAAATAGCGGTAGCCGGTAAATAACCGTTAGAGCCGTTGGTTGTGTTTTCCTGTTGTACCATTGAATGAAAACTGTTCGCCGGGCTGAAGAATTGTACCGTTTGTAGCATTTGCGGCAAGTTTCATATTATGATTACCGTTTGCGGTATTGGTGGAAACGGTGCTGTAAGAACCCAGTTTTTGCATGTTTGCTTTGATATCTTCTGCTGTTTTGGTACATTTTATCACTTCCACAGGCACTTCAATGGTACCTGTTTTTTCCGTTTTGAGCAGTTCTTCCACCTTAGCTGCCAATTCGTCTGTTTTTACTTTGCGTCCATCTATAGGTTCAGATACATTAAAACCGCCATTATAATAACCGGTAATGGTTGGCTCTTGCGCATCTCTGTTAAACGGTGCGGACAATTCAGCCAGTTTTGGTTCCAGCTCTTCGCTGATGAGCGTTGGTTTTAATTCAAAATCTTTTTGGTGTTACGCTTAACTCTGCTACTCTGGAGGCATGTTCTTCTTCATCGCAGTGCCAATTATATTCGTAAGCTTCGTCAATGGTATCTTGCAAGTGCAGGTCAAATGGAAGTTCTTTTCCCGTTAATGTGACAGTTTGCTCTTCCAAAGTAAGTTGGATATCATATCCCTTTGGATAGACTTCTGCCTGGAGCAATGCCTCCATTGCTTCTTCTTTTGTCATACCGGATATATCGATTCCCTCAATAGAGATACCCTGAGAAAAACGTTCCGTATCAGAATAAGAAACAGTATTGGCAGAACTGCTGCCGATGCCAATCTTGTTTAATGCACCGGTAGTAAAAATAACTGCAATAATAGCCGCTATGACGACAACTGCCCCGGCAACAGAGCAGCCGATAATAATATTTCTTTTTTAGGATCCATGTTTTTGCTCAGACATTATATTCCTCCTAGTCAAGGATTCTAATTCTTCATTCCTCTTTTATAATGATATAATGTTTAGATTGAAAAGTAAAGTTACAGCTTTATTACGAGTAAAGATGCAGGCTTTAAATTGCGCAGATGTCCTTTTTGTGATATATTGAATATATAAATATGTTTGATAAAACGTGACAGAAATGAGAGGTGACCATAGTGAGAGTATTCATTTTTTCTGCGGCTGCCGGCGGTGGACATATCAGAACGGCTCAAGCTTTGGAACAGTATATCAATCACCATGTAGTAGATGCAAAAGTAAAGGTTGTTGACGCATTAAAAGAGGTAAATTATATTTATGATAAATTAATATGCAAAGGGTATCATTTTGTTGCTACAAAAACGCCTGCAATATTTGGGCATATGTATCATAATACCAATGATAACAGTCCGCTTTCAAAATTTGTACCAAAAATGAATCATGCGCTCAGTAAGCGTTTGCTGTCATTAATTCATGAATTTGAGCCGGATATCATTGTGGCTACACACCCGTTCGTTGCCGAAATGGTGTCACATTTAAAAGGGAAAGGTTTCATTGACGCGAAATTATTGGTAGTCATGACAGACTATGCTCCTCATAAAACATGGATAGCGGAACATGTAGACGGATATATTGTTGCAAATGATGATATGGTAATTCCTATGGTACAAGACTTTGGAGTAGAACCGGAAAAAATTCATCCGTTTGGAATTCCTATTTTAGAGACATTTTTCATCCGCAGCCGAAAGACTCTCTACGGAGAGAAATGGGGCTTGCCCCTGATAAACCGACGATTCTGTTAATGGCAGGAAGCTTTGGTGTCAAAACCATTGTGCAAATTTATCGCGATATCATTCGTGTGCCAATGGATTTTCAAATGATTGTGATTACAGGGAAAAATCAAAGATTATATCAAACATTAAAAACTACGGTTATGCTCAGCCCCAAAAGACAAAGTTGATTTTGTTCACACAAAAGGTAGAACAATATATGCAGGCCAGTGATTTGATTATTACCAAACCGGGCGGCTTAACGGTTACGGAGGCCTTGGCAAGCAACTTGCCTTTGTTGGTATTTGATTCGATTCAGGACAAGAAGAGGATAACGCAGATTTTTTGGAATTGCACGGAATGGCAAGAAGACTTCACAAAAATGAAAGCTGTACGGATGCTTTAAAAGAACTTTTAGCAGATAAAATGCAGTTGGCATCTATGGAACAAGCATGTAAAAAACTTTGATCAGTCAGATGGATGTGCAAAAATAGTTTCCTTGATGAAAGATATGATAAAATAAAAAGAATGACAAGAAGGCTGTTCGAAAAGAACGGTCTTTTTTATATGTTACAGAAAATATGTAACGTAACAGTAAACTTTTTTATTTTTCCATATACAAGCTATTCACTAATAGCTGCAAGTATTGTATAATAAAAACATGAATTATAGGAGGATGGATTATGGAAATTTATTTGGATAACAGTTCTACAACAAAGGTATGCCTTCCCGCTGCCGAAAAAGTGATGGAATGCATGACGGTTGTATACGGAAATCCATCTTCTCTACATTCAATGGGCTTTGCTGCCGAAAAAGAAATGACAAAAAGCGCGCTTCCATTGCAAAACAAATTGGGGTAAAAAAGAAAACGAGATTATTTTTTACCTCAGGGGGGACCGAAGCAAATAATCTAGCGGTGTTTGGAGCAGTGGAAGCCAAAAACGCTTTTGGCAATAAAATTGTGACTACTGCAATTGAGCATCCATCCGTATTGGGATGTATGGAGCAGCTTGAAAAAAAATGGGTTTGAAGTGGTTTATCTCAAACCGGATATGACCGGCGCCATTTCACCGGAACAGGTAATGGAAGCAATTGATGAACATACCGTATTGGTCAGCATGATGTTGGTGAACAACGAAGTAGGAAGCATATTACCAATTGAAGCCGCAGCCAAAGCAATCAAGCAAAAAAAGTCTCCTGCATTGTTTCATGTAGATGCCGTACAGGGATTTGGAAAAATGGCAATTTATCCGAACAAAAGTGGAATTGACCTGCTGACTATAAGCGGCCATAAAATCCATGCTCCCAAAGGAATAGGTGCGCTTTATATTTCAAAAGACATTCGTATTCCTCCTCGCACATTTGGCGGTGGACAAGAAAATGGAATTCGACCCGGCACAGAGGCGCTCCCTCTTATCAGTGGTTTTGGAGAGGCTGTCATGCAGCTTCCGAATATATCCGAGGAAATCAAACGCATTCAAACATTATATGACAGCTGTAAAGAACAACTGTTGCAGCTGCCCGGTATTGTAATCAATTCTCCGGAACAGGGATTGCCTTATGTGCTGAATTTTTCTACTTGTTCTGTTCGCTCGGAGACGATGCTGCACTTTTTGGCATCCAAACATATCTTTGTTTCCGGCGGTTCTGCGTGTGCTAAGGGAAAGCGCAGTCATGTGCTGACTGCTATGGGACTGGACCGTGCCAGAATTCAAACCGCAATCAGAGTTAGTTTTTCAAGAGAGAATACACAGCAGGATGTTAATGTTTTTTATTGAAGCCGTTAAAGACGGACTATCTTCTCTTGCGACAGGTAAATGATAGGAGTTATGAATTGATGAATGAAATTTTATTGCTAAAATTGGGCGAATTGGTGCTCAAAGGGTTGAATCGAAAATTATTTGAAAATGTATTGTTAAAACGTATTCAATACACATTATGCGATTTAGGCAAGTTTGATATAAAATTGGCGCAGTCAACAATCACCATTGTTCCGCAAGAAGAAACAATTGATTTAGAAGAAGCGGCAGAAAGGGTTTCTAAAATATTTGGTATTGCAGCCTTTTCACGTGCACGCGTGACAGAAAAAATATGGATGCAATCAAACAAGCATCAGCAGAATATTTGGCGGAAGAACTGGAAGCGGCGAAAACATTCAAAGTGGAAGCAAAACGATCTGATAAAAATTTCCTCTGAATTCTCCTCAAATTTGTACGCAAGTAGGGAATATTTATTGGAGGCATATCCTCACTTAACAGTAGATGTTCATAATCCTGACAGTATTGTGTATGTAGAAGTTCGAGATTACGGCGCATATATCAGAGGTCGTGCACTGCAAGGAGCAGGCGGTATTCCTGTAGGGACAGGCGGAAAAGCGGCGGTATTAATCAGCGGCGGTATTGATAGTCCGGTTGCTTCCTGGATGATGGCAAAACGTGGTGTTGAACTCACAGCCATCCACTTTGCAAAGCCCTCCGTATACCAGTGAACGGGCTGAGGATAAAGTTGTCCGTTTGTTAACGCAAGTGAGTGCATACAGCGGCAGAATGAAAATGTATACCGTCCCTTTCACAAAAGTACAAGAATTGATACAGGCTAACTGCCCGGAGGAATTGTTTACAATTATCATGCGTCGTTTTATGATGCGTGTTGCAGAACAAATTGCCAGAAAAGAAGAATGTGGTGCATTGATTACAGGAGAAAGTTTGGGGCAGGTAGCAAGCCAAACCATGCAGGCAATCGGCTGCACTGATATGGTTGCCACTATGCCTGTGTTCCGCCCATTAATCGGCATGGATAAAACAGAAATTGTAGCCATTGCACATCGCATAGGAACTTTTAATATATCCATTGAACCATATGAAGATTGCTGCACGGTATTCACACCAAAGCATCCAAGAACAAAACCAATCCCATCCTTTGTGGAAATAGGGGAGTCTGCACTTGATATCGATGCTTTGGTAGAAGAATGTGTCAAAAATGCTCGCTATCAGAAAATAGGTTATCGTCAAAATCAATGATTTTGTTTGAGTAAAACAATAGTTGTCCATATTCGTTTTAAGCATCTATTGAGAAAGGAAGCAGTGTTATGAATGCAGAAATTATCTCAGTCGGAACAGAGTTATTGTTAGGTCATACTGTAAATACCGATACTACCATAGTGGCCAGAGCATTATCAGACTTGGGTATCAATTTATTGTATGCTTGTACGGTGGGAGACAATGAAGGCCGTTTAAAACTGGCGCTGGAACAAGCGTTGCAGCGCAGTGATTTGGTCATTACAACAGGTGGCTTGGGACCAACAAAAGATGACCTTACGAAAGAAACCATTGCAGATGTAGCCGGAAAACCACTTGTGGAAGACCCTGGCAGTATGGAACGAATCAAACAATATTTTAAGGGCAGATATTGCGGAGAAAATCAATTAAAACAAGCGTTGTTGCCAAAAGACTGTGTTGTGTTGCCCAATGATGTGGGAACGGCTCCCGGTTGTGTTGTTACAACGAACCAAGGGAAAATGATTATGATGTTTCCCGGTCCTCCTTCGGAATTAAAACCAATGCTGCACAATTATGCGGTTCCGTTTTTACAGGATATAGAACAATCTGCTATTTACTCGGATAATATTCATGTGTTTGGTAAAGGAGAAGGTGCCGTTGCAGAAGAAATTGCGGCATATATTGACGGGCAAAATCAACGGTTGCTACCTATGCAAAAGATGGGGAAATGTTTGTGCGTGTAACAGCAAAAGCCGGAACAAAAGAAGCAGCAGCTTTATTATGTGAACCGGTTACAAAAGAAATTGTTGCAATTTTGGGCGATGTGGTGTATGGTGTAAATGTAGACAGCTTAGAGCAAACGGTTGTGAATCGTCTGTTAAGCAGAGGTGAAACGGTTGCTACAGCGGAATCTTGCACCGGCGGTTTGGTTTCAAAAGGCTAACAGATATTGCAGGCGTTTCAGAAGTATTTGAAATGGGCGCCTGTACGTATT
>VOFC01006286.1_pt1 | contig 16088 bp, 27 predicted proteins | sample 5384161 | NCBI WGS metagenome assembly VOFC01 (sample SAMN12384722, study PRJNA508395) | human gut metagenome | isolation source: healthy gut B | host: Homo sapiens | reverse complement strand
AATTGGTTAGTTTACCATTGAAATAATTATTGATTTCAGGGGTAGATAGATCCAGACGTGACAACCATTTCGTTATTAGTTCTTCTTCTGATACAGACGTAACTTATCCTTCTGGTCATAATTATACCAATCTACTTTATCTATTCCATTAAGTTTCCTTGGATCGGTATACATTCCTACGGATATTGTTCAAGGTATTCATCCGTTTGCCTACCGATTTCGTATGCTTGGCGGAAATCAAGAAATTGCTCGGCATTTCTGAGTTTGCGGCTCTTAATAGGAGTGACCAACCCCAACTTGTATTGACGTTAATCACTGGCTTACTGCCTGCTATACCTTTTTGTGTAGTGATAGCAATGACCCGTTTGCTGCTTTTGCACCATATACGGCAGCAGAACTGGCATCTTTCAGTACGTCAATTGAAATGATGTCGTTGGGGTTCAATTCACTAAAGTTCGCCATTATAAATAACCCTGTCTACAACAAGGGCGCACGGTTGTGAACCGCTTTTAACGTACCCTTACCACGTATCAGGAAGTCACCGCCACCTTTTGCTTCGTTGTTGACTGAAATATTCAGACCGGCAGCATTAGCACGCAATAAGTCGTGCATATTACGGGGCATTTCTGCTTTTAAGTCGGTCGGACGAATGTTTGAAATAGCACCGGTTAGATCCTTCTTTTTAGCTGTACCATATCCGATAACTACAACTTCGTCGAGTGCTTGAGCGTCTTCCTGCATTGTAATGTTTAGATTGCTTTGCTGTACTTTGACTTCCACATCTTTGTATCCGATATAGAAAGAACCAGTGTTTGACCGTTTTTGCGGTAATGGTAAAGTTACCATTCATATCTGTGATGACACCGTTATTGGTACCTTTTACCATGACAGTAACGCCAATGAGGACTTCTCCTTGTTATCTACTACATGCCCTTTTTATTGATATATTGCCCGTTTGTTGTTCTGGAGCAACACCATGAACCTGCATTGAAAGGGATGTCGTAATGAAGGGCTGACCAGCTTGTACTGTACCAATGCCCAACAAAGCAGTCAGAGCTACTGATTGGACCAGACGATAGCATCGTTTGTGACCTTGCTGCCACATGCATGGATGTGATGAATTGTTTTCATATAACTGAATAATAATTTAGTATTTAGATATTTATTAGTCTTTACAGATTGCAACTTTATGATTTTCAACCTCAAAATTGCTGGATAATAATATTGTTTCTGTTCTATTCTTTTAGATTTGCTTTTATGTTATACATTTGATTACACTTGCAAATCTCTGAAATAATATTATAACTTATGCAAAGAATGATGAAAATCATCAGGGAACGATTTTTTTTTGATGTTAATAGCTTGTTATATAGTTGATTATTCCTGTAAAAAAACATGTTTTTTTTGCATACCTTGTGCAGAAAGATAGTTAGCTTTTGTTAAGGAAAACGTTCCCGTTGATTTTGCAGATAATGATTCTATATTATTCTATAATATTGTGATATTTGCCATGTTGTTGAACTTTTAAGTAATTAATATGATGATATATTTATCCATTTTTTATAAATTTCGTCTACAGAGAATAATCTTATTGTTAGTTTTAGCTTTTATTCTTTAGTTCTGTGTGCGCAGTTTGTGGATTATGAAAGAATAACCCCTCATCCCTCGTTTATTATTAACGCAAGGGAGGAGAAGAAGCTGTAAAGAAATCAATAGCAACGTTTCCATCGTTATTGAAGGTTCATAAGCGTATATTGGAAGAATCTGATGAGATACTCATCCAACAAATGGCGGAACGAGTTATGGAAGGGAAGCGGTTGCTGAGTGTTTCCCGTTTGGCATTAAAACGTATTTTCTATCTTTCATATGCCTATCGTATGACGAAGGAAGAAAAAGTATGCTTATCGTGCGACACAAGAAATGCTTTCGGTAAGTCGTTTTCCAGATTGGAATCCATCTCACTTTTTGGATGTGGGAGAAATGGTGTTGGCATTATCCATAGGTTATGATTGGCTTTATGAGTATTTGGAATCGGAAACACGTTCTATAGTACGTGACGCAATTGTAGAAAAAGGCTTGATGCCGCTGCTCCTGATGAGTGGTTTTACAGGGCAGCCTCTAATTGGAATTCTGTTTGTAATGCTGGTTTATTGTATGGTGCACTTGCAGTTTTTGAGGGATGTGCCGGATAAGGCAAAAAAAATCATAGAGAGGTGCTTGCTGACTAATCCTAAAGCTTTATCGGCTTATGGACCGGACGGAGGATATCCGGAGGGCTTTCATTATTGGGGATACGGTACCAGTTTTCAGGTGTTACTTATTGCTGCCCTTGAAAGTGCATTGGGGACGGATGCCGGATTGTCCGAATATCCTGGTTTTTTGGAATCAGCCGCTTTATGGAATTTATGACAGCTCCAAGTGGTGAATACTTTAATTTTTCCGGATGCTGTTAATGGAGTGAGATGTAATATGATGATGTTTTGGTTTGCTAAGAAAATGGGGGATTTATCTTTACTATGGTTAGAAAATCAATATTTAGAGAATCCTTCAGTTTGTTTTGCAGAAGATCGTTTATTGCCCTGTCTGTTGATTTTTTGTGCTCATCAGGATTTGAGGTAATATACAACCGCCTTCCTGCCATTTCTGGCATAATAGTGGAAAGACTCCGGTTTTTATTTATCGTGGCCGGATGGAATAGTAAAGAGGATAGCTATTTGGCCGTAAAAGGAGGTTCTCCTTAACTTCTCATGCACATATGGATGCCGGTTCATTTATTTATGAAAGGAAGGGGAATACGCTGGGCGATAGATCTTTGGAATGCAAAATTACTTAAGTCTGGAGAGTAGAGGAATAAATTTATGGGATCAGTCTCAAGAAGGACAACGGTGGGGAGTGTTCCGTCTTGGTAATATATGGCAATACATAATACGCTTACGATAAACAATAAGCGGCATTTAGTGAATAGCTATGCTTCTATTAACAGAATATATAAAAGTGAAGATATGAAAGGGGCAGAAGTAGATCTATAAGCGTTTTTGCTGATGATATGGAAAAAAGTTGTCCGCATCATTTATCTGAATGAAGAAGATGATCTGATTGTGAAAGATGAACTGGTTACGGGAGAAAAAAGAGGCTTTGGTAACTTGGATTATGGTAACACCGGCTGAAGCAAAGATCATCGGTAAGAATCAAATGGAATTGGCTATGGACATCGAATGTTGCTTACCGTGATTGCACCAGGTGATGTTGAAATGAAACTTGGTCCAATGAACCTCTCCATGCTTTTGATGAACCTAATCCGGGAAGTATGCGTGTAGGTTTTGAAACCCACTTCTCCGCAAACAGGAAGAATTTTGTTGAAAGTGACATTAAATCTTATCAGATGAATTGTTTATTAATTAAATTATAAAAAAAGGATTTATGAAAGAAAAATGGCTCTTATTAAGTTTAATTGGTTTCCCTTATTTCGTGTTCGAAAACAGGAATCAATGGATGTGCATTGATTTGGCACGTGTATTTACCGTTGCTGAACAGCAGTATTTGACAATGGATACTGTTTGAGGTTACTACTTTACCGCAGTCCATAGCTTCGGACAGCACATTTAAATCTTCGACAATTTATTGGTGGTGTAGCGGGTTTTATCCCGGTTCACTCTGGTATATTTATGAGTATACTCAAAATGAAGCCGTGAAGACATTGGCCGAAAAAGAATACGTTGAAGCTGGATCCCATTCAATACGTGACCAATGATCATGATGTCGGTTTCCAGTTAAATTGTAGTTATGGTAATGGTTTTCGTCTTACGGGAAATGAAGATTATAAGAAAGTTCTTTATCAAGGGGCACAATCATTGGCGACCCGCTTTAGTTCCGTAACTGGAGTAATCCGAGCTGGGATTTTTTGCGTCGTGGTTGGAAATACCCTGTTATCATTGATAATATGATGAATCTGGAATTATTGATGTTTGCATCGAAAGCCTTTGATAATGATACTTTGGAATATGTAGCTCGTACGCATGCAAATACTACCCTTAAAAAAATCATTTCCGTAAAGATTATTCTTCTTATCATCTAGTAGATTATGACCCTGAAGATGGACATGTGCGTAGCCGCAAACAGTACAGGGTTATTCCAATGAATCATCATGGGGGAGAGGGCAAGCCTGGGCGCTTTTATGGCTATACAATGATGTTTCGTATGACCAGAGATGAAAAGTATTTGGAGCACGCAGAAAATATTGCCGATATGCTTCTTTCACGTCTTCCGGTTGATGGTATTCCTTATTGGGACTTTGATGCTCCTAACGGTAATGAATATCGCGATGCTTCAGCCGGTGCAATAATGGCCTCTGCTTTTGTGGAACTGAGTGGTTTTTGCTACGGATGAGAAAGCAAGACAAAATTATCTATCAATAGCTGAAAAACAACTTCGAACTCTTGCTTCATCTCATTATCTTGCTGAACCGAACTAACTGTAATTTTATTCTAAAGCATAGTGTCGGTAATCTTCCAGAAAAGAGCGAAGTAGATGTACCACTTTCTTATGCCGATTATTTCTTTAGAAAGCATTGTTACGTTATAAAAAAGGCTATGGGATAGGTTAAAGCATAGTTTTTTCTCTCGAAGAGTTGGCTTGTTTAAGGCTAACTTTTCGAGAGAAAACGTATTTAACTTCTGTTCTTTTTCCTAATATATTCCGCTGGATATGCACGTTTCTATAGGGTTATGAACAAAATGTGATAAAGTGGTAGGGTGATAAAGTGATAACGCCCTGTGATATATAGCGCAGCCACTTTTATCACCCTATCACCTTATCACTCCTTTATTCCTTCCCATACTGTTATGGATTATCTTATTTCACCTTTATAAGTACACACAGTCGTTTTCCTTTCATGAAAATTCAGTTTACCCCAAATGGTAACTGTGTTGACTCTACACGGTAACTCCATTTACATACCGCGGTAAAGACCGTTACATGCCGCGGTAAAGAGCGTTACAATATGGGGTAAAGGTTGTTACATCCTGCGGTAAATGCTTTTACATCTTATGGTAAGCTTTTGGTAAATACTATTAGCTGATTATCAGTAAACTAGCAAGAAACTCATCAGCAATCTTTGATTCATTCCTTTTCGGTTATGAATTAATTCACCACAGATTACACAGATTCACACAGATTTATTAATCTAATAATCAGTAAAATAAAATCTGTGTCAATCTGTGTAATCTGTGGTGAGTCTTATTCCTTTCTATACCGTTATGAATCAATTTCAACTCCTGATTCGCATTAATATGAGATTATGCTGATGCACGTTTAGTATGTTGTTGTTTTAAGATGATAGCGATAGGATTTGGGCGATAATGTAAAGCTTCTTGGCTAAAGCTTGTACAGCCTTCCTGGTGCTTAGGCTAATATCCTTTTTATTGGCTAATGCGCGTGATATAGTAGATGGTGCCAGATTGAGTTGGCGTGCCATCTCTTTGATGGTAATTTTAGGTTGTTTGCAGACTTCCGTATTATTCTTATGGCATTGTTTAAGTTTCACTGCCATGATATTGGGCTTGTAGTTTAATTTGGTAGCCAATTCCATTACGATTTTTTTGGTCTGCGAATTTACATCCCACTGGTCTGCCAAAGCTCTGGATACAGTGGAAGTAGAAAGATTTAGTGCTTTAGCGATTGTTTTAAGTGTTACTTGAGATTTCATGGTATTTACTTTATTAGGGTTAATATTATTTTCTTTATTGTTGCTGCAAAGTTAGAATGCAATGAATATTAGGACTTTACGATATGTCTCAGAAACTCCCATTTTGTGTCATTAAGGAATAAAAGGTATATTTTGCAGCATGTTTAGCCGATATATAGTATTGATATTATTCTTTTTTTGTTGGTCGAGTGGAAGTGCCCAGCTTTTTAACCGACAAATTGTTCTTCGAACATTTGACTACCGAAGACGGACTTTCTCATAATTATGTGCAATCCATATATCAGGATAAGGATGGTTTTATCTGGTTTGGGAAGTGATAATGGTTTAAACCGTTATGACGGACAGCGTATCGATATTTTTAGTACTAATACCCAACCCACTCTTGGAGGTAATAAAATACGCCGCATCATTCAGGACAGGGATAAGAATTTATGGATATTGCATGAAAATGGTTTGGACAGGATGAAATATTCTACTCAGCAAGTAAAAAAGTTTCCTGTATGACAAGAACCAAAGTAGCCGTTGGGTTGGGATTGGGGTTGATAAAGAGGAGAGCTTGGTAGCCTATACGGAAAAGAAAATATTCAGATATGATATGGAAAAAGATACTCTTGTGGTTCTGCAGGACGCTCGAGGAATATCGATATTCTGCATTTGTGCAGGCTGGTGGGAAATATTATGTAGGTACTCGCCAACATGGCATTATTGTATATGATGAAAACTGGCAATTGCTTGAGCATATTTATCCCAAGTCCATAGAGAAAGGCCCCTTGACTGACGGATTGATAAATGTGTTGCGGGTGGATTCAGAAGGTTGTCTTTGGGCGTGATCGTAGGTATATGTATTAACAAATATAATCCTAAGACCAAGGAAGTGAAAACTTATAAGCTTTCTTTCTACATCTCTCCTTAATAAGGAGATTAGGGATATCATAGAGTTGAATAAGGACTATATGTTGATTGGCACTTTCAACGGTCTATTTAGGGTTACATAAGGATAATATGGAGGAAGTGATAGTAGAAAAAGGAGAAATCGGGGGAAGAAGGAGGCTTGAGCTATTATTCTATATATTCTTTGTTTAAGGATAGGCAAGGAATAGTGTGGGTTGGTACATATGCCGGTGGTGTGAACTACAGTCACAGCTATAATCAGCGCTTCAGATTCTTTGCTCCTTCTCATTTGGCTGGACGCTTCAGGATGGCAAAAAGAAGATGCTGATAATAATATTTGGTTCGCAACAGAAGGTAACGGTTTGCTGTGTCATCGTCCGAAAACAGGCCAAGTGGAATCTTTTTTGGTTGAACGAAAACAAGCATCACAATGATAATATTATTAAATCGATCTGTATATCCGTGATACAATCATGTGCGGTAATCAACGGGGAGAAGTCTATAATTATTCTATAAAGAGGAATAAATTCTCATTATTGCGGAAATACGATAATACAAATATATTGTATATTTTCAAAGACTCTAAAGGACATTGGTGGATATCCGTACAGGATCAGGGCGTTTTCTGTCTGAATATGGATTCCGTGCGATTCCCATGCTCGAATTACATAGATGAGATAGATCCTGGAATACTTGTGTTTGCCACCCAGAAAGATGGATTGTATGTCTATAATCTGAATACAGGACAAAAGAAACAGATAAGTGCGGCAGATTTGGGGGTTCCTGCAGATAAATCGCTTAGTATAACTTCTTTTGCCGTGATTCGAACATAACCTATGGATGACGACTGAGAGACAGGGACTCTTATCTGTAGATAAACATTGGAAAATGCGAAAAGCAACATTTGTCGCATACCAAGGTTCATTCGGATAAACTTTATTTCGTTGCCAAACAGAATGAAGAGAGGTTATGGGTAATTGGTGCACACAAATTGTATTTGTTCGATCCAAAAGAAGAACAATTACATACTTTTGATAATAACAACGGTTTGCGTCTGACCGATATGGATGCCTCCAGTCTGATAGATTCAGCCAATCGTTTTTGGATATTGGGTAATACCGGCTATATAATGGTAGATAATCGGAATTTTATGTTGAATGATATACCGGCTTCTGTGATTCTTACTACGTTACGTATTAATAATAAATTGCAAAGACCTTGTGAAAGTTCTGTGTTAGATAAATGTTTGGCTGAGACATCCGTGTTATGTTTAAAAACACAATCAGACAAACATCTCAATAGCCTATGCGAGTGATAACCATATATATGGTAATAGCGACCGGTTCTTTTATAAGATGGATGGAGTAGACCCGGATTGGGTGGATGCGGGTAATCGTCGTGAAGTATTCTATAGTAATCTAGCCTCCGGTAACTACCTTTTTAAGGATCAAAGTACTTAATAATGATGGAACGATAGGGCCGGAAACTCATTTGAAAATTGAAGTGCTTCCCCTTTATGGGCGCGTTGGTGGGCATTTGCTATTTATGCTGCTATTATTTTCACATATTGCAACGTTATATTGCCTATAAGCAAAGGAAACAACGGTTAGAGCACGAACTGTACCTCAAACAAATTGAAAAGGATAAATCTGAGGAGTTCAACCGGGAATTGCAGACCTTTTTACGCAAGTGGCGCATGAATTTAGGACTCCGTTAACTCTGATTCTGAATCCTTTGGACGAGATACAGAAAAAAGATAATACATGTTTCTGGAGTAGAAGAAGACTTGTGTTAATCCGTCGTAATGCCAAACGATTACTCACGTTGGTAAATGATCTGATGGATCTGAGGAAGATAGAAAATGGCAATGGGGAACTGGAATTATCTTCTTTTTAATTTTAATGATTTTATTCAGGAGATTTATTACTTTTTTCAGGTTACTGCCCGGCAAAGAGATATAGCATTGCAGCTTTCTCTACCGGAGATACCTATATTAGCTACATTTGATAAGGACGCATTAGAGAAAGTGTTCTTTAATTTATTGTCCAATGCTCTGAAGTTTACTCCGAGGGGGGAACTGTCATTTTAGCTATTTTTTTTTGATTGAAGGAGAGAAGCCGAGAATACACATTGAAGTGAAAGACACAGGAGTAGGGAATATCTAATGAGGATATAAAGCAAGATATTCAAACCTTTTTTGCACTGTCTCATCAGGATTTGCATGGACAGATGGGAGGTAGTGGAGTTGGTCTGACCATAGCAAGAGCTATTGTAGAAAAAACATCAGGGAACTATATCGGTTAGACGCAGGGAACCGCATGGTACTTGTTTTTCCATTGATTTGCCGTGGAGATATGATAAATGTTACGAAATGGCGGCTCAATACACATTGGATGAGAGTGAGGATGTAGTAGACAGTGCTTCTTCTTTTTAAAGTTACTTCAATTTCTGAGACAATTTTGTTGGTGGATGATAATGTTGAAATTCTGACTTATCTTCAGAAAAAAATTGTCGCGAAACTTTAAAGTTATTACAGCCCAGAATGGACGTGAAGCATTGGAGGTATTAGGCAAAGAAAATATGTCATTAGTAGTGAGTGATGTCATGATGCCTGAAATGGATGGGATGGAATTATGTACGTATATTAAAGAGAATCCTTCTTTTTTGCCATCTTCCTGTCATATTGCTGACTGCAAAATCCATGACCATGTATGTTGAAGAAGGCTTTCAGGCCGGTGCGGATGACTATCTTGTGAAACCTTTCAAAGTCTCTACCTTGATAGTCCGTATTAATAATATTCTGAGCGGTCGGAAGAAATTGAAGGAGATTTATGGAAAACAACTCTCTTTAAAGAGTGTAGGCATTGAGTTGGAACCTGCAGATAAATCTTTTGCTGAACAATATGAGGCAGTGGTGAAAACACATCTTTCTAATCCAGAGTTGGATGTGGAAATGTTATGCAAGGAAATGGGAGTGAGCAGAGCTAAATTATATCGTAAGGTAAAGGCTATTACTAATCTTTCTCCGGCAGAATTGATCCGTAATATCCGTTTGGAATGTGCTGCTGAGATGCTTCGTACTTCTCAACAGACAGCAACGGAAATTGCCTATCAAACAGGATTTGGCAGTTATAATCATTTTGGTGATTATTTTAAGAGTGTTTATGGAGTTTCTCCTAAAGTATATAAGGAGAGGTATAAGAACACCTGATTTATTCGTTTATAGAGTCGATTGCAGCGTGCAAAGATTTGGAAATGTATATTGGGGCTAACAAGGCCGTCTAAAAATAAACTGTACCTCACAATTTAGAACTGCCCCCAAAAGTTAGACACGAAACTTTAGAGCAGTTCTCTTAAAACGATAATTCCGTTTTGATTTGTTAGCAATGTGAATAATAGATAATGTTTACCAATTATCTGTGCGGAATAGGCAAGCCGGTAGGCCATCCTTATTATAAAGATTTCCGTCCGGATTGTTCTCCCAGTTATAGCGTACAGCAATAGGGTTAGGAACTTTCGGATTCCAAATAACAATTCGATTATCTTTGAGTTCTCCCTGTGCCCAGTAGAATTTTTTATCTTCTCCCTGCGATGGTAAACCCTTGCAGACATCCATATCGGCTGCGTATTTCTAAACCGAAACCTGTATTTTTGAATGTAATTATGATTTTGTCACCATTGATTTCCATACGTTCGAACATGGGGCTTTCACTGACAATATCCGGACGCCCATACTCGTGATGCAACACTTGTAATGCTACCCTCATACCTACTTCTTGTTTGTTGCGAGGATGAAGATCATGCGGATCTCCTAAGTCGCTGGTAACAATGAGATGGGTTTTAGAACTGTTAGAACTTTACGCTGAGCATCTCGTATTTCCGCCCAAAGTGGTGTCTTGTTAGTAGAATCGAAGTTGGGAAGTTGGATGATATAAAACGGTAATTCTGAATTCCAGCGATTACGCCAGTCACTGATCATACATGTGAGCCAATCGGTATAAGGTTCTGCATTTCCTACATTGTTCTCTCCTTGATACCAGACGACTCCTTTAATGGCGAAGGATAGCAGTGGATGGATCATTGCATTGTATACCAATGATGGATAATCATTACGCTTTGCTTCCTTATTTGTTCGTGTAAAGTATTCTGTAGGGGGGATAGTTTCTCGTTTTTTTGTTATATCGGTCTAGTCGTTTTTGTGGTAGTGTATTGGCAGCTTCCAGACTTGTCCAGGTTTCTACGATTGTACCGCCCCATGATGAATTTATAATACCAATAGGTATATTTGTTTCCTCATAAACCTTTCTAGCGAAGAAATAAGCCACTCCAGAGAAACGACCTATGGTTTCAGGTGAACATACGAGCCATGTTGTGCTGATTGTATCTTTAGGGATAATTCCATGCGGCGAGGTATGTTTAAAGTTCGGATTTGTGAATAGTTGGCATTCTTTTTCTCCACTTCCGCATTAGTGACGTTGTTTTACTACCCATTGCATGTTAGACTGTCCGCTACATAACCATACATCTCCGATAAGAATATCCTTGATACTTATTTGGTTGTCTTTTTCCGGTGATTTGCAGTTGATAGGGACCTCCGGCTTCCAGAGCTTTCAGGTTAACTTCCCAGTATCCCTTGGCGTCGGCTTTTGCCGTTTGTTTTTGCTCTGCGAATAAAATTTGTATTTCCCTTTGGATCAGCCTGTCCCCCATATACGAATAGGCTGGTTCCTTTGTAGTACCATTCCATTGGAATAGATGGCTGGCAATGTCACTTTGGCTTGTACACTTAAAGAGGCAAATAGAAAAATAAATAAAAATGTTTCATGGTAGATTATTTTTTTATGCGAAAGTAAGTGAATGCTATAACATATACAATAGATGTGCAGATAAAATTATCGGAAACGATTTCGTGCTTCATGTATTAGATAAACGTCTTGTATATAGTGTTTTTAATGTGAAAGTGAATTTTGCAAACTGTTCCCGGTGTTTTCATACATAAACAGTAAACCGGACTTAAGTAAATGTCTATATTTGTGACGCATTATTTAATTTAGTATTAATCAAAAATATCACTTTAAACCAATAAAATCGATTTATGAGAAGATTTTGTCCTGACACTTACATTTCTGAGTGCATTCTTGAGTTTTAGTATAGCTCAAAAAAACAATATCAGTTAAAGTCACCGAATGGGAAGCTTGAACTAAGTATCGAAGCCGATGATCAAATTTTGTTATTCCTAAGACATGAAAATACAGCGATTATTGTCTCTTCGCCGATTTCCATGTCATTAAGCAATAATAAAATATTAGGCGTGAAGTCTAAAGTTAAGAATATACGTAGGCGTGTGATTGATGAGAATATCACTACTGCCATTTACAAACGGAGTGAGATAAAAATCGTTGCAATGAGCTGTCTTTACTTTCAGGGATGGATTTCAATTAGAATTCAGACTTATGATGAAGGAGTTGCATATCGCTTCGTCGTTACGGAGAATAAGCCTTTTAAATGTAATAGCTGAAGAAGCTACATTTAATTTTGACGATGATTATATGGTGTATATTCCCTATGTGAGGGAGGAAAAAATAAAAAAAGGTGGAAGACCAGTTCTTCAATTCTTTTGAGAATATCTATACACATGTCAATCTAAGTGAAATGGGTACTAATCAATTGGCTTTTACTCCGGTTTGTTGTGGAGTTGAAAGATGGAAAGAAGCTTTGTATTGCAGAATCAGACGTGGAGAGTTATCCTGGCATGTTTGTTCGCAATGCGAATCAAGTCTAATTCTTTGAAAGGTGTTTTTGCTCCGTATCCGAAAGAAACGGTACAAGGTGGGGCACAACAAATTACAAAAACTGGTTACTGCAAGAGAAGATTATATTGCGAAGTGTTCCGGTAGACGAAGTTTTTCCCTGGCGCATTGCTATTGTATCTTCTGATGATAAAGAGCTCCTTTGATAATGATATGGTTTATAAACTGGCTGCTCCCTCCCGCTTGGAGGATACTTCATGGATTAAGCCTGGCAAGGTGGCTTGGGGAATGGTGGAACAGTTGTGGGTTGTCCGTGTGGATTTCAAAGCTGCTGTGAACAATGTTACCTATAAAGCCTATATTGATTTTGCTTCTAAGCATGGTATTGAGTATGTGATTTTGGATGAAGGCTGGGCCGTAAATCTAAAAGCTGATTTATTTCAGGTTGTGCCGAAATAGATTTGAAAGAGTTGGTTGCTTATGCTGATTCTAAACATGTAGGGCTGATTTTGTGGGCTGGTTATTATGCTTTTGAACGTGATTTGGAAAGAATCTGCAAAACATTATTCGGAATTGGGTATTAAAGGATTCAAGGTAGATTTCATGGACCAAGTGACGATCAAGCAATGGTTGATTTTCACTATCGTGGGGCTGAGATAGCTGCAAAAATACCATTTAATGTTAGATTATCATGGCACTTATAAGCCGACAGGAATGAATCGTACTTATCCGAATGTGATTAATTTTTGAGGGGGCATTACATGGCTTGGAACAGTTAAAAGTTCTCTGGCAGTGAGAATGTGATCAGGTTACCTATGATGTGACTATGCCTTTCATTCGTATGATTGCAGGACCTGTGGATTATACTCAAGGCGCAATGAAAAATGGCAATAAACGCAATTTTCGTGCTGTTAATGAAGAACCTATGAGTATGGGGAACCCGTTGCCGCCAGCTGGCTGAATATGTAATATTCGAAGCTCCGCTATCTATGTTGTGTGATAGTCCTTTCTCTATGAGCGTGAATCTGAGTGTTACCTTTATATTTCAGATATTCCGACGACATGGGGATGAGACAAGGGCCTTGAATGGAAAAAATAGAGAATATATCAATGGCCCGTCGTAAAGGAGATGTTTGGTATGTAGGAGCGTTGACTAACTGGAAAAAAGCGTACGATGGAATTTGATTTGTCATTTCTGGGTGAAGGTAAATGGACAATTGAGGCTTTATAAGGACGGTATAAATGCGGATAAGATAGCTTCTGATTATCGGAAGTCTGTTATCTTTGTTCCCCAAAATCGGTAAACTAACAGTGAATTTGGCAGAAGGTGGAGGATGTGCAATGAAAATTTATAAAAAGTAATAGAGAAATATTTATGAAGAAGAAATTTTTTTAGGTTGGATTTTATTTCTGATAACTATCTGTAATGGCCAGTACGTTGGTGCTCAGGAGTTACTGACAGAATGTATATGGTAGACAATATACTTTCTTTGAATGGAAAGTGGAATGTTATTATTGATCCTATCAGCAAGGTCGGCGAACCTCTATCTATAAGAACAGACCTTTTGAGAAATAAGGCTGACTTTAAAGAGTATGAGTTCGAAGGAGGGTTACGTTTGAATGTACCTTCCGATTGGAATTCGCAGCTTCCTGAACTTAAATATTATGAAGGTACGGTGTGGTATGCCCGCAAATTTAAGGTGAATAAAAATCAGGATGAGAATCTGTTTCTCTACTTCGGAGCTGTGAGTTACCGTTGCGGGTCTATCTGAATGGAAAAGAGATAGGTAGTCATGAAGGTGGATTTACGCCATTTCAGTTCAATATCACTGATTTGATAATAGAAGGAGAAAATTTTCTGGCTGTGGAAGTGAATAATACTCGGACCGCAGATGCAATTCCTGCGCTGTCATTTGACTGGTGGAATTATGGCGGCATAACGCGTGATGTGATGTTGGTACATACTCCTAAAAGTATATATCAGCAATTACTTTATACAACTGGATAAATACAAGCGGATTATATTCATGCGATCTTGCAACTGTCAGAGCGGAAAGCGGGTCAGAAAGTGAGAATTGAAATTCCTGAACTGAAAATCGCATCTGAAGTACAGACTGATGGACAAGGAATAGCGAAAACATCTTTCCGTGCAAAGAACTTAGAACGTTGGTCGCCCCAAAAACCCTAAACTTTACCAAGTTACAGTTTCTTCTGCAACGGATCATGTGAAAGAGAATATAGGCTTTCGTAATCTTAGTGTGAAAGGGACGAAGATTTATCTGAATGACGCTCCGATCTTTATGAAAAGGAATCAGTTTCCATGAAGAAATAGCGCAACGCCAGGGAAGAGCATTTTCAGAGCAGGATGCTATAGCATTACTTTCTGAAGCAAAGGAATTAGGTGCCAATTTAGTACGTCTGGCGCATTATCCGCAGAATGAATACATCGTTCGTCTGGCTGAAAAGATGGGTATTATGTTATGGGAAGAAATTCCTATCTGGCAAGGAATTGATTTTAAAAATGCCGGGACGCGTATGAAGGCGCAAAGAATGTATACGGAAATGGTTATGCGTGACAGAAATAGGTGTGCCTTGGCCTTCTGGGGAGTTGCCAATGAAACGGCCCCTTCCGAAGCCCGCAATGCTTTTTCTGAAGAGTCTTGTCGAGCACTGTCACGAGATGGACACTACCGTCTGATAACAGCAGCTTTCGACCTGCCGAAACTAAATCCTGAAACGAAGGCTTTTGAAATGAACGATTCTTTTATCGAAGAGTTGGATGTAGTATCGATTAATAAATATATGGGGTGGTATCATGCCTGGCCGTCAGATCCTTCGGAAGTGTGTTGGAATGTGGCTCCTGGTAAACCGTTGATTTTTTCTGAATTTGGGGTGAAGCCCTTTACGGGCAATCGGGAGATTCTACGGTAACCAGTTCATGGAGCGAAGAATATCAGGAAAAGCTGTTTTCTAGAGATAATCTGGAGATGTTCAACAATGTGAAAAATTTGGCCGAAGTATCTCTCCCTGGATACTATTTGATTTCCGTTCTCCGTATCGTTTTCATCCTACGAATCAGGAAGGTTGGAATCGGAAAGGGCTTATTTCTGATCAGGGATTTAGGAAAAAGGCTTGGTATGTGATGAAAGAGTTCTATAATAATAATGATATGAAAAAAGAATAGTCTTTTATGTGCAATAATTTAAGGTATCATGGCAACTACTTTGCCACCCAGACAGTGAAGAAGGATTATACTCATCAGGTAGAATTATGTACCAGAAGCATATGACTGTGGAAGAAAAAGTAGGACAAATATTAGTAGTATTCAATAATAAGCTTCTGACTGGTCCTTCCCTTGACAGTCGTAATCATACGGAAGAAATCAAACGTGTGAGGTAGGTTCTATTTTTTAATATATTGACTGTAGAGCGTGCAGCAATATCAGGATGCAGTATGCAGTCCCGTTTGAGAATCCGTTAATTTTGGTTTGGATGTTGTACATGGGATGAGGACCATTTTCCCGATACCGATGGCTGAGGCTGCCAGTTTTAATCTAGAGCTGATAAAAACGGCAAGTGTGGCAGCAGCGGAGACTTCTGCCCATGGAATTCACTGGACGTTTGCTCCCATGGTTGATATTTAGGGATGCCCGTTGGGGGCGCTCGATGGAAGGAGCTGGGAAGACCCCTTGGTATGGTAGCCAGGTGGCAAAGGCTCGTGTAGAAAGGTTTTCAGGGTACTGA
>VOFC01002752.1_pt1 | contig 16115 bp, 32 predicted proteins | sample 5384161 | NCBI WGS metagenome assembly VOFC01 (sample SAMN12384722, study PRJNA508395) | human gut metagenome | isolation source: healthy gut B | host: Homo sapiens | reverse complement strand
TATCTCCCTGTGGAAGCGAGGATATGACGCCGAATAACATTGTAAATATGGCTAAATTGATGGGATACGATATGATTGCGTTAACAGATCACAATTCCTGCCTAAATTGTGAGGCGACGGTAACAGTTGGGAAGAGAAACGGTTTGACTGTAGTTCCCGGTATGGAATTATGTACTGCGGAAGATGCGCATACCATTTGTCTATTTCCCACAGTTGCAGATGCAATGGAATTTCATCAATATGTCAAACAGCATTCTCCGGTCATGAACAATGACGCAGAGGACTTTCGGCACACAGATAATTATGAATGGTTCGGATGAGCCGATTGGAGAAGAAAACACAACTGTTAATCAATGCTGCCAATATTGGAATTGATGATGTGGTCGCACTGGTGAATCAATATCACGGAGCTGCTTTTCCCGCACATATTGACCGCAGTGCTTACAGCGTATTCTCAACCTTGGGGCAATACCGCCGGAAGCCAATTTCAAAGCTGCAGAGATTACCCATTATGCAGATGAGGTTTGTTTACTCAGAGAACATGCTGAGTTAAGAGATAAAATTTTACTTCGAAACTCAGATGCGCATTATTTAGAACATATGCTGGAACCAAATGCATGGCTTGCATTGCCTGAATGTACTCCCGAATGTTTAATAGCTGCATTGAACGGTGAAATAGATATTACATGGAAATAAAGTGAATCCAACATTGCCGTGTGAAAGAATTACTTTGAAACAATGAAGTAAATTAGCACACGGTAACTTTTTATGACTATTTGTTTAAAATTTCACATTCTTCGTATATTTTTGTCAATCTCTCTGGTATTTGAGAAAAAACTATGATATACTTAGCTGGATTGAACCCTAGATTTTATACAAAATTACGGGTAATTTAGAGATATGTAAACAATCCTGGGAGGAGAATTATTATGCAAAAGCGTATTTCTACCCTGCCTTTTCAAGGAACAAAGGAACAACAAGAACAGCTTTTTAAAGTAATTGACGAAAACGGCGGAACACATGGGTCCGTTATGCCGATTCTTCAAAAGGCGCAAGAAATTTATGGCTATTTGCCGATTGAAGTGCAAACCATGATTGCAGAAAAAATGGATGTACCGCTGGAAGAAATATACGGCGTTTCTACTTTCTATTCGTTGTTTGCATTGACACCAAAAGGAAAATATAATGTTTCAGTTTGTATGGGAACAGCTTGCTACGTAAAAAGGTGCGGCAGATGTTCTGGGCAAAATTTGTGAAGTGCTTGGTATTCAGCCTGAGGAATGCACACAGGACGGTAAATTTTCCATTACCGAATGCCGTTGTATTGGTGCCTGTGGTTTAGCGCCGGTTATGACCGTAAATGACGATGTATACGGGCGCGTTTCTGTTAGTGAAGTTGAAGATATTTTGAGTAAGTATGAGTAATTTCTATGCGTGAATTATCACTGAATGTTATGGATATTGTTCAAAATTCTATTTCGGCCGGTGCAACAGTCATAAAAATATCAGTTTTAGAAGAAGCGCAAAAGCTTACCATTGTAGTTACAGACAATGGTAAAGGTATGAGCAAAGAACAGGTATGCAAAGTAATTGACCCTTTTTTTACCACCAGAACAACCAGGAAAGTTGGTATGGGTATCCCGCTTTTAAAATGGAAGCAGAGATGACAGGTGGTAGTTTTGAAATAGAATCTGACCTAAATCAGGGAACGAAAGTGACAGCAACCTTCATTACAACGCATTTGGATATGCTGCCTTTGGGCGATATTAACGCCACTGTATGGTTACTGATTACCTGCAATCCGGATTTAGATTTTATTTTTTATCGAAGAATAGGGCATTTGGATTTTACTTTGAATACAAAGGAACTAAAAAAGATATTTTGGGAGAAATTCCTCTGAATGCACCTGATGTCAGTCAGTGGCTGAAAGATTATTTAACGGAACAAACCGCTTTACTACATGGAGGATGAATGAAATGAAATCATTAGCTGAATTACAAGCAATTCGAGACAAAGCCCGTGCTCAAATCAGTGTAAGAGAAGGGCAGGAAGATGGAATTCGCATTTTGGTGGGTATGGCTACTTGCGGAATTGCCGCCGGTGCACGCCCGGTTTTAACTGCTTTTATTGATGAATTAGAAAAGCGCGGAATTACCAACGTACAAGTGACACAAAACAGGATGTATCGGAATTTGCCAGTTTGAGCCGGTTGTCGAAGTGGTTACTCCCGGAAAAGATAAAGTGACCTATGTAAAAATGACACCTGAAATGGCTGTTAGAGTAGTTAACGACCATATTGTAAATGGTAACGTAGTACAAGAGTTTACCATTGGTGCTCACACAACATAAGGGGGAAAATGTAATGTATCGTTCCAATGTACTCGTATGCGGCGGTACCGGCTGCTCTTCCTCTAACAGTCAGGAGATTATGCGCAGACTGGAAGAAGAGATTAAGAAAAAAGGTCTTGATAAAGAAGTCAATGTAGTATGTACCGGCTGCTTCGGTTTATGTTCGTTAGGACCTGTTGTCATTGTATATCCGGAAGGCTCTTTTTTACAGCAAGGTTACTCTTGCTGATATTCCGGAAATTGTAGAAGAACATTTGCTCAAAGGAAGAATCGTAAAGCGTCTGTTATATCAGGAGACCATCGACAACGATGCCATTCATTCCTTGACTGATACACCGTTTTATAAAAAACAAAAACGAATTGCGCTGCGCAACTGTGGTGTAATTAATCCTGAAGTAATTGAAGAATACATAGCGATGGATGGATACAGCGCTTTAGGTAAAGTGCTGACTGAAATGAAACCGGAAGAAGTCATTCAAGTCATTAAAGATTCCGGCTTGCGCGGCAGAGGTGGCGGCGGTTTCCCAACAGGATTAAAGTGGAGCCTTGCAGCCCAAAATGATGCTGACCAGAAATATGTTTGCTGTAATGCGGACGAAGGTGACCCGGGAGCCTTTATGGACCGTTCTGTGTTGGAGGGTGACCCGCACTCTGTTTTTGGAAGCAATGGCAATTGCAGGTTATGCCATTGGCGCTACACAAGGATATATTTACATTCGTGCAGAATATCCGATTGCAGTTGAACGATTGCAAATTGCAATTCAGCAAGCAAGAGAATTGGGCTTGCTTGGAAAAAATATCTTTGACAGCGGCTTTGATTTTGACATTGAATTACGTCTAGGCTCCGGTGCTTTTGTTTGCGGTGAGGAAACATCTTTGCTGGCATCCATTGAAGGTCATCGCGGTGAACCTCGTCCTCGCCCTCCATATCCAGCAGTAAAAGGTTTGTATGGCAAACCTACCATTTTAAATAACGTTGAAACGTATGCCAATATTGCACAAATTATATTGCATGGGGCAGAGTGGTTCCAATCTATTGGAACAGAGCGTTCAAAAAGGTACAAAAAGTATTTGCTTTGGGTGGTAAAATCAAACATACAGGTTTGGTTGAGGTTCCAATGGGAACTACCTTACGGGAAATTGTGGAGGAAATCGGCGGCGGCGTTTCCGATGGCGGCAAATTTAAAGCTGCACAAACAGGCGGTCCTTCCGGTGGTTGTATTCCAGCCAAATTTTTAGACATTGAGATTGACTATGACAACTTAACTGAAATTGGTGCCATGATGGGTTCCGGCGGTTTAATTGTTATGGATGAATCCACCTGTATGGTTGATATCGCAGAATTCTTTCTTCGCTTTACTGTTGATGAATCCTGTGGTAAATGTACTGCTTGTCGTATTGGTACCAAACGCCTTTTGGAAATGCTGGAGAAAATCACCAGTGGCAGAGGTGAAGACGGTGATATTGAGAAGTTGGAATCCTTGTGCCATTATATCAAAGACAACTCTTTGTGCGCGCTGGGTCAAACAGCGCCCAACCCCGTTTTGTCTACCCTGCAATATTTCCGTGATGAATATGTAGCTCATGTACATGACCATCGTTGTCCGGCAGGTGCTTGTAAAAGAGCTTACCATATTTAAAGTGTTGCCTGAAAAAAATGTATTGGTTGCACCAAATTTGGTCGTAGTTGTCCTGTCGGCGCGATACATGGTAATGTGAAAAAGAACATCCCTTTATTGATATGAACAAATGTATTAAATGCGGTGTTTGTATGGAAAACTGTAAATTCAATGCAATTGTGAGAGAATAAGAGAGGAGTGTGGCAACATGTATCAGATTAAAATCAATGGAATGCCTTTCTCCGTACCGGAAGGCTCCACAATTTTGGAAGCGGCAAGATTTTGCCGGTATTAAAATTCCTACCTTATGTTTTTTAAAAGATTTGAATGAAATCGGCGCTTGCCGTGTTTGTGTTGTAGAAGTAAAGGGAGCGCGCTCTTTGGTCGCCGCTTGTGTACATCCTGTAAATGAAGGCATGGAGATTTTTTACAAATACTCCAAGAGTGATTGAATCCAGAAAAACAACACTTCAATTATTGCTTTCTGTTCATGAAAGAAAATGTTTGTCCTGCGTACGTAACGGCACTTGCGAATTACAACAGCTTTGTGCAGAGTTGGGTGTAGATGTTGAAGACAAATTAGACGGAGAAAGACCGGCCAGTGTACCGGATACATCTACTGCCCATTTGGTGCGCAATAATGCCAAATGTGTGTTGTGCCGCCGCTGTGTTGCAGCTTGTGAGCATCAGCACGTAGCAGTAATCGGTGCAAACAACCGTGGTTTCGATACACAAATCGGATGTGCGTTTAACTTGCCTTTGGCAGAAGTAAGCTGTGTCTCCTGCGGACAATGTATCGTAAGCTGTCCGACAGGCGCGTTGATTGAGCGTGATCAAACAGCCGAATTATTGGCAGCGATTAACGACCCTGAAAAATATGTTGTAGTGCAAACAGCACCTTCTATTCGCGCTACTCTGGGCGAATGTTTTGATATGCCAATTGGTACAAACGTAAAAGGCAAAATGGTAGCGGCTCTGCGCAGACTGGGTGTGGATAAAGTATTCGACACTGATTTTGGAGCAGACCTTACCATCATGGAAGAGGCTCATGAATTTATACATCGTGTCAAAACAGGCGGTGTATTACCTATGATTACATCTTGTTCTCCCGGTTGGGTAAAATTCTGTGACTATTATTTTCCTGACCTATTGCCAAATGTATCCACATGTAAGTCTCCTCAACAAATGACAGGTGCAATGTTGAAAACTTGGTATGCTGAGAAACATGGTATTGACCCTAAAAATATTGTATCTGTAAGTATTATGCCTTGTACTGCGAAAAAGTTTGAAATTGACCGAGAGGATCAAGATGCAGCCGGAGACGGTATTCAAGATGTGGATATTGTATTGACAACACGTGAAATTGGACGTTTGTTAAAACAATGCAACATTGATTTTGCAAATTTACCGGATGAAGAATTTGATCCTGCTATGGGAGTCAGCACCGGTGCGGGCGCTATTTTTGGCGCAACAGGCGGCGTTATGGAAGCTGCTCTCAGAACAGCGGCAGATACGATTTTGGCGCACCTTTGGAAAATATATAGAGTACCATGAAGTACGCGGCACACAAAAGATTATAAAGAGGCAACTTATAACTTAAATGGGCTGGAAGTAAAGGTTGCTGTTGTCAGTGGACTGGAAAAATGCCAATACATTATTGGAAAAAGTACGCTCCGGAGAAGCGGATTGTCAGTTTATTGAGATTATGTGTTGTCCTGGTGGTTGCGTTAATGGCGGAGGACAGCCGATACAACCGGCAGAAGTACGTAATTTCACTGATTTAAAATCACTGCGTGCCAAAGCGTTATATGAAGAAGATAAGAATCTTCCGTTTAGAAAAAGCCATGAAAGTCCGATTATTAAGCAAGTTTATCAGGAATACTTAGAAGAACCGGGCAGTCATATTGCGCATCAAATTTTACATACCACTTTTGTAAAACGAAATAAACAGTTCAGTTGTAAATAAAAGACTCCAAAGCATCAGCTTTGGAGTCTTTTTTTACCGTTATAAAATATTTTTTGTAATAATGCAGAAATCAATTTGCAGTCATTCCTACCTTATGGTATGATATAGTAAAATAGTCCCAATTGAGAGGGGTTTATATGAAAGCGTTGTCTCATAAAAAAGATAGAAATGAAATGGTACGAACCGGTAACCATAGCAGTAGGCTTTGGACTGTTTATCTGGTTTTGTATTCCTTTTTTTCTTTGGCATATTTAACGTAGGGTCTTATTTTGGTATTGCTGTCAGTATCCTTGCTATGGCTTACTTTCCGGTGAAGCTTTTTGTAAGAGAAAGATGGCGCAAAAAAGCCATACTTTGTTACATTTAGCATTGTAAATTTTCTGGCTGTGATATTTGGAATTTGGATTGCATTTTTAACAGGTTTAATGATATTTGCAATCAATCAGGTACCTTTGGCAAATGTAACGGCAGTTGTACTGGGAGTCCCCTTGAAGAAAATGAGTTAGGACCATCATTAACAGCAAGGTTAGACAGAGCTGTAGAATATTTAGAGGAAAATCCAACGGTAAACTGTGTGGTGACAGGCGGGATGGGAGATAAAGATACGCCTTCGGAAGCAGAGGTTATGTATGATTATTTGCGCAGAAAGGAATTTCCCCTGAAAGAATTGAAAAAGATGCCAGCTCACGTAATACAAAAAGAGAACTTAGAAAATGCAAAACAGATTATTCAATCAAAAGGTTGGAATCAAAATATAGCCATTATCACAGAGTACTATCATGAATTTAGGGCAGGCAGGTTGGCTGATGAATTAGGAATGCGTTCTTATGCAGTATGCGCTGAGACGCCGTGGTATATTTTTTTCTTCTTCTTATGGAAGAGAGGTGCTTGCACTACAAAAATTTTTTCTGTCATATTTAATGTTAAAAATAGATTTCAAAGCAATTTGAAATCTATTTTTATTTTTTACAGTCTGAATAATATCAAAGAAAAAAGGCTTTCATTTGCATCTGGAGGACTTTCTTTTAATATTTGTTTACTCAATATGCAGAGCAATTTCTCTTATACGATAACAACCAAATAATAGCAACAAAACAAACATTGAAAGGAACTTCTTTCAATATTCAAAATTTCGGCTATTACTTAGAACATTTAACGTTTATCTGTTAAAAAAATTGTTCAGCTATTTCTTTTATGTTATAACAACCTAGCAACAAATGCAAATCACAGATTTTGATTGTTGACTAGAACGTTTTAGCGTTTAACGTTAAAAAATTACTTTGTAATTTTTTCTATGCTATAACAACCTTAGCAACAGCTGCAAAACTAAAGTTTTGGCTGTTGGCAAGAACGTTTTAGCATTTGTCAGTAAAATTGCAAAGCAATTTATGAAAGAAAAATAGTATATATTGGGAGGCACAAAGGTGTATAAAGTGGGTATATGTGATGACAATATTGCATTTGGAAGTCAGATGGAGAAGTACTTGGAGGAATATGCAAAAAGAGAAGCAATTCCTTTTGATATTGTTATTTTTGGTAGTGGGAGTGAATATTTAAAGTATCTTCAGGCTGAGGCACCGATAGATATTCTCTTTTTTAGATATAGAATTAGAGGAAAAAATCAATGGAATTTTTGTAGGGAAAAAAATACGTATGGATTTAAGAAATGAGATAACTCAAATAGTATACGTATCTGCCTTAGAAGAATATGCGATACAGCTTTTCAAAATCGTCCCATGGATTTTTAATAAAACCAATCAAACAGGAAGATATTGATAAAATAATGAATAATTATATACATGTTTTTTGGAAAAAAGGAGAAACATGTATTTGAATACAGAGTAGGAAAAAAAATCAATACAGAATTGGGTATGATGATATTATATATTTCCAGAGTACAGGGAGAAAAGTAGAAATTGTGACATACGATAAAAGAATAGACTTCTATAGTAGTATGGATGAAATAGAGAACAATTAAATAAAGAGATATTTTGGAGAATTCATAAATCATATATCATTAATAACAGATATATCAAAGAGTTTAGTGCTACAGAGATTGGACTTGAAAATGCAATAAAACTGCCAATTAGCAGGACATATAGGGAAGAAATTAAGAAAAAAAATTTTACAAGATAAAATGCAGAGGCGAGGATGATGGAACTGTACAAATTGATTTCTTTTATGATTTATAATATTTTAAGTGTTTATGTGGGGGTACGGGAGGAATGGGCACATGGATGCAGAAAACAAAGAAAGCTGCTTGCAGAGAGACAGCGCGGAACGTAAAGGGTATGTAAGAGCGCACCGCTCATTCAACCGGATATGGAAAGAAAGAGACAGTACAGAGCCGGATATCTTAGGTAAGATACTGAGTAAGGACAATCTGAACAGAGCTTACAAAAGAGTGAAGGCAAACAAGGGAGCGCCGGGAGTAGATGGAATGACTATCGAAGAGGCGTTTCCGTGGTTGAAGGAACATAGCCATGAACTGACAGAGAGGATACGGAAAGGGCACTATACCCCGTCCCCGGTCAGAAGAGTGGAAATCCCGAAGCCGGACGGCGGAGTACGAAAGCTTGGTATTCCCACCGTCACAGACCGCATTATCCAGCAGGCGATATCACAACAGCTGATACCGATTTATGAGCCGAAGTTCGCAGAAGGAAGTTTCGGATACCGACCGGAACGGAGTGCAAAAGATGCAGTTCAGAGGATAAAGGAGTATGCAGAACAGGGATATACAAGGGCGGTCGTCCTTGACCTGTCCAAGTATTTCGATACGCTGAACCATGAATTCCTTGTAAATATCCTGCGCAGAGATGTAAAGGATGAAAGAGTGATTCAGATGATAAAGAGGTATCTGAAAAGCGGAGTGATGGAAAACGGTGTAGTTGTCAAGACGGAAGAAGGTTCGCCACAGGGAGGAAATCTTTCCCCGCTGTTGGCAAATGTCTATCTTAACGAGTTTGACCAGGAATTCAACAAAAGAGGGGTACCGTGCATCCGCTATGCAGACGATATCGTATTGTTAGCGAAGAGCGAACGGGCATCCGAGAGATTGTTGGAAAGCAGTACGAAATATCTGGAAGGAACACTGAAACTGAAAGTGAACCGGGAGAAAAGTCGTACGGTCAGTGTGTTTGCAATACGAAATTTTAAGTACCTTGGTTTTTGTTTTGGGAAGAGCGGAAAAGGAATCTATGTCCGTGTCCATGGAAAGTCATGGAAGAAAGCCAAGGATAACCTGCGAAAGCTCACTTCCCGGAGCACAGAAGTATAAAATTTGCGGTTTCTTCACCACTAGGCAGAGAAAAGGATACCGGATACCTTTAAAGCTTATCTTGTAGAACGTGGCATGAGCATGTATCAGGCTTCTGTGTGAAACATGGGAACCTGTAGAATGATGAAAATCGAAAAGATACAAGTTACAGAAAGATAAGGTCGAAAGTAGAAAGGTGTTCTACAGGGGCGGAGTTATCCGTAGTAGTGAAGAAGTTGCGGTAATGGCAATGGAGCGAAGGGATAACATCATTCTGCTTGATACTGAAAACAACTAGGAAACTAGGAGGATTGGATGAGCGAGAGCAAACAATACGAAATACCTAAAAGAGTGGTTATTGAGGCTTACAAAAAGTAAAAGCAAACAAAGGCAGTGCAGGAGTAGATGGGGTAGATTTTTGAAATCTTTGAAAAGAAACTGAATAATGATCTTTATAAGATATGGAATCGAATGAGTTCTGGAAGCTACTTCCCGTCACCAGTTTTGGCGGTAGAAATACCAAAGAAAGCAGGTGGTACAAGACGGTTAGGAATCCCAACTATTGCAGATAGAATTGCACAAATGGTTGCAAGGATGTACGTAGAACCTGTGGTAGAGCTAATGTTTTGTGAAGATTCTTATGGATATAAACCGAATAAATCGGCAATTGATGCAGTAGCAACCGCCAGAAGGAGATGTTGGAAGTACGATTATGTCATCAGAATTGGATGTAAAGGACTTAGACCACGAACTTCTGATGAAAGTAGTGGAGAGACATGAAAAAGAAGCATGGATCTGTATGTATATAAAAAGATGGCTCAAAACTCCATTTATAACAAAGGATGGGCAGTTGATTGAAAGAAAGTCAGGAACACCTCAAGGTGGAGTTATAAGTCCTGTATTAGCAAATATGTTCTTACATTATGTTTTTGATATGTGGATGAAAAGAAATTTTCCGCAAGCACCATTTGAAAGGTATGTTGACGATGGAATAATTCATTGCCAGACAAAGGAAGAAGCAGTGTTCATTAAAGAGAATCTGGCTAAAAGATTTGCGGAATGCAAACTTGAACTACATTCTGTCAAAACAAGAATAGTGTACTGCAAGGATAAAGATAGAACGAGGAAAGAAGAACTTAGTGAGTTTGATTTTCTTGGATACACATTCAAAGCAGTATACATTAAGTGCAGAGATGGAAAAGTCAGATACAACTTTATTGCTTCGGTAAGTAAAACTTCATCTAAGAGATTCCAGGATAAAATAAAATCTATGGAAATCCACAAGAGTACTGGATGTAAAATTGATATCATAGCAGAAATGCTCAATCCTTTAATTCGTGGCTGGATGAATTATTTTGGAAAATTTAATCTATCTGCAATGAGGAGAACGTTGCAATGTATTGAACGAAAATTGATTAAATGGGCAATGTGTAAATATAAGAACTTCCGTGGCAGACGACACAGGACAGAAAATGGCTCTGCACTGTGAGACAGCGAGAGCCAAAGATGTTTGCGCATTGGAGCAACCTGTATTCGTATTGTTGAATGATAAGAGCCGTATGAAAGGAGACTTTCATGTACGGTTCCGTGAGAAGTTTGCGGTGAAACTCCTCTTATTTACTCGATTGAGAGGACGGCGGCTAGTCACCGCCTCCTACTCTATTGCTATTATTTATTATTAAATATAATTTTAATTGCCTTTTTTTACAATATATGTGATTTTTTTTACAATTAAATTAGATAAATTATAAATAATGGTATAATTTTACAAATAGAAAAAGAGAGGTTAACTAAATGCATGACATAAATAGATATATTGTACAAATTATGTATAAGATAATTATTTTAGTAGCTGTTATTTCAGTAAATGTAACTTGTTATGGAAGGTATTATTAAGATTCTTTGACACAACAATTAGATAAATTACGAAAATATAGAGATGAAAAATAGACTTTATAAAATGTTATATAATGCTGGATATATAAATGAAAATAATAATGAAATTATCCAAGCAGGAATAAAACATTTGAATAATCAAATAAATGATTTTATTTTGGCGGGAGTAATTGCATCATTAATGGGGAATTTATATATAGGTTTTTTGATGGAATTTTCATATGTTCTATTAAGATGTTATGCAGGTGGATATCATGCAAGAAACGAAAATATACAGTTATTGGAATATAAGAAAAAAGTATCAAAAAAAAAATAAATGTAGTAGTGAATAATATTGATATGGTAGCATCCTCAGACAAGGAATTAAATGAGAAAGTATATAATCGGTGTTTAAAATGCGGTAGTGGAATAGATTCGCTTGTATTGTCACAGGATGGGTATTTTTAGACCTTGTCCAGAATTACCAGAAAGTGTATTTAATTTGGGAGGGTTGGATTACTTAATAGATTTTATAAATGGAAATTTTCGAGGCGATCAATTATATCAATGTATTAAGAAATTTTGTATAGTTGGATTCACTGCTGTGATAAAAGCATAATGATTATAGTAGATAAAAGTGAAAAATATATTTTTAATCACAGAACATATATGTAAAATGAATTTATATCATAAACTTTTTATCTAATCCATTATCGGTATTATATTCAATGCAAGAAGGAAATACAATAGAAATATTAAGAGATGATTTTAACACTATTATAAGCCAATATATTAGTGTATATCCACTAATTGGGGAGTAGGAGTTATGACTGTGATCGTATACGCAGTATATTTAGCGTTGAAAAGTCCTAATAGCGATTACATTATGCATTATAGCTATTTTGCAAATAATTCCGCCAATCGTAGTGAAGAAATATATGCAGGTTAATTATGATAATAATCGCAAAATAGAAGCAGAAATAACGGATTACATTATAGAGGGATATCGAGGATTTCTGACAATAAAAGCTGTACGGTTTGTCGAAATGGTGGATTGAACAATTAAATATGTTATATAAAAAAAAATATAAGATAATAGGAAATCGTTCTATTTATGCATCAGAGCTTGAACAAGTGTTATTTAACTTTAGTTTCAAATATATTGACATATGGAACTTATGGAATTATCGGTTTGTTTGTGTTAAAGAAGGTTACAGATTTGGAAATAGGTATTCAGGCGATAGCATTATCAACAAGTTTATTTACAGCGGTAAAATCTATTTTTACAAACATTCCTCAATGTGCAATATTTAAGGTAGCGAAAGAACGCGTAGAAACAATAACAAATTGTCAGGAGGATAATAAAAAAAATGATTTCTGATTCTCAGGTTGCAGTACAAAATGTTTCCTATAGTATAGGAAATAAAAAAATTTTATCCGGTGTTAATTTAAGATGTAAAGCTAATGAATTATTTATTATAAAAGGTTGTAATGGTGTAGGTAAGTCAACACTTTTGAAGTTAATAACGGATTGCTGCCATATAATAGTGGGATAGTGACTATAGGGAATATATTACCAGAGGATTTGGCAGATGATAATTTTCCATATAAAGTATTGTATTTACCTCAAGAAGATACTTCCATGTCAATGACTGCTATGGAATTGTACCAAATAGTGATTCCTTCTGAAATAGACAGAATAGATAATCTGATTGGTTATTGGGGATTAGGGAAAGAATTGCTATATGAGAAAAAATTGAGGAACTTTCAGGTGGAGAGCGAAAAAAAATATTTTTACTATTAGGGTATATTCTTGAACCAGAAATATTGCTTTTGGATGAACCTACAAATTCTTTGGATATTGATAGTAAAAATGCATTATTACAGTATGTAAAGAGGCGTAAAGGTACTACAGTTATTGTAACACACGAAACTATTTTTTGATGCGATAGCAGATAATATTTACTATATGGAGATATAAATTTGATGCGGAGTATGGGGATAAAAAAATAAGGATTTAGTGGGGCATGCAGTTATCAAGGAATGCAAGATGGCTATGGCACCTGCTATTCTTTTCTATTTTTTAAAGAATTAGTAGGTGGATTTTTAAATATTTTACGGCAACGGTTTTAGGAAAATTCACAGATGCGGTGTTTTCGTTAAATTTTTCTTTTTGGAATATATTTTTTTAATAGAACTTTTATTATGCATGGCAGCAATGATATTGGTTTTACCAGCAATTGAAACGATTGGAGAGATAGTTGTTTTCTCACGATCTCTGAAATATAGTTGTGCAGTTTTAAAGAGATATTTTCAGAAGAAATATCATGATGTGCAGAAAATGGAGGAAGGAGAAGTATCTTGCAGACTTGAAGATGATACAATAGAATTTTACCAGCATTATGTAAATATATGCGTTAAGTTACTTACAGCTCCTTTAATTTGTTTATATCTTATTTATCATGCAGCAAATATTAGTATCCTATTTACAATTATTGTTTTTGTATTTTCAATCATAAAGATATTATTGCCTATGATGTTTAAAGAAAAAATACATATTATGATAAGAAAAAAGGAATATACCACAAATATTTATGTAAATGAAAATGAATTGTTAAAAATACATATATGAATGTTTTGCTTGGAGTAAAAAAGAGATGGATAGAAAAAATGGATAAATTATTTCAGAGTTATGATGAGACAATATGTCAAAAAATGTGTTTTTTAAAGCTGTTAGTGAGAATTTAATTTCTTTTTATGGATACATTTTGTATGGTGATGATAATGTTTATAGGTGCTGTTATGATAGCAAAGGGATTGATTTCTACAGGTAATGTTGTAGCAATGATTGGTTTTTTCCAGTTTTTTCATTAATTGAACAAAATCTTATGGCATGTATTCAGGAGATTCCACAATTTGAAAAATGTACTAGAGAGAATGAAAGTATTATATACAGGACATGAACAGACGTATGAAAAAAAATCAGATACATTCGAAAAAATTAAAATAAAAGATCTGCAATATCAATATAATGGGAAAAAGAGTGTTAAAAGGAATTTCTTTTGGCATTGAATCTAATTGTAAGATTGCTTTAATGGGTGAAAATGGAAGTGGAAAGACTACATTATTAAATATTCTTAGTGGTGCGCTTGTAGATTATAAAGGTTCTATCTTGATTGATTCCGTAGAATTGAAGGAATTAAAATAAAGAGTGGTGGAGAACGCAGGTAGCATATGTTACACAAGATCCTTTTTTTTATTCAAAGGGACTGTAAGAGAAAATGTAAAATTGGGAAATCTCAGTGCCAGTATAGAGCAAATAGAAAAAGTGATGGATAAAATAGGAATATTATATTTAGCAGACAGAAATATAGATATTGAAAAAAAATGATTTATCTGGTGGGGAACGCCAAAAATTTCAATTGCTAGAGCATTGTTAAAAGATTCTGCTATTTTACTGTTAGATGAACCAAGTAATCATCTGATTCCTATACAAAAAAGTGGCTGATAGAATGGTTGCGAAAATCAGATAAAATTGTTATATTTACATCTCATGACAAAGATTTATTGCAAATTTCAGATATGCAGATAAAATTATAAGACTTGTTAGAGTAAAGTAAGTTAGTAAAAAAATAAGAGGTATAGATGAAAGTCCCATATACAAAACCGGATATTATTAGTTATGCTCATCATGCATTTCCTTTAGGAATAATATTAACTCAAGACACGGCAGAAAATTGGATGTTAAGTAATTATATTACAATGTATGCGAAAGAAGGAATGAATGCATTCAATTTTCTTGTAAATTATGAAAGTAATCCCTTTTTAAACATAAGAAATATTTACGCATATGAAATGAAATATATTTTACATATGATAGGATTAAAAAAATGGACAATATATGAATTGAAACATGGAGTGGCAGTGGAGCTTTTCGTGGATTTTTACTACTTACCTTTAAGTGATCAATACCATAGGATACATTATATGCATGAGATTTTGATAACGGGATATGAGGAAGACGGAAGGGTATATTACTGGGGGTATACAGGAAATATTTACAAAGAAAATATTTGCTGTTGGGAAGATATAAGGATATATGATACAAATATATTTTATGGAGATGGTGTAGCAGCTAAATTGTATAAAGGAGAAAAAGTAAATTACCAATTAGATAGTGATAGGGTTTTAACTCAATTATTATTATTTTTTAGAAGTGAAAAATCCATATAAAACTAGTTCTTTATGGGGAAATTATGAAGAATATAAAATTACAGATATGGTATAAGTGGGATGGAGAATTTGATAGATATTATTCTAAAGAACGAATATATAGATTTTAGGTATATTAATGTTTGGTATGAGCACAAAAAACTAATGCATCGTAGAATGCAGTCTTTATTTAGTATAGAATGGTGTAGTGATTTATGTATTATTTATAAAGAATTAGAAAATAAATGGTATGATATATTGCTTATGGCTATAAGTTGTAATAAATATAATGATAATAGACAGTTAGAAAAGAAAAAGAAGTTGTTGAACAAATAAAAAACGTATATTTAATGGAGTATAAGGAACTTGCAAAATGTAGTAAACGAAAAAGCAGTTTTGACATTGCAGAGAACTGCCCCTTCGTTTACACCATTTTCGATTTGACCTAATTGAACAAAGTGAGCATCCGGGTAGCCGCAACCTATGGACTTTCAATTCTTTGTTCCTGTCCATGATTATATATGATTCTCGATATGAAAGCTACAACATTTTATAAAAAACAGGCAAATGGGCATGACGATAAAACCCCAGAAACTGAGGCTTTTGAAAGTATTAGATGTTGCTCTTTAGCAGCGCAGTGGCATTCTCATCTGTGGCTTTCCGAGACGTCCACCACATGCCTTACACACACAAACTTTGATGCCATAAAGATGTTCCAATATTTCAGGCATTTCCATGTCACGAAGCTTTGAAAGATACTTCTTACATCCAAGTAAATTTCTGCAAAGGGTGAGCTTCTGGCTTTTAGTACGGGAACATAGCAGTCCGTAGTGCC
>VOFC01003214.1_pt1 | contig 16124 bp, 25 predicted proteins | sample 5384161 | NCBI WGS metagenome assembly VOFC01 (sample SAMN12384722, study PRJNA508395) | human gut metagenome | isolation source: healthy gut B | host: Homo sapiens | reverse complement strand
TTCCAGTTTTCCTTTGGAAAGGCATAGGACGCCTTCTTTTTTACATAACGGACTTTCCATATAGTATACACATTTCTGATCGGTAAAGGGAAGCATGTATTTTGTAAATAACCGTTTCGCCACATGCCCGATCAGTTTTTTCTTTATACTCTACATTCAACGCACGTCCCGAACTGGAACGGACGGAATCCGGCAGCTGAACGTCTTCATAATGAAAGCTTTTCAGCGCCTCCATCAGTTCTTTTAATTCGCCGTCATACTCGATCACCGCATCCTGCGTCTGCTCGTATACGGTCGCTTTTGTCACACCTGGCTGTGTTTCCAGAAAATACTGCAGGGTGTCCGCCTGGTCAAAGCTCATTCTGGACTGCCCCATATGCACCCGGATTCGCCCGGGAATTTTGTGTTTGATTTTAAAGTTCATTTTTCCACTCCCGCTGATACGCTTCGCGCTTTTTTCAGAAAACGGGACTCCGTCAAAAAGGACGGCGCCGTCTCCGGCTCCGTCCCCCACTGCCCTGAATCAGGCTTCTTCTTTTACTTCAGCTTCCGCTTCTTCTGCAGCTCTGTCTTCATTGATCTGCTTTGCTTCTGCCAGAACATCTCCAGCGTTTTCCTGAACTGTTGTTACGGTCTTCATAACGCTGTCCTTTGCGCGAAGCGCTGCTGCGGTACACTGTACGTATGCTTTCTTCGCGTCTTTGCTGGAAAGGATCTTGATTCCGGCTGTTCCGAACAATACGCCTCCTAAAAATAAACCGATTTTCTTTGCATCAGATGCTTTCATCATGTTCGTTTCCTCCTTCGACCGGCGCAGGATACGTCTATACTACCTGTCGTACGGCATAGCTTTCTTTTGTTAGTCATCATTGACTGCAAACATGGTAGCACGCTTTTTTTCCTGTGTCAATTGCGACTTTATTCCTGCTTTCCGAACACAATCCGTTTCCCGATAAAAATGATCAGAAGTGCTGCAACGCCCACCAAAACGATTGTGCCGCCCGGCTTTAGGCCCAGATAAAACGCCGCAAACAGCCCGATAATCATGAACAGTACGTTCAAACCGACAGCGTACCATACAGTCTGCTTAAAGTTTTTTCCCAGCTGCATCGCACAAGCTACCGGAACGACCATCATCGACGATACCATCAACGCACCGACTGTCCGTGCTGCGACCGAAACCGTCACTGCAATCATAATCGTGAAGATAAAATTGACGATGCCGACCGGCACACCCGCCAACCGCGCGCTTCTTTCATCCAATGAAATATAAAACAGTTCTTTATATAGAAGCAAAAATAACACAAGCACCACAACGGACACCACGATGACTGAAATCATCTCGGCATCGCTGATCGCCACAATGCTGCCAAACAGAAAGCTGTTGAAGTTTGCCGAATTTTTCACAAAGCCGGACAACACACCCGCCAGACCGATTCCTGCTGACATGATAATGGATATCGACATTTCCGAATAGCGCGGAAGCTTTCTGCGGATCGCCTCAATGCCGAAGGACGCTGCCACACAGGCTGCTGCTGCGCCCGCCACCGGATTGACACCCAGCAAAAGTCCTGCTGCGACGCCGGCGAGCGACGTATGAGAAAGTGCATCGCCGATCATGGAAAGACGTTTGCAGACAACGACCATTCCGACGCAGGGCACGACCGCCGCCAGCAAAATTCCGACAACAAACGCCCGCTGCATAAACAGATACTCAAAAATTCTCATGCCTGCCCGTCTCCTTTCCCAGCTTCCTGTTTTACCCTTCCGTCCTCCAGCACCCAGATATCATCTGCATAGAACGATGCACGTTTGAGGTCATGCGTCACCATCAGGACGGTGATCCTTTTCTCCGCATTGATTTTTTTGAGCAGTCGGTAAAAGTGTGACGCATTTTTTTCATCCAATGCCGACGTCGGCTCATCCAGAATCAGAAGCTTCGGCTCGTTGACCAGGGCGCGTGCCAGGGAGCACTCTCTGCTGCTGCCCGCCAGAAAGTCTGCCGATCAAACGGTTCTGGTATTCCTCCATGCCCACCTGCGCCAGCGCAGCCGCCTTACCTGCTGCCGCTCTTTTTTCCCCGCAAACCGGAACAATCCGATCTGCTTATATAAATTTGCGCGCACGATTTCTTCCACGGATGCCGGAAAATCCTTCCAGCCACCCATCCCGTTCTGCGGCACATAACTGATGCTCGACCAATCCTTAAACTGTCGGATGTCCTGCCCTAGAATCTCAATGCTGCCGTCGCTGCTGCCTTCTTCTTGATCCCCTTTGTGGCTTTCCCCGATCGGGAGCTCTCCTAATAAAAGCCTTAAAAGCGTCGATTTTCCTGCCCCGTTTTCTCCTGCGAGAATCGCCAGCCGCCCTTCTTTCAAGCAAAGGCTGACGCCGTCCAGCACATTTTCCTTTCCATAGGAAAAGTGCAGATTTTTGATTTCTATCGCATTCATATGTCTGCTCCTTACCGCAAAGCTTCTGTCAGCTGCTGCAGATTTTCTTCCATGACGGAAAAATAATCTCCGCCGGTTTCTTCCTGTCTGTCGCTTAGGCCTTCCAGCGGGCTGAGGGTCAAAAAGCTTCACGCCGGTTTCCGCCGCTACCGTTTCCGCCGTCCTCGAGCCGGACAGCTCTTCAAAGAAAATCGCACGGACGTTGTTTGCCCGGACAAAATCGATAATATCTGCCATCCGTCCCGGGTCGGGTTCGGAATCCGGCGACATGCCCTCGATGCTCACCTGCGTCAGGTTATAACGCCTGCACAGATATCCATACGCCTCATGCGCCACAACGATGTTTCGCTCCGACAGATTTTCCAGCGTCGTCTGATAGGTTTTGTCCAGCTCGTCGAGCTGTTTTGCCCATTTCTCATAATTTGCCTGATAGTCTGCGCGATGCTCCGGATCCGCCTCAGAAAACGCTTCGCAGATATTTTGCATTTCCTGTTTTGCGTTCATCGGGTCCAGCCAGACGTGCGGGTCATACTCGCCGTGCTCGTGGGCGTCATGTCCGTGTCGGGCGCAGCGGCAACGACTTCATGCGCGATCTGCGGCATCTTCTTCATGCACGGCGTCTTCTGCATCCGCGTCACATGGTCGTGGCTGTCCTCTTCGTCCTCATCAGCATGCGCGGCCTCATGGTCGTGACCGTCCTCTTCCTCTGCACTGCGCAGCAGGCTCACTCCCTGCGACGCTTCCACGGAAATCAATTTTTTATTGGAAAGCCCCGCCAGAACGTCCGAAACCCAGTGCTCCATCCCAGCACCGTTATAGATAAAAACGTCCGCCTGCTCCATCCGGGTAATATCCTTTGTGGACGGTTCCCAGTCGTGGGGCTCTGTACCGGACGGCACCATGCAGGTCACCTGGACGTGCTCGCCGCCAATTTTCTGTGCGAAATCGTACATCGTATAAAAACTCGCCATCACCTGCAGCTTGTTGGGATCCACCGGTTCGTCAGAAGCTTCCGTGCCGCAGCCGACAAACACTGTGGTAAACAGTAAGCACGCGCAGAATCTCCAAAAAGGGTATAAAATCCCTATGACAAGTTTTGAGCAATTATCAGGCTGTCAAGGTTCGTTAATAGTTGCTATTCCAGCTGTACATTCAGCTTACCGATATTTGAAAGTGTCTCATAGAGTTCATTTTTATAAATTTTTCTCTAATTAAAAACAGCACTTATATTTCAGAGCTCTGTTCCTGTTTTTAAGAAGGGAGAAATTATGGAAAATACAAAAAGATATGGAATTTGAGAAAAGACAAATAGAAAATAAAAATAAAAAGAAGGAATCTGCAGTATAATTCCAGATTCATGTTAATATTTATGGGTGCGTTTATCGGTTCTATAGTCGGTTTTTTCCTCTTTCCGGTTTTGACGTGCCATCCTCTGGATGGTATATAAATAAAGGTGGAATGCCCAATTTCTAAGCATTCCACCACGTCTTATCATAGAAGAACCCCATTTACAGACTTTTCTTCATACTCTCTGAAATACTATTTTTTGATTATTCCGGAACTCTTTGGTTCTTCCGCAAATTTTAGCAAATTACAAAAAACAACTTTAAATATGCGGATATATACTGGTCTCCACAGGCTGGTACATGTTCAAATACTATATTTTGCGGAAGAACCCTAAAATTGACCCGCTTTTTCATTGAATTTTGACCTACCTTAGTACCCGAAAGACTGAATTGCTAAGGTAGGTCAATTTTATCTGTCAGAGACAGCCAGTTATAAAAATCGACTGTCTCCAAATATTTTTGCTGTGTATGCTATAAAGATGTATTTTATTCCTTCCCGGTTCTCTTCAGCTCTTCCACATACCACAGCGGCGGCTGTGTAAAAGCTTCCGGAGAATTCTGTTTTCCTGAAACAGCAATGTAGTCCGCTGTGCTGTATACGCTCCCGTCCTCATGGAACAGACCGTTTATTGTTCCATTTATCCTCTGAGCTGGCAGATAAGCCGGTTTAACCATAAGCGACCAGAAGAAACTGCCAATGCCGCTCTGATAAACAGCTTCTGCCAGAGAAGAAAGATACGGGATTTTATCTTCTTCTGGAATTACCCTTTGATCCCATCCGGGTCCGCTTATCCGCAACCGCTGCCACTCTGAGAGCCAGACCGCCTTCCCCGTCATTTCCTGCAGGCTGACAGCATCTCTTAATTTCTTCTCAAAATTCTCTCGGTCAGAGGGAAAATTATCATGAAACTGATAAACTTCAATCCATTGAGCAAAATACAGATTATGCTGCAGAGAAATGCAGCCTATACTGAGAGGCACTCTCTTTTTCATATCAAATGCCGTCTTTGTAATGAATTGAGCAAACGGAATGTCTCCGGTTTCTTCATGGGGTTCGTTCATCAGCTCTATGGCCGCCAGACGTTCATCATCGGCATAGCGCTTCATAAATTCACGGGTATATTCAGCCGGTTTTCCCCACAGCTTTCGGTTTTCTGTAATTTTACGTCCAGGCGACTGGATACAGGCTGCTGTTTCCGGATCCTGATCCAGCATGTTTTCCCGAGACGGCTCTCTGCCGCAGTTTTCAAATAAGATGGGCATCACCAGGATATCTTGTTCTTCTGCCACAGACAAAAAGGCTTTCAAACTTCTTCCAGAACAGCTCTGCTTCCTCCTGCCAGTACTCGTAGCTTGTAAAAATGCGTAAAGCGTTCAGTCCAGCGCTTTTCGCATATCCAAAATCTCTTGCAATTACCGTTCTGTCAAAATACATCCAGGTTTGATATGCATTGTAAGCGCGTGATGGAAAATACACCGCTCCTTTTATTTGTTTATTATAATCCATATTTTCCTCCATTCCCAAACTTTATTCTTTTACTCTTCTGCTTCATTACAGCCTCTGTAGTTTCCTCTCTTATACAGACAGGGGGCGTTCGCAGGGCAAGGTTGTAATCACATCGCCGTTTGGTGCCGTTTCCGTCAGCATATGCCATTCACATGGATCAAACCATGTCCCGCTGAAATATTCCGGCCCGTGTCCGCTGCAGTTAATGCGGTAATCATACAGTAGGGACAGTGTAAAAAATTCGTACAGTTCTCTATATGATGCAGGGAACCTCCGGGATATGTTGAAGCGTCCCCTCCTGAGAGAACACCGCAATATTGTCTGAGTCCCGGATCAGCAGATCGGGGGAATTGCATTCACTTTTCAGATTATAAATCACGATGTTTCTGCAGTTCAGAATGTCCATCTCATAATCAGCTCTGGAGTGTTCCACGTTACAGGCATAGATAGCAAAGGGCTGCCGTGTCCCGCGAATGCTGAGAATCCTGTAATCCTTACCGCCCTGAGTAATATCGCACCAGAAATTGTACCATCTTCCTCCGCCGTTCCCCGTCACCAAGATCCACGGATGGCTCCGATTCTCCGTAATCCAGGTAATGCGGTATCCCACATCGGCATAAAAGGCGAAATTCCGCAGAATTGAACCTCCTGCCACACGCCACCGGAGCGCATAAATGCCGGGCTGTTTTCTGGAAGTAACGAGACCGCAGTATGCCAGTATTACAGATGCATCAGCAATATCCGGCGTATCTATCGCTGGTACGTTTTCTTTTTTTCTGCAAAGACTCCATCCGGTATCTGCGTAACAAGGATCTGAGAAAGTCCCTGTGCAACACCGATCAGTTTTGTATCTTTCTTCAGATGAAGCGTGTCCGTAATCCGATCACATCCTTCTGTTTGTCAATTCCTTATACCTGTAAAATGATCACACCACAGGAAAAAGCAGTCAAGGGGGAATTGACTGCTTTTTTTCCAATACTGAAGATATGAATGATGGCGGGGTGAAAGTCCCCGGCATCGCGACTTAAAGTATGGTATTCACCTGTTCCTTATTCATCCATTTCTGGATATTCTCAAATACAATTTTGCCCTGATCTCCATGGATTCATCTGATGCAAAAGCAATATGGGGCGTAACAATTGTATTAATGCTGTGTAAAAGAGGATGATCCATGGGAAGAGGCGGCTCCATTTCAAACACATCTACCCCGGCACCTCTCAGATAACCACTGTTAAGGGCATCTGCCAGTGCCTTTGAATCCACAATAGGTCCTCTTGCCGCATTGATCAGAATCGCTCCCTTTTTCATCTGTGCAATTCTGTCCTGATTGATCAGATTTCTGGAATCCTCTGTTAAAGGACAGTGCAGTGTCACAATATCTGATTTTGAAAGCACCTCTTCCAGGGTACCATAATGTAAATATTCCGGCGCATTCTTCTTCGGGAACAGATCATAGGCTGCTATCTCACATCCGAACAGATGGCAAAAGCTCTGCAACCCTGGAACCGATAGCTCCTGTTCCTACCACACCTACTGTTTTTCCTTTAAGCTCTCTTCCTACCAGTCCATCCTTGGTCATTCCCCTTTCTGCAGCGTTCCTCTACCTGCGGTACATTTCTCAGAAGAGAAAGCATCATGCCAAGTACAAGCTCTGCCACAGATTCATTTGAATATCCGGAAGCATTGCTGACAGCGATCCCTTTTTCTCTGGCTGCCTGCAGATCCACATGATCCACTCCGGTAAATGCCACATCAATAAACTTCAGGTTCGGACAGGCAGAAATTACCTTACCGCTTAATGGCATATTGGCAATCATAACGATATCTGCATCCCCGATCTCCTGTATCTGTACTTCAGGATCATCATTTCTTTCATAACACTGAAAGCTATGTCCTTCCTGCTCAAAGTATATCTGTATATTTCTTCATACATTCCTTTGAAACTTTGACAACGATTCTAATAAAACAATCTTCATTCTGCTATCTCCTCTTATATTTCTGCCCCAGTCTTCTGGATATCTTTTTTTTGAAATTTCCAGCAGATAGGGAACCTTTTCCTGAATATTTTCAAGTGTCATCCTGGTCGTCGGTCCGCTGACACTGAGTCCGGCTATGATCTCACCTGTATAATTTCTGATCGGGACAGCTACACAGCGCATTCCCATTTCACATTCCTCATCATCTGTAGAATAACCACACTCTCTGGCTGTTTCCATTTTATTAAAAATCTCTTCCATGGTTGTACATGTATTTTCAGTATATTTAACAGGCTTATTTTTCTCGTAATAATCGCACAATTTCTCCCATGGATGATTCAGCATGAAAAGCTTTCCAACACCTGTGCAGTATAAAGGCGCTACTTTTCCGATTCTCTGCGTTGTGCATAAAGCCTGCCGCTCACACTGTATCACCTCAAGATACACAACTGACATATTTTTCTTCTTCAGACAGATTGACTGTCTCTCCGAAATACCGTGATACCTCTTTCATTCAAAAGGGCAGGCAGATATTCCTGATACTGGTATGCATTTTAATATTATTCGCTATTCCACACAGCTTGTACGTCAGCGAATATCTGCCCGTATCATCCTGAACCACATATCCTTTATTTTCAAGAGCCATCAAAAAGCGCAATGTTGTACTGACATTCATAGATGCCTGACTGGCTAAGCTCTGCAGCTTTACCGGCTCCGACCATGTAGATAATAATTCGATCAATGTCAGTAATTTTTCAGATGACTGATTTGCCTCTGTCACTTTTCTGGCTGGTTTAATATTGGTCAAATTGTTTCCCTCATCATAAAAAAGACTCTACATCCCTGCGGATCCTTTCAGCATCCTCTTCTGTCAAAGCAATCTCTGCTCCCTTGATATTGCTTTCAAGATGCGTGATCTTTCTGGCTCCACAAAGAATGTTTACTCCTGGCTGCTTTAAGATCCATGCTATTGCCAGATGCTCCAGCTGACAGTTATACTTTTCACAGAGATCCATCCACGAATCAAACATCTGAAGCATCCTCTCATGACACTCCTTCTTTCCCCATGGCTTATTGACAAATCTCTTCTGATCTGGTGTATCCCCGTTTCTGCCGGAACTGCTCTGTCAGCACACCCTGCTCCAGGGGAGAATAAGCCTGTAACAGAATTTTTTCTTTCCTGACATACCGGTAACAGCGTTTCCTCCACCTTTCTGTCTAAAAGGCTGTATTTTTCCTGAATGATCTCAATATCTGCATAAGTACAGTATTCATTCAGGACCTCCGGATTCATATTTGAAGCTCCAATTGCACGGATTTTTCCTTCCTTTTTCATCCGGTTCAGTTCATCCATCGTTTCCTCTACAGGAACAGCGTATGTTCCAAATACCGGATAATGCACATAGTAAATATCAATATACTCTGTTTTTAACCGTTTCAGGCTATTTTCCAGATCTTTTCTGATGCTTTTTGCTGACAGATTTCTTACAATCCTGTGTCCGTCTCTTTCCACATGCAGCTGTCCTATATTTCCCTCATCCCAGCTCAGTCCGCATTTGGTTGAAAGGATAACCTTATCCCTGATCCCCTTCAAAGCCTCTCCAAGAATCTCTTCACTTTTTCCCATTCCGTAGGCAGGAGCAGTATCAATCTGTACTATCCCCATTTCCACAGCTCTCCGTGCTGTATCAATTGCCTGCATTTCATCTGTCTTTCCCCAGATCGCATCACCACCAAAGGCCCATGTTCCAAGAGACATGACAGGTATTATAATTCCACTTTTATTCAGCTTCAACTGTCTCATATATCCTGTTCTCCTTATCATTCCTTTACGCCGCTTAACATAACACTCTGTACGATATATTTCTGTAAAACAGGTACACGATCATAAGCGGTATTGCACCAAGCACGGAAACTGCCAGTTGGGTTTCCCAGATATCTTGCGGTTTCTGAAGCATTAAACATAGCAAGACCAACGGATATGACCTGTTTTTTTAGGATTTGAAACAACAACTAACGGCCAAAGGAAATTATTCCACTGGTTCACAACCTGGAAAATAACCAGCGTTGCGATGACCGGTCCGCATAAAGGAAGAATGATCTTTAAAAAGATATACCATTCTCCCGCACCGTCAATGGATGCTGATTCCCTCAGGGAATCCGGTATACTGTCGATAAACTGTCTTGCCAGAAAGATCCCATATGCCCATGCAAAGGAACCTAAAATCAGCGGCCACCATGTATCCAGCATATTCCAATCACGATACTGTAAAAAAAGAGGAATCATACGCACTTCAAACGGGATCATCATGACCGCCAGAACCATGAGGAACAGAATTCCCTTACAAGGAAATTTCCCCTTGGAAAAAGCATAACCGCAAGCCATTGCAGTAAAAACAGATATCGCTGTGTTGATCAGTGTCAGCAAAAATGTATTGATATAATAACGGGCAATTGGAATTGCCTCCAATGCATACTTATAATTAAAGACAGAAAATTCCTTAGGAATAAACCGGGGTGGATTGGGTACCACGTCTATGGTCGTTGCATCAAAGCTCATGGAAATTGCCCAAAAAAATCGGAATCAGTACGATTACCAGTGCCGCTCCCAATATCGTTATTAAAACAGCCTGACTAAATATCTTTTTCTTCTTCATACGCAAGCACCCCTAAATCGTTTTCGTTACCTTTAAGTTAATCGCAGTAACCGTAAATACAATAATAAATAAGATAACCGCTCCGGCACAGGACAATCCATAGCTCGGATTTTCAAAGCTGTACTGATATATATACATCAATATCGTCTGTAAGGATCCTGCCGGCTTACCGGATGACGAATTTCCTGACAAAATATACAAATCGGTAAATCTGCTGAAGCCGCTGATAATACCTGTTATAAACAGAAAGATGAAATTATTACGCATAAGTGGTATCGTAATATACCGCCATCTCCGGAAGCTGCCTGCACCATCCATCATCGCAGCCTCATACAGCTCAGTAGGGATAGACTGAAGCCCTGCCAGGCAGATCAGCATGTTATAACCAAGTGTAGTCCATATCTGGATAATGCTTGCCCCTACCTTTGTCAGAGAAGGATCTGACAACCAGCCAATCTCTATTTTTTTACCAAGGATATTAGAAAGCGCCAGATTGATCAGGCCGTTGTCCACCTGTAATATGTACTGGAAGATCAGCACGATGCTGACTCCTGTTATAATATTAGGCATATAGAATCCAAGCCGGAATACCGTTTGTGCCTTTTTGTTCCTTACCCCGTTTGCACCACAGGCAATCACAAATCCCAAAGGAATTGCCAGTAATGACATTAGTGCAAGGATCAATGTATTCAGTATCGATTTTCGAAAGCCGCTGCTCTCCAGCAGCACCTTATAATTTTGGAAGCCCACATTACTCTGTATTTCACCGATCACATTTACATCGTGAAAGCTGTAATTCACAGCCTTGATCGTTGGGATATAAGTCAGAATCAAAAGGCAGATAAATGTCGGTAACAGAAAAGTCAGCCAGATCAGATTCTTTTTCCATTTATAAACATTTTTCCCAAAATTCCGAGATCCAATTTTTTTATTCATCCAATCTCTCCCTTTCTGTCTGGGATGTGCGGGCTTTCACACACGGTGAAAGCCCTGCTCCATTTTTGTTTCTTTATTGATAGGATGCCGCCTGTTCCTCATAAGCAGCCTGAATATTTTCAGCAGCCTCCTCCGGTGTCAGATCACCTGCAAACATCGCAGACAGTCCATTTGCCTTGAATGCATTGGAGCTTCCAAGAATGCATCATCATACTCACTTGCAAAAATAGTGAAGTTATCGGGTGTAGCTGCCAGTGTATTGAAGAATACATCCGCAAAAGGAATATTTTCAGCTGATAACCGTTCAATAGCCTCCTTGTTATTCGGGATCTTACCGCCTTCCCAGCACCAGTCTGCAATGTCCTGATTTGTTGCCATCCATTTGATGAATTCCCAGCATGCTTCCTTATTCTGTGCATTCTTTGCGATTGCCATATTCCAGTCACCGGTAAAGTTTGCCCAGCCCTCACGTCCATTTTCCAGTACCGGAGAATATGCATAGCCATAACGGTCTGTCAGACCAAGGCTTTCTGTTTTCTGATAATTGGATACCAGGTTCTGTGAATACCACATAGCAATATTATTATTTTTTCTGTTCCAAAGTTTTCTGCTCCACGTCCTTCCAGGAAGCCCTTAGGACATGTCTTTGCCAGTTCATTTACAAATTCGAAGCCCTTCAGTGCTTCAGGAGAAGTATAGTTCACCTTCGTATCCATCTGCTTGTCTGCATATTCAATTACCTTTGTATCCTTTGAAAAATAGTAGCCGATCATGGAACGTCCTATCCAGTCACTGCTTGCACCGTCAATATAATAGCCATATGTCTGCTCACCAGTCACCGGATCTGTACCTGTCATTTTCTTTTGCCGCATCAAGCACATCTTCCCAAGTCCATGTTTCATCAGGATAGTCAAGTCCATAATCATCAAAGATCTTCTTATCATACATAATAGATGTTGCTGCTGCTGTGATCGGGATACCGGTAGGAACCAATTTTGTGTAATTGGACTTATCTGCTCTTCTGTAGGAATATTTCAGTAAAAGTCCATCCAGGAAATCTCCGTCCTTTTCCGCATAAGGTGTCAGATCTTCTACTATATCCACAATACTTGCACCATGTACAACAACGTCAACCTGGTTTGCTGCCGCTACCGTTGTCAGCTTTGCCTGCCAGCTGTCCCACGGAATACCTGTAAGCTGCAGCTCTACATTAGGATGCTCTGCCTCATATAACTCCTTGATCACATAGTAACCTCTGACTGTCTGCTTGGTAACAGGATTTGTTGTATCATTCTCATTTTCCATGGGTCCGACAACACGGATAACTATCTTCTCTCCTGAATCCGATGCTGCGGTTTCTGTACCTTCCTGCTGCTCAGCTGTGTCTGCTGCTGTGGTGCTTCCTCCATCCTGTGTACCCTTACTGCTGCCGCACCTGCAAGCAGCATTACTGCTGCAAGTGACAAAGCCGCTACTGCTTTCATTTTTTCTCTTCATAACCATACCTCCTTTGATTGTGTGACAGTTCATGTAGACTGTCGTTTTATTTATTTTCTTTTAAGCTTCACATGTGTACTGCCTAACGGTGGTACCTCCACCTTTATCGTGTGTAATGTTGTGTCAAAATGGATATACCCGCCCGGTGTATATCGTTGAATTGCATAATCATCATGAAAACAGATATCGTCTTCCACGTATAATACCGGCTTTCCATAAAACATATTTCCCATATTGCCAAGCCCGATATGCAACGTGCCATCCTCATGTATCTCATACTGATAAATCTGTCCTTCTGACGCATGAGCAATATTTCCACATACCCTGTTCATTAAATGTGCATTCAATCTATCTACATCATCCGGTAATTCTTCCGCAAAGCTTCTCATTGTGAATTTAAAATTCCACCTTGCCAGGGTCTTTGGCCATTCATAGGAACGACTTACATACATTCGTAATCCTGTATTCTCCCCTGTTTTCCTTATCGTTGTACCTGCATAAATCCCAGCTTCTGTTTGAAGCCCTATCAGTACCTGTGCATCTACTGCCTGGAACAGTGCCTTGTCTTCCATTCTGCTTCTGGTGTTATAAACCGGCTTTACAGAAACAACCTGTTCTACAAACTTACCATCCTTTACACAGGCCAGTGCATCGCAGTCAATGCCCTTCCAATATTTCTCTATTGCTTTCTGATCCAGACAGAGACAGTCAGCTTCCTTCGCTTCCGCTCTTTTCAGTCCCAGCTCGCGGATCAGATATTCATTATCGGTATTTCCGATCACAACGATCCCGGCTCCTGCCTGTTCTTCTCAAGAAGTGCCTCAACCTCTTCATTGGTGATTCCCATAGGATTGACAAGAACGTATCCGTCTGCGTTACTTTTCTTCAGATTCTTACTGTTAACAGCACAGTGGATCGATGCACCTGCCATAATGGCTCTTAATCCCGGAGCTGTCAGCTCCCACCGTTCGCCCCTGTCCAAATAATACTGATATACACTGCATCTGAAAATACAAGCACAGGTCCGTTTGTTTTCAGAATGGGTTCTTTTCGAATCCTATATCCCATCTGTCCTTCAGGAATTTCCAGTCCTGCTTCTCCAGGTCTGTTCCAAAAATAAACTGTAGTCCCTCTGTTGCGCGGATATAATTTCCTTCCTCATTGATAAAGGTTGTACTTGGCAGTGATAATGACTGTCTCTCCAGCGCATTTGGCATATCCTTAACTGCAATCCAGTGCTCCGGTGCATTGCAGGTGGCAATTGCCCAGTACAGATGCAGATCCGGTGCATATGCCCTGCTTGTCACAAAGCTGACAATTTCACCGGCTTCCCAAACATACAGCCACTCACCGCCTCTGTGTCCCCAGTTTTCCTCTCTTGCCTGGATGCAGACTGCACCCACACCGCTTTCGGACAACAGCTTATAATCCACACCGTAGTCATAAATTGCATCTACAGCTCCTCTTGCCCATGGATCCATGGAAACAAATTCTTTTCCATGCTTTTTCCAATCCCTGTTTCATTTTTTTAAGAAAGAAGCCCACCTCTGCGCATAAAACTTCATCCAAAGAGACCGATTCCCGGGATCATTCCAGATAAAGTCTGCCTGTTCAGACGTCTTCTCACCCTTAACCTTTTTATTCCTGACCAGGTTTCAAACTGATCGATCATATCCGGATGGAAATCCCCATCCTTCAGCATAACGCCAAGACCGCACCAGCCATCTCCTGCCAGAAAGCCATCCATATGAAAATCCTCCAGATATCTGATCAGATCTTCCAGAAATACATCTTCATAGTAGCGTCCATCTGGAAGCCTTCTCAGCGGATTAATGGATCCTGTACTCATTCCGTAAGGAACCGCCATCCCTTGTCATGATGAAAATATCATATTCATCCGCATGCTCCATAAGCCATTCTGCTCTGGTATTGTATTCATCATGTATATTCGGCTGGGCAAGTGCACCAAAGAAAAAATTTGGTTCCTGCCTTATGCAGTTCCTCTACCAATCCGTACAGCTGCCTCTGACTCCAGACGCCGGCATTTCTCTTTCGCATGTCCACAGGTAAGGCACTGTCGCATTATCAATGATCCCGTTATAGGAATGAACCTGTTCTACAGAGCATTCCAGCAGGGTAACAGCATCTGGAACAAACCCAAGCGTTTCCAAATAATTATGTACCCCCATAATCCTTCTCCCTGTTGTCAAATGCCCTTAAATCTAGCGAATCCAAAATATGATAATTCATACCTTCACCTCACTTGTTTTTTGAATTTCATTATTTGAAATTTAATTTCATTTCTTAACCATAGTAGATTCCACGCAGCAGAAAATGTCAATCAGATGCTTGTTTTTTTTACTTTGTCAAAAATAGTATTGTTCCACTTCTCCGATCCGTTTCACCTTGGGAAGTGATCCTCCGCCAGAGAACTCTGCTTTTAGCCAGATATCAACCAGGCATTTAGCCAGCTCCTTCCCGATCACTCTTTCTCCCATGCAGAGGATCTGTGCGTCATTGCTTTTTCTGGCTCTCTGCAGAATATGGGTCATGACAGACTGCTGCCCGTATCCCCGGGACTTTATTGGCCGTAATAGCCATTCCGATTCCAGTTCCGCAAACCAGAATGCCCCGTTCATATTTTCCTTCTGCTACTGCCTCAGCTACCTTCCTTGCTATATCCGGGTATAAAACAGTTTCTCCCTCTGCCGCTCCGTAATCTTCATATTCAACACCGATATCAGACAAATGCTCCATTATCGTCTTTTTCAGCTGATATGCTGCTTCATCACAGCCAATCGCAAGTTTCACCCGATCACCTCCATTATACCGTCTGCAAAGCTCTGAAGCAGGATACAGCAGGATACAGCCCCGGCATCAGTACACCTCTTGACCGTTCCCCCAAGTCTGCTGGCACGTCCGAATTTGCTATCATATCCTTCGTGGAATCTCTTCCACTCTCTGCAGCCTTTTCATCTGTTACAAGGGCAGTCTCATATCCGGCACCCTCCTGGCCGGCTTTTTTCCAAAGCCGCCACTGCGAGGTGCGTCAGTGTATCCATCGCGTTTATCTCCTGTTCTTGCTCAACAAGCTCTCTTCCAGCTCCTTTTTCGCCTGATCCAGCATCTGGTACAGATCTGAAACTGTAATCTTCTTTTCCGTCTGCTTCGTCTGCCATTGCCATAAATACAGTTCCATAGATCGGACCCATGGAACCGCCGATTTCATTAAAGCAGGATCATCCCCAGCTCTCAGGCCTTCACTCAGATCAAACGTTTCTTTTCAAACCGCTGCTGAAACAGGCTAAAGCCTTTATTCATATTCATCCCATGGTCACCGTCTCCGATCAGGCCGTCAATTTCACCGAGGTAATCCTTATTTTCTTTAATTCCACTGACCATCCTCATCAGAACAGGCTTTCCATCCTTGTTATGAAACGCTTTCATCCCTTCTCCTTCCCTTTTTGCTTCAATCCTACTGTATTAACAGGCATATCAAGGAGCTCCTTTAATTCCTCATCAAGCTTCATTAATGTAAGCGTTGCACCCATCATATCTAATGATGTGAAATAATTTCCCACATATGCTCTGTAGACTGCAATTCCTTTTTCCTGCAGAAGCTTTTCCACCTCATTGTATAATACATACAATTCCATTACCGGCGTCGCCCCCAAGCCCGGAAATCAGCACTGCAACCCTCATCACCTGCTTCAAAAGGATAGTCTGGCAGGATGATATCTGTCATTCTCTTT
>VOFC01004303.1_pt1 | contig 16134 bp, 25 predicted proteins | sample 5384161 | NCBI WGS metagenome assembly VOFC01 (sample SAMN12384722, study PRJNA508395) | human gut metagenome | isolation source: healthy gut B | host: Homo sapiens | reverse complement strand
GTTGTTGTCTTACCATTGGTTCCGGTAATGGCAATAACTCTGCCTTTTCCATAATTGTATGCCAGCTCTATCTCGCCCCATACAGGAATCTTCTGCTCTTTCAGATACAGAACATAATCCAGATCTGTGGGTACTCGGGACTTAATACAGCCAGTGAAATACGCTGTGCAAGCTCCTTTGGAAAAGCCCCAAGTACAATCTCTGCGTGACTTCCCTCCGATAATTTCTCGCGTACAGTTTCTTCTGTTAATTTCTCATTGCCATCATACAGGATTGGAAGTGCACCCTTCTCCTCCAGAAGTGTTGCCGAACCAATTCCACTGATGCCTGCGCCTACTACCAGGACGCTTTTTACCTGTTAAATCTATCATAATGTGCCTCCTCATTTCATTGTCTGTCATTACAGGATTCAGTATAACCCTTTTCCTCTAAATACGGAAGAATATTTTCAAAAAGTTGACGTATCACAGGTGCTGCAATCTGTCCTCCATAGTAAGTACCCTGTGGTGTATTGATAATTGCAATTGCCATGACCTGTGGATCATCTGCCGGTGCAAATCCAAGAAAAGACGCTATATACCTTCCTGTGCCTCTGGGCAGCGTCTGGCTGGTAGCAGTCTTACCACCCACACGATAACCTTCCACATATCCATTCTTTCCTCCTCCACTCTCTACCACCTGTTCCAATACATACCTCATCTTCTTGGTGGTATCCTGTGATACAATCCCTGAAGTGACCGGATACTGGAATTCTTCTATCGTGCCATTGGCGTCGTTCACAGCTTTCACACCAAAATGCGGTGTTACTACGTCTCCACCATTGATAATGCCCGCTACTGTAGCCATAAGCCGCACCGGTGTGATCTGAAACGACTGTCCAAAAGATATCGTAGCAAGCTCAACCTCTCTATTTTATCCAGTTGATGCATAATAGTAGCCGCTTCCCCCGGCAGATCTATTCCTGTCTTTTGCTTCATGCAGAATTTCGTAAAATAATCATAATAGCGCTGCGGTCCCAGCCGCAATCCTACTGTAATGAACGCCGGATTGCAGGAGTTCTTCACCGCATCTGTAAAGGACTCCGCTCCATGACCTCCCGCCTTGTGGCAGCGGATTCTTCTGTCATCTACGATAATCGCTCTGAACAGCTGAACCTGTCTTCCAAAGTTACCACTCCGGCTTCTAATCCTGCTGCCGCTGTAATAATCTTAAAGGTAGAGCCAGGTTCATAGGTATCATTGATGCATCCATTTCTCCACATTGCATTCAGAAGCTCCTGCTTCTGTTCCGAAAGATAATGGCTCATCTCCTGTCTGTGCGGTCATTTCAGGAATCAATGTATAGGGTTCGTTCAAATCGAACTCCGGTACATCTGTCATTGCCAGAATCTCTCCATTGCGTACATTCATGACAATGATCGACACCCCTTGCGCCTGTTTCGTCTCATATGCCTGTCTGGCAAGCTGTGGCATATTTCTGGATATTGACATCCAGGCTCACATAGAGGTCACTGCCTGCTATAGGTTCCTTACGTTTCTCTCCCATGCCATCCAGTTCAATGCCTTTTGCATCGGTAAGTGTCAGAATCTGCCCATTTTGTCCTGTCAGATATTTCTCATATTTTACTTCAAGCCCGACTATGCCCTGATTATCTGCTCCTGTAAAACCCAGTACCTTGGATGCCAGTTCTCCGTAAGGGTAGTATCTTTTGTAATCTTCATCCACCTTAACACCTGCCATGTCAAGATTCCTGATCTTATCCCCAATCTCCTTATCGACATTGCTCTTTATCTTCTCTCTGGCTGAATATTTCTCTACCCGCTTCCTGACATATTCCTGCGAAAGTCCTAATTCCCGGCTCAATACTTCAATGACCGTTTCTGCATCCTCTATCTGACTGTGTATCACAGATATGGTACATACCGTTCTGTTATCTGCAAGAATACTTCCGGTGCTGTCTATGATTCTGCCTCTGGCAGCCTTGATATCCCTTTCCCTCTCATGGAGCATATCTGCCAGCTTCGTATAATGTGCAGAACAGAACAACATAAGGAATCCAAGTCTCACCATTAACAGGCATAACGCCAGAATCGTCAGGATACATAATATAAATGTCTTTTTTCTTCTGTATGGTTTTATTTCTAGCCATGTAAAAAACCCCATAAAAGTGATTATTATAATTTTATTATCTCTCCTATGGGGTTATGTACGCTAAAGTATGGTTACTGATTTGTGACAGTCGTGTCAGAATCCTGTGTATCCTGTGAGGTATCATCCCTTCTATGCCATAATCCATCTCTGCCGGTTGTCCGGTATCAGGATCAATCAATTCCCCTGTATTGGGATCTACCACATAAGTAGAAGAACCCGCATTGTCCTGTCCGTCCTGGCTCTGCGCAGTATCGTCTCCTGCTGCAGCATTGCCTTCTGTTGTGGCATCATCACCCGTTGCGGTATCATCACCTGCTGCGGTATCATCTCCCGATGTAGTGCCATCACCTGTTGTAGTGGATGGAGTCTGAATCGAATTAGTCAGCATGGCATCCACTTCTGCCTGCTCTGCAATTGTCATTTCTTCTGTCATGCCTATATGCATATAAGGAAGAACCTCTGACAGAATATTCTTGACAATTCCTGTGGCAAATGTAGCATGTGCCTGACCCTGACCTTCCGCGTTCGGTTCATCTACTACTACATATATTACGATCTGAGGATCATCCGCCGGTGCACATCCGATAAAGGATACCACATAATGCTTATGGTCACGGGGTACTTTCTCTGCAGGTACCGGTCTTACCGCCGATAGCATATCCTGCCGGTCTGGCAGATTTACCGGTTCCTTCTGCAACCGCTGCATACAGGTACTGACGCATCTGTGCAGATGTTGTCTCTGAAATAGTCTGTTTGAGTACCCGTGGCTCAATATTTCTCACTGTATCTCCTGTAGAATTGGTAATCTTGCTTACCACATGAGGTTCATAGTAATATCCGCCATTTACAATAGATGAAAAAAGCTGCTGCCATTTCAATCATTGTTACATTAAAAAGCCCTGTCCGAATGATGATGTTGCAAGCTCTGATTCTCCCATGGTACTCTCATTGTATACAAGGAAGCTGTTCTTGCTTCGCCCGGCAAGGTCGATATTCGTCTTCAATCTAGATTGAAGATGTTCTCGTATTTGATCATGGTCTTTACGCCAATGGCTTCGCCCATTTCCATAAGCGCTACGTTACATGACTGCTCCAGCGCACCACTGACATCCAGAGTACCATGTCCACTACGTACATTACATCTGATATAGTGATCCGCTACCTGTAGACCACCCGCACACTGATACGTCTCATTACCTGTGATTTTACCAGTCTCCAGACCTGTTGCAATCGTAATTGTCTTCGCCGTAGAACCAGGCTCATAGGTATCTGAAATACAGAAATTACGCCACAGCTGATTCAATGTATCATAATATGTGTTGTTGTCCTGCATCTCCTTAATCTGCTCTTCCGTATAGTACGCTGACAGATCCTTGGGATTGTTCAGGTCAAAGCTGGGATAACTTGCCATGGCAAGAATCTCACCATTGTTGGGATTCATGATGATACAGCCTGTATTGTCCAGGAGCCTGCTCCTTCTCTGGCTGCATCCCTGTATTCTTCATTGAACTGCAGGATGTATTTTTCTGCAATCGCCTGAATATTTGCATCAACCGTAGATACCAGGGAATGACCGTCTACTGCTGCTATCGTGGTTCTCTCCAGCGTAGCATCATCATTGAGATAACCATACTCACGCCCATTCGTACCATTCAATTCATCATTATAATATTCTTCCAGACCGTAAGTACCATTATTATCTGTTCCGGTAAATCCGATCACATCACACGCCAGTGAGTTGTTGGGATATCTTCTTGTGTACTCTTCTTCAAACCATACACCATTGATGACACCCTTCTGGTTATCACTGTCTGCTGTCTTATTAAATTCAGCTGCCTCTGCTGCTACTTCCTTCTCTTTATCCAGGAAAGGACTGATTTCATCATAAGTCAATCTTTTCTTCAATACATAATACTGGGAATTGGGATTGTTCTCCACATAGGCATCCAGATCTGAACGACTCAGTCCAAAACATTCTGCCAAAGCGCTCAGCGTTGGTTCTTTGCTCCTCTCATCATCCAGCATGACTTTACAGTCAAGCACTACATTATATACCTTTTCGCTGACTGCAAGGATTGTTCCATTCCTGTCTGTAATGGTTCCCCGTTTAAAAGGCAATGTCGTTGAATCATACCTCTGCTGGGTAAGGATCTTCTTCTGATAACTCTCCTGATTATCTCTGGTAATATATACCAGTCTTACGCATAAACCACCAAAAAGCCAGCAGTATGATAATAATCATGACTCCCAGCTTTTCTCTAAGTATTTTCTTAAATGTCTTCCCCTTTTTATAGCGTCTTCTATTCTTATTCGCCATGCTACCACCTGTCTTTACTCTGGAATATCGCCGTATTGTCTAACGTAATCGCTGCCTTCTCCTGAATAAGTGATAACCTGCCCCTCTTTGGCATATTTCATGCCTAACTCACCAATTGCGATTCTCTTTATCTCATCCAAATCCACATTGCTCATGATCTTCGTATATGTCTCATCATTTGCAAGCTTCAGATTATTGAGCTCACTTTCCATCTTGGAAATATGTGTAACCCTGTTTGTAATGTCTGATTGTAAATTAATATAGCCCATCAGTACAACACAGACTACCAGAACAGAAGCTATCATAAATGAAATATAGCCCAGATTCATAGGAGAAACTTTCATTCTCCTTTTTTGGTTATGCCGTGTTCCCTGATGTGTTGTTCTTGTTCTTTTTGCTGTGGAAGCGGCTGAAGCTTCCTTGCTGTATTTCCATCTATATAAACTTGTCTTGTTGTGCGCTGATATCTTTGTCTGTTCGTACGTGATGCATGTGACGAACCTGCACCTCATATTATCAATTACCATGCCTTTCTATATATTGGCTTAAATACGTTCAAAATACCCTGAGTTTGGCACTCTTTGACCTGGAATTCTCTTCCATCTCTTCTGCACTTGGCAGAATCGGTTTTCCGGGTGTTGCTTTACCATAAGGTGTCTTACCACATACACACACCGGAATTCCGGTGGACAGGTACATGGATTCTCTTTCTGTCTGTATACATTCTTAACAATTCTGTCTTCCAGTGAATGAAATGTGATGATGCACAGTCTTCCCTGGTGATTTAACATGTCTATCATGTCATCCAGAGAATCTTTCAATACATCAAGCTCATGATTACATTCAATACGAATCGCCTGAAAAGTACGTTTGGACGGATGTCCGCCTGTTGCTCTCATCTTGGCTGGAATCGCTGCCTTAATGATGTCATTGAGTTCATAGGTAGTCTCAATGGGCTTGTCCGCTCGCCTGTACAATATGCTTGGCTATATTTTTGGCAAACTGATCTTCTCCATAATCCCTGATAATATGATACAGCTCCTGCTCTGAATAGGTATTTACGATGTCTCTTGCAGTCAGCTTCTGACGCTGATCCATACGCATGTCCAGCGGTGTATCATATTTTATAGGTGAAGCCTCTCTCTACTGTATCCAGCTGATAAGAAGATACACCAAGGTCAAGAACAATACCGTCTACCTTGTCTACTCCTATCTGTGCCAGTGCCTCTCTGGCATTGCGGTAATTATTACGGATAATCGTAACCTTATCTCCAAACTCCGCAAGTCTCTTACCCGCTGCCTCTATCGCTGCCTCATCCTGATCGATACCGATGAGTCTGCCTCCATCACCCAGTCTGCGGCATATCTCATAAGAATGTCCGCCCCCACCTAATGTACCATCCAGATATATTCCATCCGGTTTTATATTCAGTGCTTCTATTGTTTCATCCAGTAGAACTGACTTATGTTTGAATTCCATTGTGTACGCTCCCCCTTTTATAATGTAAGTCCCAGTTCTGACATATGCTCTGCAATATCTTCCATATCATCATATTCAGAAGCATCTTCCCACTTCTCTTTGCTCCAGATTTCAATTCTGCTGGCTACGCCCACCAGCACTACATCCTTATCCAATCCGGCAAATTCTCTGAGTACAGCGGGTATCAGGATTCGTCCCTGCTTGTCCACTTCCACTTCTGCTGCTCCTGCCAGAAAGAAACGTACAAATTTACGGGATTCCTTGTTCGTCATAGGCAATGCTTTGAGCTTCTCCTCAAAAGCTGTCCACTGGCATTATCATACACAAACAGGCAGCCGTCCAATCCCTTCGTTACCACAAATCCATCTCCAAGTGCTTCTCTGAATTTGGAAGGAATGATAAGCCTGCCTTTCGTATCTATCGTATGGTTGTATTCGCCCATGAACATAGCAATCACCGCCTTCAACACAAACAGAATCTTATTTTCTTCTGTTTTGCAGTAACATGTGGATATCTGTCTCCCACTTTATTCCACTTCCATCCACTTTCCACCACTTTTATACCATTCTACATGAATTTATATGAAATAACAAGCAGTTTTCACTATTTTTTCATGATCGTGCCTTTTATTGTGGATAAGTTTAGAAGCTGCCGTTTTGTTAAACAGCAGCTTCTAATATTTTGTGCAATATCCTGTATAAAGTTTTTCGCATCTTCCGGGTCCATAGCAACACAGCCCTGCATTTTACGCGGTATCTGTACCGCCTGTTCTTTTTAATGCTTCACCCTGTTGCGTAATGGTTACATTCAGAACCCTTTCATCATCCTTATCCCGTTGTCTGGTCAGATACCCCTTCTGCTCCAGCTTCTTTAAAACCGGCGTCAGAGTACCTGAATCCAGATACAGGTAATTTCCCATGTCTTTTACATTAATATGCTTATGTTCCCACAGCACCATCATGGCTATATATTGTGTATAAGTCAGATCTATCTCATCCAGATAAGGCTTATAGCGCCTGACTATCTCCTTGGCACATGCATATAAGGGAAAACACAGCTGATTGCTCAGTTTCAGGGCATCATACTCTGATTCCATTACTGTGTGCCTCCGATCCAGTTTTTAAGCGCCTGCTTGGACTGGAATCCAATCATTCTGTCTACGATCTGTCCATCACGTAACAGGAAAAGTGCAGGGATACTTGTTACTTTATTCGCAAGTGCAAGATCCATATTCTCATCTGTATCTGCATTATAGAATTCTACCTGTCCTGCCATTTCCTCAGAAAGCTCTTCCATGATCGGAGCCAGCATCTTGCAGGTCCGCACCAGGTTGCGGAGAAATCCACTACTGCTACCTTAGCCTTCAGGGCATCCTGCATATTATTCTGTTCAATTTTGTGTACCATATTAGTCACCATACCTTTCATTATAGTGTGTGCACTTCATCGTTCTTTATTCTAATTTTGGGCGGCTTTGATTAAGTCGTCTCAAATTAGATTGTGCGCAATGTTTTCTTTTGTATTGTACACAATCTAATTGCATAAGTCAAGTCTTTTTCATGTGCAAAAAAGAACAAGATTGTTAAAAAAATAACTAGACTATTCTTTTTATTTATCATATACTGAACATGTAAACAAGATATTTGCAATTATCCAATAAACAGGTTCCATAAGAAAGGAGTTTGAGTTATGATAATAAACAGTAGAAAAGTAGTAATGATCGGTTGCGGCTTTGTAGGCTCTTCCTCTGCTTTTGCATTGATGCAAAGCGGATTATTCTCGGAAATGGTTCTTATTGATGCAGATCAGAACCGTGCTGAAGGCGAGGCTATGGATATCAGCCATGGTATGTCTTTGCCAGTCCCATGAAAATATATGCCGGAAGTTATGATGATATCTCTGATGCAGCCATCATCGTCATTACCGCCGGTGCCAATCAGAAGCCGGAGGAAACCAGACTGGATCTGATCAGGAAGAACGCAGGAATCATGAAATCCATCATTGGTGAAATTAAGAAACGTGATTTTGGCGGCATCCTGCTTATCGTGTCCAATCCTGTAGATATTCTGACTTATATCGCCCCTGAAAGAATCAGGTTATCCTGCCAATCGTGTAATCGGTTCCGGTACTGTTCTGGATACCGGGCGTTTCAAATATGAACTGGGCGAGCACCTGGGTGTAGACAGCCGAAGTGTCCATGCTTTTATCATCGGCGAACATGGAGACAGCGAACTTGCTGCCTGAGTAATGCAAGAGTCGGTGGACTGCCCATCAATGACTTCTGCGAATTACGTGGACATTTCAATCATGAGGAATCCATGAAGAAGATATTTGAGAGTGTCAAGAACAGTGCCTACGAAATTATTGCAAGAAAACATGCTACCTACTACGGTATCGCTATGGCAGTCGTAAGAATCTGTGCTGCAATCGTTCGTAATGAACAGTCTATTCTCCCGGTATCCAGCCTAATGACCGGTCAGTATGGACTAGACGATGTAGTACTGAGTATTCCCGCAGTTGTAGATGCCAATGGTATCGAAACTGTGGTTCCTATCGAGCTGAGCGAATCCGAACTGCGCGAATTAAAGAAATCCGCAGAAGTGCTGAAAGGCATTATAAAAGAGAACGTATAAAAAGACTACAAGAAGAAGGAAAAATACGATGATACGATTTGAATGTGATTATGCAGAAGGCATGCATCCCGCAATTCTGGATGCACTGATTAAGACCAACGAAGAACAGACTCCCGGTTATGGTGTAGATACACACTGTGAACACGCAAGAGAACTGATTAAAAAGGCATGCCATAGAGAAGATGTGGATGTACATTTTCTGGTAGGCGGTACACAGACCAATGCCACTATCATTGCCGCAGGATTAAGACCTTATCAGGGTGTTCTCTCCGCAGTAACCGGACATATTAATGTTCACGAAACAGGCGCTATCGAAAGCTACGGACACAAGGTGCTTCCTCTCCCCTCCGAAGACGGTAAGATTACAGCTGCCCAGATCAGCGAAGCATGGGAGACACACATTCACGATGGCAGTTTCGAGCATATGGTACAGCCGGGTATGGTATACATCTCCCAGCCTACAGAGAATGGTACCTTATATTCCAGAAAAGAGCTTCAGGAAATCAGCGACGTATGCCGCAGGGCAGGGTTATACCTGTTCGTTGACGGTGCGCGCTGCGGATATGGTCTGATGGCTGAGGGAAATGACGTTATGCTTCCCGACCTTGCCACACTTGCTGATGTCTTTTACATCGGTGGCACAAAGGTAGGCGCCATGTTCGGTGAGGCAGTCGTTATCACAAATCCAGCTTTGAAAAAAGACTTCCGCTATTTCATCAAACAGCATGGCGCCATGCTGGCAAAAGGCAGACTGCTTGGTATTCAATATGAAGTACTTTTCACAGATGATCTCTATGAGAAGATCGCACTTCATGCGGATAAACTGGCTATGGATATCCGTCATGCCTTTGAAAGCCATCACGTATCCCTTCTGTATGATTCTATAACGAACCAGCAGTATCCGATTCTGACTGATGAAGAACTGGCTGCTTTCAGTGAAAAAAATACGCCTTCAGCTTCTGGTGCAAGACAGATGCACAGCATAGTGCAGTCCGTGTATGTACCAGCTGGGCTACCAAAGAAGAACACGTCAACGCACTGCTTGCAGACATTGACCGCATCTGTAAACGTTAATCTTCCTGCATAGAATAAGCCCTCCTGTCACTTATATGACAAAATGGCTTATTCTTATTTTATGATTTCTTTTTATGATTTCTCTTCTGCATAATTGTACTGGTTCTTACCATTCTGTTTACTTCTGTAGAGTGCCTCATCTGCAAGGCTTAATATTTTCTGGTAGGAAGGCGCCCCATCTCTGATAAAGGCGATTCCCGCACTACAGCTTATCGGGATGGTCGCCCAGTGGGTAAAATTATCAATAAAACGGTCATATACTGATTAATCTGTGGTCTATCATAATCAGCTTCAATCAATATGAAAAATTCATCCCCCGCCAAATCGTCCCACTGTCCCGATATCAGAAAATACATTCTTCATGCATCGTGCCATATGTTTCAGTACATCATCCCCTGCCAGATGCCCGTACTGGTCATTGACTGATTTGAAATTATCCACATCCAGCAGGACAACTGCACCCCTGACATCCTATCCTGTGGTCTGACATATGCTGCATTACCTTATCTTCAAAGGCTTTCCGGTTATAAACCCCCCGTTAAAGGATCCATCTGTGCAGCCTCCTGCTGCTTCTTCTCTGCATCTATATCTTTCAGATACAAAAAGGGCATACATATTGTGGGTATATTTTTTCTTTAAATGTATATATGATAAGCTGTACCCAGCGCCAGTCCCGGATGACAAGCCTTTTGTATACATACCTGATAACTCCCCGTTCTGTGTGCAGCATCTTCTGATACATTTCATCAACATTCTCACAGGTTATAAACATATGTCTGGCATTAGGTGCCGGCGAATACTGGTGTTGGCATTCTACCAGATACTGTAAGAACGCTCTCGCCTTCCCTTTTAAACCTTGATGGGCACTCTGCCCAGAGACCACCTGCTGCCTGAGCTGTCCCTTCTCCAGATCCAGTTCTGCATACGCAAATGCTTCCGACAGACTGGCATGATAAAAATCACGGATACGCTGATTCTCCATCTCCATGCAGGAAAGCTCCTCCTGTAGAAAACTGGTCTCATCCATATTATCCACAAGCCTATGGTACCCAACAATGCAGATCATACCGTCATTGCCGTTCACCCTGCGTACTCCCGTACATCTGACTCTTACTTCTCCCATTGCCGGATGATGCCATGTATACTGCAGCTGTACAATCCGTCCGGTTCGCACCATATTCTCTACAGACTGATTCACATAATCATAATATTCCTGGCCGATACGGCTGTACCAGTGTTCATAACACTCCTGTGGGCTCAGGTCAGCCGGAGCATCCAGAATATGTAACATTGTCGAATCAGCATACATCTCATTCCTGCCGCTTTCAGGATCTAATCTAATGAGCCATGTGCCAACTTCTGTTGCTTTCAGAATATCCGCCTGGGTAAAAGTCCAATAATTTTCTCTCCCAATCTCTTCCATATCATTTACCCATCTTCAGCAGGAAAATCTGCTGATTATTCGATTATTAGTTTTTTTCTGTAATAAGTTTAACATATTCTTATAGTCACTTCAACAAAAAACAGCATCCTATGTGCATATCAAAATACATGCCCTCATAAGATGCTGTTCCTTATTCATTAAGATACATTTACTGTCATCTGTTCAATCGTTCTGCCTTTTGCAAAGACCTGCTGATAGACCTGTGTACATCTCTCCATTCTACAGAATTGCTTTCTTGCTTCATCCTCGTCACAATAGACCTTCCATATGCCACAGCATTTACAGTCCTGCCCTTTATGGTTGATAAATCCGATTACATCCTGCAGCGGATAGCCCAGGAATACTCCTATTTCATGGGGGAAGCCCTCTTCCTGCGACAGCCTGTCCTGAAGCCGCACCAGACAGGAATCTACGTTGCATTCTTCATATCCATATTCCATAAGAAGCTGTGCCACACCTTCTTTGTGCAGATCCCTTGTCAAAAGACGAGGTCTGTACACATAAATAAGAACGAACGTATCTTTCCATAACAACGGTTCTATTCTGACTCCTCTGGCATTCAGCTTGCGGTTTACCTCATAAACTTCCCGCAGGATTTCCTTTCTGAAGTCTGGATTCTGTAATTAAACAGATTCGCACTCTTCAATCCTGCCAGTGTTGGCGCACAATATGTAATCAGTCCCTTTTCCAGCATAATCCACCTTGTTTACATTCCAGCCAGCTGTTTACCCAGATTCTCGTTCTTCAATTATAGCCTGCTTTGTGTGCCATTTTGATATTCAATGCTTCAGCCAGTGTCTCACCGATACAGAACCGATCTGATTAAGCTTGATCAGAATTGCATTACCTGCTCCTAGTTCAATCCCCTTGGCCAGTCTCTCCGTATTAGTTACAAAAAGGTCATCACCAACAAGCTGTACCTTGTCTCCACAGACTCTTTGTCAGCTTCTGCCAGCCTTCCCAGTCTTCTTCATCCAGACCGTCTTCGAATAGAAATGATCGGGTATTTTTCGCAAAGGTTTGCCCAATGCTCAATCAGTTTCATCTGCTGTATATTCACTTCCTGCCTTTGGCAGTTTGTAATAGCCTTTGCCTTTTCACTCTTCCATTCAGAAGATGCAGCATCCATAGCGATTCTTGAAATCACGTCCAGGTTCATAGCCAGCCTTCTTAACTGCCTCAAGGATCGTTTCGATCGCTTCCTCATCGGATTTCAGAGCCGGTGCAAAGCCACCTTCATCACCTACAGAAGTAGCAAGTCCTCTGGACTTTAAAATTGCAGCAAGTGCATGGAATACTTCTGCGCACCATCTTAAAGCTTCCTTGAAAGAAGGAGCTCCTACAGGCATAATCATGAACTCCTGTACATCCAGTCCTGATGAAAGTGCATGGCAGCCGCCATTTACAATATTCATCATTGGGACAGGAAGTCTGTTGCCTGAAATTCCTCCGCCTAAAACGATACAGAGGAATATCCAGAGATATAGATGCTGCTCTTGCTGTTGCAATAGATACTGCAAGAATCGCATTTGCACCAAGTCTGGACTTATCCTTTGTTCCATCAGCCTTGATCATTGCTGCATCAATGGCATAAATATCAGATGCATCCATTCCTGTAATAGCATCTGATATAACTGTATTAATATTCTCTACTGCTTTGGTCACACCCTTGCCAAGATATCTTGACTTATCTCCGTCACGAAGCTCCAGGGCTTCAAACTCACCTGTAGATGCGCCAGAAGGTGCTGTACCTCTTCCAACTGTTCCATCTACCAGTGTTACTTCTGCCTCTACAGTAGGATTTCCTCTCGAATCCAATATCTCTCTACCGATTACTTTCTCAATCTGCAAATAGTCTTTCTATTCACCATGCCTTTTCTCACAGTTGAAATGCCAACTGTACAATGTTAATTTGGACTCCTTTAGAAGGTGAAGCGTCCTTCTTCCAGCTTGAAGTGTGTAGTTTCAACTGTATATGCAAGGAGTCCACATGATTTATTCATTTGAGTTAGATTATTCTAACCACAGTTATATTAGCATAACTCTTTATGTAAGGCAACTGTTTTTATTGAGAAACATTCTCATATTTCCATGTATATATTTTCCAGAAAAGTGCTATACTCATGCTAGGTTAGAAGCAACTAATTACTGTTCACTTCAAAGAGAGGAGAATTGGTCATGGGAAGAATCTATCGTTTATCCAAAAAAGTGTCTGATAAAGAGGCAAGTGAAATTCTACGGGAAATCAGAGAATTGTCTGATGTTGAAGATGCAGAATTCGTAGAAGAGACAAGTGGGCTTAAAGTAATTACAAAAGACAATCAGTTTCTGGATGTCATGAGTGCTGCCGTTAATATCTGTAACAGAGTCGCAGATGGACTTGAACTCAGCTTTGCCAGATTCGCAGTTTAATTTGTGTTAAAATCATACAAAAAGACACAGTGCATCATTTAAGGGGTCACCTCAATTTGATGTCTGTGTCTTTTTTTGATATATCTTGTAACTATTCAGTTACCAGGTTTTTCATGCTTCCCAGGCTGATAACCAGAGTGGAAGTATTATGAAGTAATGCGGAGGTCGTTGGCTGGATCAGTCCCAGTACACCAAGTGCGATCAGACCTGAATTGATACCAACAATCTTACGATAATTGCCGTGAATACGCTTCATCAATGCATTACTGATCTCTTTCAGTGTTACGATCTCTGACAGATCATCTGCTCCAATTGTAATGTCAGCAATCTCTCTGGCAATCTCAGCACCATCACTGACTGCAATTCCCACATCTGCCGCGGAAAGCGCCGGTGAATCATTGATTCCATCGCCAATCATAATGACATTTCTTCCCTGAGCCTTTTCCTTCTCCACAAAGCTTGCCTTGTCTTCTGGAAGTACCTCTGAATAGTACTCGTCTACACCTAATTTAGCTGCAATGGTTCTTGCAGTCCTGTCGCTGTCACCAGTCATCATAACAAGCTTGGTAAGCCCAAGACTGCGAAGCTGTCTGATTACATCTGCTGCCTCTTCTCTTAATGGATCTTCAATACAGATTACTGCTGCCAGCTGTCCATCAATCGCCATATACAGATGAGAGCAGTCATTACGCAGCTGGTCAAAACGCTCCTGCATGCCGGCTGGAATCGTACACTGCTCATCTTCAAATACAAAATGATGGCTGCCGATCACTACCTTGCTGTCATCTACAGAAGAAGAAATTCCATGAGCCACAATATACTCTACTTTGGAATGTTTCTCTTCATGGGTAAGTCCTTTCTCCAAGGCTGCATTTACTACTGCCTTTGCCATGGAATGAGGGAAATGTTCTTCCAGACAAGCTGCTGTACGAAGCAGTTCATCGGATGGCTGTCCATTAAAAGGACACTACATCCACAACAGTTGGCTGTGCTTTAGTAAGTGTTCCTGTCTTATCAAAAACAATGGTATCTGCCTGTGCGACTTTCTCCAGAAATTTGCCGCCTTTTACCGTGATATGATGGCCATTTGCCTCTCTGATTGCTGATAAAACAGCAATCGGAATTGCCAGCTTTAACGCACAGGAGAAATCGACCATCAATACCGCCAATGCCTTCGTCGTATTGCGGGTGATCAGATAGGTCAGCCCCGTGCCAAGCAACGTATAAGGAACCAGCTTATCTGCTACATGAGCCGCTTTGCCTTCTACAGAGGACTTGAGCTTCTCAGATTCCTCTATCATGGTTACGATCTTCTCAAATTTCGTTGAACCGGATACCTCTTTTACCTCAATAGTAAGCTCGCCTTCCTCCAGGACAGTGCCTGCATAGACAAATCCTCCGGCTGCTTTCATAACAGGTAATCCTTCTCCGGTCAGGGAAGACTGGTTTACAGCACCTTCGCCTGCTGATACCTTCCCGTCAAAAGGTATTACATTGCCCATATGTACAACAATTCTGTCGCCTGCAGTAATCGTATTGGCATCTACAAGTACCTCTCTGCCTCTTCTGTTACCAGCCATACTTTGCTGACGTTCAGAGACATACTTCTTGCCAGATCTCCTACAGACTTCTTATGAGTCCAATCTTCAAGTATCTCTCCAATTCCCAGAAGGAACATGACAGAACTTGCTGTTGCAAAATCTCCTCTGAATACTGATACAGCTATTGCTGTACCATCCAGAACAGGCACTTCAATCTTGCCTTTTGCAAGTGTGCATATGCCCTTCCAGATATATTTTACGGATTTGACCGTAGTAATTACTGTTCTGACAGAGTAGGGAAGGAAACATTTACTCGCCATTCGGCGAACTACACGTCCTACCAGCTTATCCCAATATTCTCTGTTTAATTCTCTACCGGAGTGTGCAAGCACTGAATCCGGTACTTGAACCTCTTCATACTGAAAACGTTGCAAAAGCGCAATCAACTGCTGACGGCTGCCTTCATAGCATACCGCCACGTCCTGATTGCGCTCATATACCTTGGCAGACAAAAACAAAACTCTGACTCTCCAGATAGTACTGCAATGTATCAGCTTCTTCGTATGACATTCGCTTCTGGCTTACGTGAATACGCATACGACCCTTGATTTCATGTACAATTCTGAATCTCATTTTCTATGCCTCGTTTTATTCTGCTTCTGCTCCATTTGCTTCTTCAGATGCTTCTTTTTACTTCTTCCTGTGCATCTTCATACTCTGCTTCTTTTGCAGCTCTGTCTTCATTGATCTGCTGTGCCTCTGCATAGATGTCTTCTGCATTTTCCTGAATGTTGGTTGCTACCTTCATAACACATTCCTTTGCACGAAGAACAGCTGCTGTACACTGTGTATAGACTTTCTTTGCATCCTTACTGGATAAAATCTTAATACCTGCAGTTGGAAGAAGTATACACAACTACATATTACACATTTGAGGAGGCTAAATCAGCACTCTTTGAATATATAGAGTCATTCTACAACCGAAAAAGGCGCCATAGTGCGCTTGATTACAAGACACCACAACAGGTTGAAGATGAGGCTCTAGCAGCCTAAGAAATAATTCTCTCGGCATATGTTATGCTG
>VOFC01003341.1_pt1 | contig 16138 bp, 32 predicted proteins | sample 5384161 | NCBI WGS metagenome assembly VOFC01 (sample SAMN12384722, study PRJNA508395) | human gut metagenome | isolation source: healthy gut B | host: Homo sapiens | reverse complement strand
ATAATAGCTCTATTTTATAATTATTACTAGAAAGTATATCCACCATCAACGCCAATATTTTGAGAGGTGATATATCTTGCTTCATCAGTACATAAGAAAGCTGTCATATATGCTATATCTATTGGTTCTTGTGGTTTTCCATTAGGTGTTACATTGTTACAAGCATTCCATACTTTTTCACGAGTAGCATCTTCACTTCCAGCCATTTGATCAAGGATATCTTCCCACATACTTGTTCTAATAATTCCTGGACATACACAGTTAACATTAACATTATCTTTGCAGCTTCTCTTCCTAAACTAGCGGTTAATGCCAATACTGCAGACTTAGTACAACTATAAACACTAAATCCAGCAGAACATGCCTTAGCTGCTATTGATGACATGTTAACAATCTTACCATATTTATTAGCTCTCATAATATTTAAAGCTTCTCTACAAGAATAGATTGTTCCCTTAATATTAATATCAATTGTCTTATCAATATTTTCTAAACTTTCTTCAGTTAATTCACCAGTTAAACAAACACCAGCTGAGTTAACAACTATATCAACTGTTCCCCATTCATCAACTATTTTTTTATACATTAAAAGCGACTTGTTCATAATCAGTAACATCTACTTGATAGCTAATAGCATCAACACCATATTTTCTAATCTCAGATGCTACTTCTTCACATCTTTCAGGTATTAAGTCTGCTACTAATACATCTGCACCATTCTTAGCAAAAAGTATAGCACACTCTCTACCTAAGCCACTTCCTCCTCCTGTAACAAGAGCTTTTTTTCCTTTAAAATTAAATTCCATATTGTATCCTCCTTAACATTAAGTTTAACACAATCTATAGAATTTACTAATGTTTTTAGATTTCAAATGTAAAATTTTGTCTAATTTTAACTTATTTTATTAATGAATAAACTTTTTGTCTAATATCTGAATCTCCACTACATATTTCATTTTTTATCGGTTTGTTAACAATATTTCTATTTTTCATTAGATTATAACTAGTTTCACTTAAAAACCATATCACGATAAATAAAATATATTTGCTTTAAATCAACTGTTTCAATAAAGCCTTTCTTAAAGTGTAAATTCATTTCTAAAGCAGTAGGTAGCGTTTGATTAATATCAGAAAGCGAAGGTACTACTATCTGTAATTTATTTTTTGAATCAATTTGTGTACTATATTTATGGGCATGACCATGTAGTCTTATTATAGAATCAGTTGGTTCTTTACTAAAATTATCTATATGATGATATAAATCTACACTTTCATTTTTAATATTAATAGTATTAAGTAAGAAATTACCAATTATGATATCATGCCTATAACTATTAGTATAATCAATAATTGATTTTGATTCTTTATAAAAAGCATAGAAATCGTGATTACCACCAACTGCAAAAAAGTTAAAATATTCTTATCATGTGGGTAATCTTTAACAAAATGTTGTAGTTGTTTTTCAATAGTATTATATTCACTCTTACATCTATTAGATAATGAATCAATCATATCACCCGCACATAAAATTATGTTTATACCATTCTTCACACAATAATTAAAGGCATTATCAACTAAATCTAATCGTTCTAATTTATTACCAAAGTGTAAATCAGATATTACTAACATTTTCATTTCAGTTTCTTCATGTAAAGATAGTATATTTTTAGAGTTATCACTAAAACTATTATATATAATAGCGGATGATGATGGTTTTTTATATGTTATTTGACCATTACTATAGTACTTCTTTTCTAAGATTATTCCTTTATTCTTAAGTGTAAGTAATCTATTATATAATTGCTTATTAGAAATATTTAATGCTTTACTTATATCATTACAGGTTCTACCTTCTTTTTTATAAGTTTTAATAATAGTTCTTGCTTTTCCGTCATAAAAATCCCTCACTTTGTTAGTTATTATAAATAAGGAAAAGAAAAAAAAGACAAGAATTTTCTTATCTTTCTGTCCACCAAGCCCTAAGAGCAGATGGAAAACCAATATATTGTCTTGGATTAATAGTACTTTTTTCATAAGCATAGTAACTACTACATCCTCCTCCAACATTCCAATCACAACTTGTAACTTCTAAGTGTAAGTGGGCTGCAGTTGAACAACCACTGTTACCCATTCTACCAATCATTGTACCCGTATTAACTTGCATTCCTTCACGGATATTTCCATAGCTACTTAAGTGTGCATAGGTTGAATAAATATATCTACCATTTACTAAGTGTCTTATTTTAACAACTTTAGCATTCCCGTGACAACCATAAGGACACCAGTTACCACTAGTACATGAATCACTATATATTTTAAAGATAACACCATCTGCTATTGGATAAATCGGAATAGTTCTATCATTTGAATTAGATAAATCAATTCCTAAGTGTCCTCCATAGCCACCCCAGTTTTGCGTAACATAACCACTAGTCATTGGTCTAAAGAAACCATTTACTGATGGAGGAACAGGAATATTACTTCCACCAGCACTACTACCTATATGAGCTCTATCATATCTATATTGACAAGCATAAATATCTTCACTTGGTCCACAACCTAACTTTTTATAGTAAGCCAGATTGGCTTTAGCAGCTTTTAACTGTTCTTGAACTGATGGCATAGATTCTCTAATAGATTTAGTATCAGCATTAATTCTTTCTTTTTTTCACTTTCAAGCTTGGCTTTAAGTGATTTTAATTCTTCTTTCTTAGTAGCTAACTCTGCTGACTTAGCTTTATTTGTTTTAATTAACTCATCTAATTCATTCATTACTTTTTGATTATATTCTGTTAATTGTTCTACTACACTTAATCTATAAACCATTTCTGTAACACTTTCTGCTCCAAAGACATATTCCATATAAGCATTATTACCATTACTTACTTGTAAATACTGAAATAGTTGTTTACTCTCTTCTGTTTTCTTTTTCTATTTCAGCATTAGATTTATCTATCTCATCTTGCAGGCTTTTCATAGATACTTCTAAATCACTTATTTGTTTTTCATAAGTAGCTATATTTTTCTTAATTTCTGCTACTTCTTGATCATTTTTTGCAATCTTTGCTTCTTTCTCTTCTAATTGTTTTGCATAAGAATTTACCTCATTTTCAAATTCTTTTTTATGGTTTTAGCATCTACTTTAAATGGTAGTAAACAAAGAGATATTAATAATAAGATAGTTATTTTTCTTCTATTCATACTACACCTTTAAATACTTTCTTACAGCAGAAGATGAACCTATCATACCTACTAATATTCCTATTACAAGTATTATTCCTGATACCATATAAATAAATGGTTCTGGTTCTACTAATCTAATAATTTCTGTATATAAGTAACCATGTAAGTGATTATAAAGGGCTACATAACCAAAAGCATACTCCTAGTATTGGTAAAATTGCTCCAAGACAACCTAGTATCATTCCTTCTACAATAAATGGTGTTTTAATAGCTACATTACTAGCTCCAACAAGTCTCATAATTGATATTTCTCTTTTTTCTTGAGAAGATTGTTAGTTTAATAGTGTTAACAATTAGAAAAACTGTTACTAAAATTAAGGCAATAACTACACCATATGCTCCTTTTTTCTACTACACTAAACATACTAATCATCTTATCAACCCAAGCTTCACCATAATTAACAACACTTACTTGTTCCATTTTCTTAATTTTTTCAGCTGTAGTTTTAATCTTCTCTACATCTTTTACTTTTACTTGAAATGTATCCTTTAAAGGATTATCATTGTCTTTCAAGTAGACATTACCTCATTAAATACTTCATTTTCTTTTCGCATTTCTTCTTTGACAGCATTTTTACTTTTATAAGTTAAACTTTCAACATTATCCATTTTTTCTAGTTTATTTTGTACATCTTTTACCTGCTCTTCTGTAGCATTATTATTTAGAAAGACAACTATTGTTAAGTCTTTTTTCCATCTCTTTAGTAAAGTTTTCTACATTAAATGTTAAAATGATAGCAACTGCTACTATAAGTAATGTTATTATAATACAAGAGATAGAAGCTAGTGATAGAGAAAAGTTACGAAAGACTGATTTAAAGGCATCTCTAATACTTCTACCTAACATTCTAAAAAATTTCATTCTTCATACTCCCCCTTTCTCTACATGTTTTACTAAATGTCCATCTTTTAAAACTATTACTTCTTTTTTCATTCTGTTAACAATATCTTTATCATGAGTTGCCATAATAATAGTTGTTCCACAGGACTTTGTTAATTTCTTCTAGTACTTGCATAATTTCCATACTCATATCAGGGTCTAAGTTACCAGTAGGCTCATCACAAAGTAAAAGTTTAGGTTCATTTACAATGGCTCTTGCTATAGCAACACGTTGTTGTTCACCACCTGATAATTGATCTGGATAGTTATGAATCTTATGTTTTAATCCAACTAATTCTATTGCTTTTAGTGTTTTCTTTCTGATTTCATCACGTTTAGCTCCTAAAACTTCCATAGTAAAAGCAACATTTTCATAAACTGTAGACTTAGGTAATAAACGGTAATCTTGAAATACTATTCTAATTTTCTTCTTAGTTTATATACTTTTTTATTTCTAAGTTTTAAAACATTAAGTCCTCCAACAATTATTTCTCCTTTTGTTGGTTTCTCTTCACGATATAACATCTTTATAAATGTACTCTTTCCACTTCCACTTCCACCTATTACAAAGACAAAAGATCCTTTTTTTATTGAAAGAGATAAGTCATAAATAGCTGTTACACCATTTTTTGTATTGTTTGGTTACATTTTTTATTCTAATTAATTCCATCTTATCCCACCTTCGTATTCACTTAACATTTTAGCATAATTAGACATTTTTTTGATAGAGTTAATTATTACCATGCACAAAAAAAAGCATCAAAATCTTTAATTTTGACACTCTTAGTTAGTAATTATACATAGACATTTATCTTTTCTTAGTATTTTATCCATTACTATTTTACTTATTATTAGAATAAAACTAGCATATAAAACTTTAGTAAAAGTGAAGTATACTCCACCCAGTACTACTATTATCATATTAATAATTAATGTGGTATTACTAAGAGGAATTTTAAAGTACTTATAAAATATTTGACTAATGATATTGATTCCCCATTACTGAATCCTACTTTATACATAAAACCATTACTTATTCCTAAGGATATACCAATTATTAGACAACTTAGAAGTAAGTCAGAGGTATCTATGGTAATAATTTTAGTAACAGCTGATGTTATTGATACAAAAAATGGATAAATAAATGTTGCTAGTAAGCTTGCTATAGTTTGTTCTTTAGATAAAAGTATTGTACTTAATAAAAGACAAATACTACTTCCTATAAAGATAACTATGGATGGTGATACTTTTTTATTAGATGATTAACAATAATTGCTATACCATTCATTCCCCCAGTTACTAATTTAATTGGATATAAAAATAGGTTAAAAAACAATACTAGAAAAAAAGACAGATTATCAATACTCCATAACGATATAGAATATTCTTCATCTATTCTCCTCCAAATACTTGATAAGCATCTGTTACTACAAAGAAAGCATCTGGATCTATTAGATGAATTCCTTCTTTGAATCTATAATACTCTTTAGTTGGTATAACACTCATTAAGACATTTTGATCTTTGTCTTTATAACCACCTGTTGCTTCAAATTTAGTAACTCCATGTTTCATTTCTTTTAAGATATACTCTTTAACTTCCTTATCTTTTTTTAGTTATTATATAAAATGCTTTTGCATCACTTATTCCTAGTAGTACTCTATCCATTGCCCATGTAACTAGATATAAAACTATCAAGGCATACATTAATTTATTAAAACCGAAGGCAAAGAATCCTAGCAAAACTATTGTTCCATCTGTAAATATCATTGCTTGGCCCATTCCAATTTTTAGTTTTTTAGATATAATCATATTTAAGATATCAGTTCCTCCAGTAGAAAATCCAGCTTTAAAAATAAGTCCTGCTCCAACTCCTTGAAGTAGTCCACCAAAGATTGCTACTAAAAGCATTTCACTTTGATTAAAACTAACATATTTAGATAAAAAACTAGTTAGATTTACAAAAATAGGAAATAAGATTGAACCTAAAATACTTAATTTTGTTTTTTCTTTACCTAAGAATATATAGGATAGAATTAATAAAAATATATTAGCTATCATTATTACATAAGATTGATTAAATTTAAAGAAATGATTTAAGACGATTGATAGACCACTTACGCCTCCTGCTACTATGTTATTAGGTGAATAAAATAAATTAAATGCAAGAGCTACTAGTAAACAACCAAAGATAAATTGTGTATATCTTTTTTATTTTACTATGCTGATAAATATTATTAACAATTGCCTTGGGATTCATTTTTTGCTCCTTTCAAATATGCTTCCATAAATGGAGTTAAGTCACCATCTAAAACTTTAGTTACGTTACTTGTCTCATATGATGTTCTATGATCTTTTACCATTGAATATGGATGCATTACATAACTTCTTATTTGTGAACCAAACTCTATATTCATTTGTTCTCCTTTTTCTTTTGCTAGTTCTTGTTCTTTTTTCTGTTGTTCTAATACATAAAGCTTAGACTTTAGAACCTGTAGAGCTGTTTCTTTATTTTGAATTTGACTTCTTTCGTTCTGACAAGTTACTACTATACCAGTAGGAAGATGAGTTACTCTTACGGCACTATCCGTGGTATTTACGCCTTGTCCTCCTGCTCCAGTTGAACGATATACATCTATTCTTATGTCCTTTTCATCTATATTTATATCTATATTTTTATCTATTTCTGGAGTAACATCAACACTTGCAAAGGATGTATGACGTCTATTGGAAGAATCAAATGGAGATAACCTAACTAAACGATGAACACCTTTTTCTTCTTTTAAATAGCCATAAGCATAACTACCATCTACTTTGAAAGAAACACTTTTAATACCAGCTTCTTCTCCTGCTTGATAATTGTATAATGTTACTTTATAACCTTGTCTTTCACAGTATCTTAAATACATTCTATATAACATTTCTGCCCAGTCACAAGCTTCTGTTCCACCAGCTCCTGAATGAATATCAATAGTACAAGAATTAGCATCATATTCATTATCAAATAGTAAGTATATTTCAAATTGTTCTACTTCTTCTTTTAATTTATCATAATCTTTTATTAATGTCTCTTCTAATTCATTATCTGGTTCTAGGGATAATAGTTCTATTAAATCTAGAGCATTCTTAGTATCTCCTTTATATGAAATTATATTCTCTAAAATTGCATTTATGTTGCTAAGTTTAGAGAAAACGCTTTCTCTTAATTCTTTATTATCCCAGAATCCTTCTTCTAACTGTTTCTTTTCTAATTCTTCTTTTTCTTTTTACTTTCTTATCACAGTCAAAGTAACCTCCAAAGTTCTGCTAATTTTTATCAATCTTTTCATAATTTCTTTTTTAATTCTACTAATTCCATAATAATCCTTCTTTTTATTCACATTTTAACAAATTATTTTTTTATTAATCAATTATGTGTATAAATTAGTAATTACTGCATAATATATTAGTGGGAAGGGTTCACGAATTTAGTGAAGATTCCCATTATATATAGATGATACTATTAAGTATCAAAAAAAACAATGTAATCAAAGCGATTAGATTGTTTTTTCTTTTTATTTTAGTTTCTCAGTAGCTGATACTAATGATAAATCACTACCAAGAGATGCTATTATATCTTCTTTTTTTTTGATGCTAATCTTTTTTGTAATAAATCACATTCTTCTCTAGTTTCTGTTTGTGTATAAAGTTTTAGAGAAGGTAATAATATAAAAAGGTTCTTTACAAATTCCTACTGTTCTTTTTAAATAGTCTAGCTGAAAGTCTTCTTTTACTTCATCAATTATTCTTAGAGCAGGTAGTAATAGTCCTGTACTTTTATAATATTCATCTTTAGCAAGTTTTTCAATAAACTTCACTTGTCTTTCACTTTTAGAACTATTAATAGAATCAGCTGCCGTTAATAATTGTTCTTTATTTAATTCTTCTTGATCATATAATAATTCATTTATCCCTCTAGCTTGATACTCTTCTTTACTATTTAAAACTTTACTAGCTAGTTCTAATGATATATCTTCTTTTATCGCTTCACTATTTAATAAGATATTTTCGTTCTGCTATTCTTTGATAACTTTCTTTTGACTTTTTAATATTATTAGTGACTCTTCTACTTCATTATTCTTATGAATACTAGAACTACACATAACATCTTTCATACAATTAAGTAATACATCATCATTTGTTCTTGATAAGATAAAGGAATAATATAAAATCTCTTCTTTTTTGATAAGAATGAATAACACAATAGTTTTCTTAGACCTTTAGAGTATCTATTGGTTATTAAGTATTTTAATTCTTCTTTAGTAAATTTTCCTTCTTGTATAGTACTAACTGACATTAATTCTAAGATCCTTTCTATCTGTTTTTTATCAGTAGTTTCACCAAGCAATGTTACTGCTAACATATCCTCTTTAGATAACTTAACATCATATCTCATATTCTTTAATTTTTCTTCTACTTCTTTTATCACTTTAAACCTCCAAAATATTACTAGAAATACTATAACACATATTTAACTAATTATTAATTATTTTATCAAAAAAATGACCAGTTGTTGAACTAGCCATTAGTTTTTGTTAATACTTTTTGGTATGCCGTAGTTTCTCCTTCTTTTACACAATCAACAAAGAACTTATTTCTCATTTTATAATATCCATGCCAATCATTTCTTTTTATTAGTTTTTATAACAGTATGTTCACTTTCAAAATCTAATTGACTTGATGGCATAATACAGTTATGCATTTTTCATTTTCTAAATTGACATATAATAAGAAATTATCTTTTACACTAGGAGTAGTACCAAAAGTATCTAAATATTCTTCTAAAGTATATTTACCAATTAAAAACCAAATATCATTAGTTTCTTGTATAATACCTCGCGTATATTTTCCAAGTTCATGAATTGCAATTTCTTTATCATTGTTTAAATTTAAACCATTTTCTAACTCTTCTTTTAAATGCAATAAATGAATATATCTTTTAACTTTAGGATTTTTTTCTAGTTCTTTATTTCCTCAAAGTTTGATCTAATTATTTCTTTTATATCTTCTATATCTAATCTTAAATTTTCTAAAATTTCTTGTTCCATTTTATTCCCCCAATCTATAAATCTATATAAAAAATAACTCAATACACTAATATACTTTAAAAGAACCATTTATATGTATAAATGGCATAATAATTATATAATATTTTCCTTTTTTTATCACAAGTTATTTTTTTATTTTATCTTAGAAAAAAAGCAAAAAGGATACATATTTCATAAAGCTATGTATCATTTTTATAATTATATTTTTTCAAACAAATATACATTTTCAGGTAATTTTATTTTTTCAAATACTCTTTGTTTTATTAGTTTTCCACCCATATGTTTATAAAATTCATTTGTAGGATTAGCTCTAAACAACCTACTATCATCTTTGTAAATCCCATATTTTTTAATTCTTTAATTGCCATAGCAAATAGCTTTCTACCATAACCATGTCCTTTATAATCATTTATCAAGTATAAAGCATACAACTCTCCACAATCATTATATTCAGCATCATCAGATACATCTACATTAATAAACCTACTATTTCATTATTTATTTCAAGAACATATTGGTGGTTAATATTCTCATCAAACTCTTTATAGAAATTATTTGCTCTTTCTTGTTCATTTAAATAAAGATTATCTAAAAATTCATCATTTACTATACCTCTATAAGTTTCATTCCATGCAGTTGTTACTATTTTTGCTACAGAAAAGCAATCATTTTTATTCATTTTTCTTATAATATAGTCCATATTTATCTCCTTTACTATATAATGATTATTATTTAATTTTTATTTTAGTACTTTTGAGCATTTTAAATATATAGTACTTTCTATCTTATAAATATTATTGATTTTTATATCCCATTAAATAAACTTTTATATCTAATATCAATAGCTATCCTAAATAATAATAAGATAACTTTATAAAACCAGTAAGAAATAGTATCAAATTAAAATTCTAGAACTAATTTTTATATAAATTAATTACTAACACAATTATATATAAGTTAATTACTCTTTTAAATATACTTTCTCCTTAATAATTTTTTTTACTTTCAAGTTAAGTATAGTATAATTAATATAGATATTAACTATAAAAAAAAGGCCTTTCTATAGCCTTTTATTGATTATCTTGAAGTATTATTTGTCCATCCATAATTGGTATATTTGGATAAGCTAGCATCCATTAATGTAAAGTTTCTAAGTGGAGTAGTAGACATTGAATATCTAATCCCATAAGAAGATATAAATTTGTTCCTGGCGGTCCGGCTGGTCCTTGTGGACCTCTTTCTCCAGTAGCACCTTTTCACCTTTTTGGAATTAAAATGCTAAATGATGTACCCAGTTTTCAAAGGTATCCATAACTTGAGCTGGTTCACCTGGTTCTAAAGTTTCTGTATCGTCAATAGCTATATGTTCTGTTCTTCCTATTTCTCCTGGTAATCCCCTTGGTCCCATATCTCCTTGGTCATCTCCTTTTTTTAAAAAATACATCAATAGGTGTACCAGTATTTACTCTTCTGCATCTTTGTTGGTATTCTAAATTCTTAAAACTACTTGATCTCCATTTTAGGTAATTCCTTGAGGTATTTTTCCTATCTTTAGGTATATTCTTATGTACATCTTCTTTTAAATACCTACTTCTATAGTAGTAGGTCCTTGGTAATATAACTTACTCCTCTATCCCCAGTATCTATCCCTTTTCTCCTTTAGGTCCTGTTGGTCTTGAATATAACAATTTCCACATTTATCTATTCTTTTTTTTACTTTTAAAAAGTATCATTATTGTACATAACAACCTCCTATTAGTATAATATACAAAAAATTTTGATAATAATTCTACTAAAAGTTTTGCCATTTTTTTTTTAATTTTTGTTGGAAATTAACAAATAAATCTTTCATCGTATCGTTTATACCTATATCTAAATAACCCTTATCTATTGTTTGGATTATATTTCCCTTATTATCATAAATAACTGTTTTTCCAATATTATCAATTATGACTGGCTTATTTTTTTTTACCATCAGGATTTAATGCTACTGATGATATTTCTTGTACAATCGTATCTTTTTGCATATCGAGTTTTAAGATTTTATCGCTTCCATATTCAAAAAACTCCCATAGTGCTCCTATCGTCATTGAAAAACAAAAGGCTACTACACACAGATAAAATGGAGATAAATTAATATGCTTTACTATTATTGTTTAACAAATTTACTAAGGAAAAACCAACAGCTGTCGCTAAAAATCCATTAATTGTATGTAGCATTGTATCCCAATAAGGAATTATTCCATAAATTATTAATTTCAATTTTTCCCCTAATATTTCAGCAGAAAATTATTTTGAATAAATAATGGTGCAAATATAATATTAATGATAATAAACATAATATTTTAAATCTAAATCTAAATCTTAATATTAAATATATAGCTAAGAACTTCTTTTATTTTCAAATAAGCCATTTTTTGAATAAAACTTAATTTGTTCTCCTGTTATCAAAATATGAATTAATAAATTGCTATTAAGTTCTTCTTTATGCATATCTACAGCACTAATTTGATGATTATTATAGGTTGTATAATAATAGATACCTTTACTAGCATTGCAACAAGAAGTATATATAGTAATCTCAAATTTATTTTCTCCTAAATTACAACATCCTCTTTGTTGATCAACCGAATTTAGAATATGAAAGAATTGACTTACGCTTTCACATTCATCTTCCTTTGATAAAGAATTCATTTTAACAAATGCTACTCTAACAAATCGTGACATACTTGATAAATCACCAGGTAAACCCAATCCTCCCATTCCTCTACTGTATGTATCAAAGGTTAGTTTACTATTAAAAAGTATTTTCTTTATTTTCTGTAGATAATTGACTATAATTGTTTAAATTGAATAACTGCTTATCAAATGTGGGATTATTGGTTAACACACCTACTGGATTATCATATATTTTAATTCCTTCTTTTACTGACTCCAAAGTAATAGATTCTTCTTTATCAGATATAATCCAATGTAATTGAGCAAGTGGTAGGTCACTATTAAATTTATCATTGGTAATATTTATTTTTTGTAATAACATTCTAGTTTCTTTTACAGAAGAACACTGACTTAATAAGTAAGGAATTAATTCAAATTGAGCTACATTTTCTTTTTCTTTTTCGTCTTCTTCATTATAATGGGCATTACCAACAAAATTTAATCCAGCTATTGCTAAACCTTTTTTCATTTACAGCATCATAATATAAAGGATAATCATTCATTATATATGCCATACCTATTATTGCATAATGACTATTTAAGTTCTTAACTCTTCTAAATTTAAATTCATAATTTCTTGGTGTTATAGTAACTTCTTCATTATACGAGTATTCATAATCTAATGTTCTACCAAAATAGAAATCTTTTGTTTTATAAGTTGCAGCTGTACACATATTTCTTCCTCTTTTCTTATAATTTTTCTTATTAATATAATTATTATATTCTATTTTATAGGTTTATTCATTCTAATTTTCATCTTTTGACTTTATCATTAGTTAATTGTTCAGATTTTGTATTATTTCCTTTGTTTTCTCTTTTTTAATAATCAATATAATAACTATCGGTGATAAAAAGATGCCTGCTGTTATTATAGTTGCTAAAATATTTATTATAGTAGAAAGAATAGCAGGATAATCAGTAATTATTATTTCATATATATTTTCATTATCATTTTCATCTAAAACTATTAGTTTTATCTTGTCATTTTCTTTTAATGATTCTAATTTTGTAGTCTCTTTTTCCATTTAAATATATTTTTTAGTGTTGCTTTTGTATCACTTAACTCGTATGAATAGTCTAAGGATGTTTCATTCTTTAATTTAGTTATTGTAGCTTTGTTGTTTTCAAATTCAACTTCTCTAGATCCTAATACAAATTTTTAATTATAGCTGTTCCCTTACCTTTAGTTTTATTAATTGTTAAAGTATAATGCTTTTTGTCTCCGTTTTCGGCAGTAACAACTATATTAATTATATTTTCACCAAGTGATAAATCTTTGTTTTCAAATTCAATCTTTGCTTTTGAATCATTTGCTTCCACTTTAATATCAATATGCTTTTTTTTCTGTTTTAAAATTCATATTATCGGAAACAGTTATTTGTTTACCATCTATAACTACTTCTTTTATAGAATTATCTTTACTTTTTTCTATAACCACTTCTTTTGAAATGTTATTTTGTATATTATTATTTGAATAATTATTACTATAATTGTTATTTGTTCTACTGTTTTCAGAACTACTCGATGAAGAGTTACTGCTACCATCTGTTGCTCCAGCAGTTCCTTCATTTTTGTTATAACCGGGACATGGGTCACTATAAATTGCTTCTCCATCTGCATAATAATTAGTTCCATTTGTTACTGCCACATGCCAATGAGTTCCGCCATGACCATCACTGTGCATTCCATATGTGACACCATTTGGACAAGTTTTTATAGAATTCTTTCTTAATCCACCACCTGTTGCGTTTGCAGTAAGTGGTAAAAACAAAACTACTAACATGCAAATTTCTAACGTTAAAATTTTTTTCACTCTTACACCTCTTATATAGATTATATCATAATATTGCCAAAGATTTTACTGATTACTGCTATTGAGTACCAAGTGTATCTAAGACAAAAGACATATCTAAAATCACCACAAAAATAAAATCACAGAAAAACGCGCAATTCTCTTATTTTATACGGGTTTTGCGAGCTCATTTACCACAACATTGTTTATATTTCTTGCCACTTCCACAAGGCCTTTTGTATTGGGGATTTTGGGAGATTTTGGTGAGCACTTTTTAGCTCGTTAATTCGGCGTTTGGCTGCACTTGGGAGCACTCCGTAGCACTCGGCAAACCTAGCAGAACTTATCTAAAAACTTATCTTAATATATTACAATTTTTAAATAATGTTATAAATTAAGTAATTCTTTTTTCTTTTTATCAAATTCTTCTTGAGATATAGCTCCCCATATCAAGAATTCTTCTTCAAGTTCTTTTAATTCCTTTACTTGTTCAACGGGAGATTTAACATTTTGAACTACTGTTGTATTATTTTGATTAGAATTAAAATCTTCTATGTATTTTTTTATTTCCTCAAAGTCATCATTTATTTGCTTATTTGATTTTTTAAACGAACTATCAGAATAAACAACATTTTCATCAATTTTTCCGCCAATAATACCACTTTTTACTTCTTTTGTTCCTGCCATAATAAACTGAATGTATCCTCGTGCTAATCCTACTTTTTTAATTTGTACACCACTTATTTGATTTATCATTATAGTTTTATCTCCAGTAAAACCTAATGACATTTTTTTAGACATTAATCCTGGACGGCTAATAGTCAATGTATTACCATTAATTTTAATTATAGATTTTCCACCCATGCCTAAACTATAAAATTCATATTCCTTTTGCATATTATCAACTCCTATAATAATTATATCACAACAATTTTATAATCTATTATCATTTTTTTAAAAACTCAAATTTCTTTTGCAGTTCTGAATGCTCATAATTTGATAACTGTACTGGATCTTCAAATCCTAATTTCTTATTTATAAGTAATTCATCTTGTTGAAAATGCATTATATGGATAATTCTTGCACAACGTTCAACTTTATCTCTACAACACTTTTTTATACTTTTTATTACTACCACATGGGCATAATTGATTTACTCCACATTCTTTAAATTTTTTTATCTGCCCATTCATATTTTTTTCAAAGTACTGATACAGATCGTACTCGTCTTTTGTAAAGAATACTTCTTGCTTTATTTTAAATGCTGCTGAATTACCACTACTAAATTTAGCAATAGCCATAGAATCCCCACATGTAAATTTTCCTTTTTAAACCAAGCAGATCTTCTTCGTTTAATGATATACATTTATCATACGAATTATTAAATATAATACTATTTATTGTTTTCGTTTGATTCTCAGTTAAGTTATTCATACTATTCAAATCAATATTAAAATCACTAGGCAATTCTCCATTAATAAATATTCCATAATAGTCCTTAGATATTGGTAATAATACAACAGTGTTTTTTAACCCAATTTCCTATTACTTAAATTGACAAACCTTCCCATAAATTTTAATGAACAAGTTGATATATATTGATCACTCAAAACAAAGTTACTATTATTTGATTTGATTATTGCAAAATCATAGCATGTACATAAAAGATCACTTATACGATCAATATATGGCATATTAAATATTTTATTTATCATTCTAACTATAGAGCTATCATCTTTCTTTGATATTTCTTTACTCATATGAATCATGCTTGTAACACTTTTATAATAATTGATTAAAAACATTCTTATATTTTTAAATATCATATTTTTGGCATCCATATATTTTTCATCATCTAATAGTTTCTTTAATTTGTTTATTAATTGACTTGAATCTGGATCAATACTTCTTTTTGCAAATAAGTCTTCAAGAAAATTATCATTGCGGAAAAAAAGAAGGCGGCGCGTTTTGCTTCAGTTTAATTGACGGCGCGATCGTATGCGGTGCCTGCCGTGCGCACGCGCTGAAGGAATATTGTATGACGCGGCAGAATGTCAGTGAAGAGGAAATACGCCGCTTTGACGCACAAATTTTTTTGATTTCTGAAAATGTTCGCTTGGCGGTGCTTTATGTTTTAAGCTGTCCGCCAGATAAAATTTACGCGTTCTTTCTGCCGGAAAATGAGTGGCCGGTTTTTGCCCGGCTTAGCGAGGAACATTTGATTTACCGGCTTGAAAAAAAGCCGAAAACCTTAGCATTCTACAACGAGGTTTCTGTATTGTAGCGAGGAGAAACATGCTGTATTCACAAAAAACGCTTTTCATGCTGGAATTTGATAAAATTACCGCTTTGCTTGCGGACTGTGCCTTGACAGAGGGGGCACGGGAAACGGCTATGCGTCTCACGCCAACGTCGAATGA
>VOFC01003791.1_pt1 | contig 16148 bp, 30 predicted proteins | sample 5384161 | NCBI WGS metagenome assembly VOFC01 (sample SAMN12384722, study PRJNA508395) | human gut metagenome | isolation source: healthy gut B | host: Homo sapiens | reverse complement strand
TTCTCCCCAGCCGTCACTCATCTGTCCGTCCCAGAAATTTTTCAGTTCATAGATTTCATTTTGTGTCAGAGGCTGGCAGATACTGCATTCCAGAACTCCGAACAGTTCTCCCCGGATGTTCTGCACTCTCGGAATGCACTAATCACTTTTGCAACCATCTGTCTGTTCCCGTCAAAATAATGCATAAGTCCCCTCGGCTCTTCTTCCACATGCCTTTCTTTGAGGATGGCTTTCTGGATTTGTTCCTCATAATCTGCCAGTTCACTCCGGTACAGCGTTTCCTGCTCCTCTCCATCCTGATACATCATCCCTATCAGCGAATTGTAAAGGCAGAACGTTTCACAGGGTATCCCGTTTTTTTCAAGCGGATCGGCAAATTCCCCCTGATATTCCTGATACTCATGGATTGCCCGCTGCGTGCCAACAAAGCCTTCGGGAATAAATCCGCTGTCTGTCATCGCTGCCTGTCTTTTATCACGGGCAACCCCGGCATAATCAATATACGGCAGGAGAAGTTCATCGATTTCAAACATCCATGCCTCTTTAATCAAAAATTCCCCATACTCTTTATCTGTATGTATCTGCGGATGTATTTCAAATTCATCCAGATGCTTTGCGATCAAAACAGCTGACGGTCTGGCACATCTCATTAAAAAGAGTCAGTTTCTGGACATCACCCTGCAGAGACATACACATATCTTCCGGGGAAGGAAAGATGCTTTCCGGCAGCCGGATATTTTCTATCCGTTCACAATGCCTTCAGCAAATGCTGCGATGTTGAGTCTTTTTCTTTACCTTATCCATGGCACTGATGTCCGTTGGAAGATAAAGGTATTCCTTATCCCCTGCCTCATTTTCAAGAGATAAAACCGACACGGTTTCATCCGGTCTGTCGATGTATTCTGGAAAGGTTTTTCCGTTATAGACCTCCTCCATCTGGAATCCCTGATCTACCAGTATCCCATGTGGCAGGAACTTACATTTTCCTTCTGAAAAAAAAAAATCTTCTGTGCATATGCGTTAAAATCCATTTTGCTCTTTTCTTCTTCTGAGATTGCAAGATGCCGGTCCAGATAAAGTCTCAGCCCGACACGGTTTCCATCCGTTGTTTCAGGGACAGTCCCTTGTAAGTCAGGTTGATGCCTTTCCCGATGCCTGTCACTGCTGTAGACACCCACCACTCTTTTTTTCGTATTCCGTCATTCCATCCAGCCTTCTGGCTAAGAAATTAAGTTCGTCCATGCTAGCATACCGGTACAATATCTTCTATCCCGATACATTTCATGCAATACTGCATGTCCATGTCCGTTGCCGGCAGAGTTATATCTACCGTCTGTTCCCCATTTTTTGCTCTAATCTTCATTCCACACCTCCTGTTCTACGATGTCCACCCCATACCTTTCCATCACGAATGCATTGACGATGAGCCTTAAGATTTCATCCGGTATCAATTCCCTGTCGGTCAGCTCCGACAGCCGGATATGCTTTGTCCCCAGATACACATCCCTTGCTGCATGGAACAAGATATATTGTTCCAGTGTGACGCTGCCAAGCCGGATGCGGTCAAAATAAATCCCCGTATCCAGCACCTGCTTAGAAACTTTCTCCCACAGGTTTTCATCTGCAGACAGAAGAAATACTGCGGCGGCATAATTCGGAAGTCCGCACAGGTTCTTTTTCCGTCTGCCAAGCAGCAGGGAAGAAAAATCGTTTCTGTGCCTGCTGTCATAAAAAATCAGTTCCTTTTCTGCGTTTCCAAATACCTCCTGTATCCTTTTCTTTAAGTGTTCCATCTGCATCCGGCTGATGACACAGTCCACAATCTCCGAATAATTTCCCCTGCTTTTCCACTCTTCCATGTCAAACATCCACCCCTGCCCTCTGGGACGATATCCCGGCGGCTGGCGCATCTGCCGTTCTAATAACTGCAGTCTTGGACTGTTGCAAAAAAATCCCGACATCAAATCTGTCTCCTTTCTTTTTCCATAAAAAAAAGACAGCACCCATTTCATTTCTAAAATAAGTACTGCCTTACATGTTCATCTGCATCCCTTTTTCCTGTTCCTTCACTTTTGTAATGGTAACCGGTATCCCCTCTCCAATGTTAAGTGATGTGATTGCTTCGGCAAACTGTGTATAGGACATCTCCACCTCAACGATCATGTCATTGATGTCTGTCCCTGCCAAAAACCAGTCCTCGTTGCCCTCCCTTTCCATCATGCCTTTTGAAATGGACAGGCGTATGACATTATTATACATGATGGTACTTCCAAACAATGCCGTTCCTGAACCACCGATTGAGGACCTTGCAAACCGAATCATTCCGTAACTTGGGTGCTGCTTTTTCTCCATCCCTGTTTCTTTTCCTTTCTCTGAATTTTGTCCCAAAATACTTAAAAATCTCTTTTTTGCCTCTATGCATCTATAAAAACGTGGAAAAAAATAGGGCAAAAACTGGTCATTTTTTGCTCCAATTTTTGCCCTCAAACCACAACATCTTGTGGTCTAACATGCCTATTTTTCTTATTTTCCACAATACTGCATCAGAACTACCGACTCAAGCGGATGATTTTCTCCAGGGCTTTTGGATGGATGCCGTCACGCGGCGGATCGAGCACGATATAATCCGGCTTCTCCTCAATCTCATCAATCACCTTGAGCACATCTCCCGCGATAAACTCGCAGTTTGTAAGACTGTTTAACCTTGCATTCTCCCTCGCAGCTTCGACCGCCTCCGGAATAATCTCCACGCCGATCACCTCTTTTGCAACCGGAGCGAGCATCTGCGCGATCGTACCGGTTCCGGAATAAAGGTCAAACACGACTTTTCCATGCTCCGCGACATCCGCATCCGTTCCGCCCGCCAGGGCATCCCCGATGAATTCCGCGCCGTCTCATAGAGCACCTCCGCCCCAAGCGAATTTGTCTGGAAGAAGGAAAACGGTGTAATCTGAAAACGAAGTCCAAGCAGTTCCTCATAAAAATAGTCCTGCCCAAAAAGCACATCCGTACCCTCGTTTGTGACGGTGTCCGCCACACTGTCGTTGCGGGTGTGAAGCACACCGGTGAGCGTTCCCGATAGGCGGCAGCACACAAACATCCTTCCATCCGGCAAGAAGCGCCTCTTCCCCCCTTCTGCTATCTGTGTCGTCGTTACCAGATCCACCAGGATCTCCCCTGTCTTTACCGCCTTGCGCACCAGAAGATGACGCAGATATCCGGTGTGGCGCAGTTTGTGATAATACGGCAGATTCCGCTCTTTAAAATAGTCTAGCGTCACTGTAAGCACCGTGTGAAAATCATCGTCTACAATCCGGCATTCCGGGACATCCACGATGTCATAAAAGCTGCCGCGCTTGTGCATGCCGAGTGCCAGCGGTCCTCCCTTGTACGCATCACCGAATGAAAACTCCATCTTATTCCGGTACTCCTGCTGTCTCGGGCTCGCCTTGATTCCAAGGAATTCGTAGTCTGTATTTTCCGGTACAATGACGTCGTCGATCAGTTTTTTTACCTGTGACGCCTTCATGGCAAGCTGCTCCTCGTAAGGCAGCGTCTGATATGTGCAGCCTCCACACTCTCCGGCATGGATACAGGCAGCCTCCGGCTGCTCCTTCGCCGAACGCTCCAGCACCTCAAGCAGTCTTCCCTCGCATTTTCCCTTGCGCACTTTATTGATCGATGCGGACACTTTCTGTCCCGGGACTGCATTTTTACAATCACGCGTCCCCCGTCTTCCGTTCTCACAATTCCCTTATTTCGGGGAACTCTACGCGTTCTACCATCCCCTCGATAATCTGTCCCTTTTCACGTTCTATCCTCCATTATCCGTCCAGTTTCTTCTGCACGTTGCCAAACATAAAAAAATCCTGCATGCAGGATTCACTCGCCTGACTCAGCCACTTACGATATCGTTTCCTGCTACAGAATTTGCGCCTGCCGCACACTTGCGCCTGTCTTGGCAGGCTACGATGCGGTAAAATTGGGCCTCACCACGAGGTGCGCATCCCCACAGAGCGTTTCCTGTTACATAAAAATAGGGCTGCATCTCTGCAGCCCCATGCCCTTTGTCTTAATCTTCGGTTGTTTTCTCTTTGTCCTCAGACTTTGCCGGCGCTTCCTCATCATCATCGTCCTCGAAGAAATCCTCATCAAAATCATCATCGAAGTCGTCCTCGAAATCCTCAAGATAATCCGGCGTAAAGAAGCGGTAGATACCGTATACTCGCTGCAGCTACAGCCGCTACAATACCGATAATTGCAAAATCCATACTACCTTGGAGGTCTTCTTCTCCTCCACTTCTTCCTTCTTATTCAGAAGTTCGTTTAACTTTGTCATGTTGATCAGATCTTCCATCTTATTCATCAGATTCCCCTCCTTGATTTATCTTCATTTATTGCATGTCTTCTTATTACGCACATTATAGCATATCTTTCCCTGTTCGCCTATAAAAAATTTATAAATTAAGACATTTTATACTTTTTTAATTTTGCAAACGCTGCAAACATTTTCTTGGTTCCCGCCGCGTCAAAATCGACCGTCACCTCAAAATCTCTGCCGCCGGGCACGATGGCTTTTACCGTTCCCTCTCCGAACTTCATGTGGGACACACGGTCGCCCACACCGTAGCTTAGGCTTCCGCCTTCCGTATGTACCGATGAAAACGCTCTCGCCTGCATGCTCTGCCCGGACAGCTGATCCCGCATCGTCGGCCGTTTCTTTTTCACCGGCTCCGCCGTGTGCCGCTCCCTGTTTCCAGATACGCCGGCTTTTTGATCTCTCCGTTTAAAAAGCTCCGGCGGAATCTCCTTCACAAAGCGTGAGACCTTGTTGTACTGTGTCTCGCCGCGCACCATACGCTGTCTCGCCGAAGTGATGACAAGCTCCTTCATCGCACGCGTAATGCCGACATAGGCCAGCCTGCGTTCTTCCTCCAGCTCACTGCTGGCATTGTCTGACGTGATCGACATATAACTCGGGAACAAACCGTCCTCCATTCCGGCAAGATAGACTTTCGGGAACTCCAGACCTTTTGCGCTGTGCAGTGTCATGAGAACCACATAATCGTTCTCCTCGCCGACGCTGTCAATATCCGCCACAAGCGCAACTTCCTCCAAGAAACCGCTTAATGTCGGCTGTTCTTCGCCCTCCTCATAGGCGACTACCTTGCTTAACAACTCATCGATATTCTCGATTCGCGCCTCCGCCTCGTCGGTGCCTTCCGCCTCAAGCTCCTTCACGTAGCCGGTTTCCTCAATGACCTCCCGCAGAAGATCTGCCACGCTGATATAAGGCAGCTTGCTGCGCATCGTCTGGATAAATGTCACAAACGGTTTGATTTTCGCTGCGCTCTTGCCAAGAGACGGTATCTCCTCTGCACGCTTTAAGGACTCATAAAACTGATGTCATACGCCTCCGCATAATCAGACACCCGGTTTAGTGTCGTCGCACCGATTCCGCGCTTCGGCACATTGATGATCCTGCGCACCGCCAGATCATCCCTCGCATTGTCGATCGTCTTTAAGTATGCCAGCAGATCCTTGACCTCCTTTGCGCGCATAGAAATTCACACCGCCGACAATCTTGTACGGGATATTGGACACGATAAAACGCTCCTCAAACAGACGGGACTGTGCATTCGTGCGGTAAAGCACCGCGTAGTCGCCGTAGCCATACTTTCCTTCCCGGACGCCGGACGCAATATCCCTTGCGACATAATCCGCCTCCTCGTAGGCAGTGTCAAACTGCTCAAAGTCGATCTTCTCTCCCTCGCCGTTTGCCGTCCAGAGCGTCTTCGCCTTCCTGCCGACATTGTTGGCAATGACGCTGTTCGCCGCATTTAAGATGTTCTGCGTCGAACGGTAATTCTGTTCCAGCTTGATGGTGACCGCATCCGGAAAATGCTTTTCAAAGTTTAAAATATTATAGATATTCGCTCCGCGGAACTTGTAGATCGACTGATCGTCATCACCGACCACGCACAGGTTTTTTGTATTTGCCTGCGAGAAGACGGATCAGCTCAAACTGCGCCGTATTCGTATCCTGATACTCGTCCACCATAATATAGCGGAAGCGTTCCTGATAGTAGGCAAGCACCTCCGGATCTGTCTGCAGCAGCTCCACCGTCTTTACAATGAGGTCGTCAAAATCCAGTGCATTGTTCTTCTGCAGCGCTGCCTGATACTCTGATAGACCTGCGCCTGCTTTTTTCTTCGCAAAATCACTCGATGCCGCCGCCTGCAGGGCAAACTGCGTCGGACTTACAAGCTCGTCCTTTGCAGAGGAGATCGCCGCCAGAAGGCTGCGCTCCTTGTAGATCTTGGTATCGATATTCAGGCGCTTGCAGATCTCCTTCATGACGCTCTTGGAATCATCCGAATCATAGATCGTAAAATTCGTGTCGTATCCGATGCGGTCAATGTGTCTCCTTAAGATGCGCACGCAGGTAGAGTGAAACGTCGACACCCAGATGCTCTCCGAGCCGTATCCGACCAGCGCATCGATTCGCTCGCGCATCTCGCCAGCCGCCTTGTTGGTGAACGTGATCGCCATAATATTGTACGGATTCACGCCCTTTTCCTCGATCAGATATGCCGTCCGGTGTGTCAGCACTCTCGTCTTGCCGGAACCCGCTCCCGCGAGAATCAGCACCGGTCCTTCGGTGGTTATAACGCCGAGCTTCTGCTGTTCGTTCAATGTATCATAAATACTCATGCCTGTTTTTCCTTTTCCGTTTATAGTGATATGAGAAAGTATAACACATTTCTCTGTTTTTCGATACCATACAGAACATATTTTCTATTTTCATGCTGGGACCCTGTCATATACATTTCCCAACATTTGTCTCTTTGTCATCTGGTTTTGAAAACTATATAATGTGATAAGAGGTGACACATATGGACAACGATACAAAAAAATTTCTGAGTGATCTGTTAGCAGAATTACAGAGAATTGATTATGTCAGACCGGAAGATATTCCGAACATTGATTTATATATGGATCAGATTACCACATTTATGGATTCCCAGTTGGAGACATCCAAGCGAGCATGCGGATGACAAGATTCTGACCAAGACGATGATCAACAACTACGCCAAGAACAATCTTCTTCCTCCGCCGGAGAAGAAGAAATACACCAAAGAGCACGTTCTGACGCTGATATTCATCTACTATTTCAAAAATATCCTAAGCATCAGCGACATCCAGAGCATCTTAAATCCGATCACGGACAAGTATTTTCGGAAAAGACGGCGGCTACAGCCTGGAGGACATCTACCGTGAAGTCTTCGGACTCGAGCATCAGGAGACACAGAATCTCATGAAGGATCTCTTCGCCAGGAAGTTCAACACCTCCTGCCAGACATTCCCGGATGCTGCCCCGGAGGACGCCGAGCTTTGCGGAACTTCAGTCTGATCTGTATGTTAAGCTACGATGTCTATGTGAAAAGACCATCATCGAGCGCCTCATTGACACGACCACATCGGACAAGTCCAAGACGGAAAAAAACAAAAAATATCGAAAGCCACAGGCACGGGCAAAAAGTTCCTGTTCTCCTGTGGCTTTTTATCTGTCTCTACTACTTGTCCGTATTCTGCATGCGGCTAAATACCATGTCATAGCCGTCATTTCCATAATTCAGTGATCGGTTGACACGGCTGATCGTAGCAGTCGATGCTCCGGTCTTCTCCAATATCCAGATAAGTCTTCTTGGTCGCGCAGCATCTTGGCAACCTCGAACCGCTGAGATAAGGAAAGCAGTTCATTTACCGTACATACATCCTCAAAAAATGTGTAGCACTCTTCTCTTATTCTGTAAGCTCAAGATGGCATCAAAGATGATCCACTGCATCTGTCCTAAGTTTCTTACTCATGTTCTTCTCCTTCTTCCCAAAATGGATTCTTTTGTTATTTTAGCATATTAAAGTTTTAAAGTAAATACCCAAGTTTCTGTCCATACACGCACTTTTTCCACTGCTTGCATTCATGAAATCCGATTGTTATAATAATAGAAGTATCTGAAATTGCAAGAACTTTATTTCATACCAACGATAACTGGAGATTATAATAATGAAGAAATTAAAACAATCCTGTTTATTTTTGTCCCGCTGCTTGTGATTGCGATTCAGTTTCGCAACCTACTTTGCCATGGGACTTTCCCTGCTGATCGAGAGCGGCTGGTACTCTGTCACCGGCAGCGCGGGTTCCTCGATATTGTAGATGACGCCTTTTCCTGTGGAGTTCCCAACGCTTCAACACCGGCGTACTGTTAATCTACAATGCCATGTCGATCGCCGTGTTCGGTCTGTGGTACTACTGCCGGTATGGCGGCAATTACCGCCCCGTTCTGCGTCAGACGTTTCATCCTGCTGCAATCGCAGGCATCGTCATGCTGATGCCTGGCACACAGTATCTGACAACCTATATCATGAGCTTTGTCGCGTCGCTCTTTCCGCACTGGATGGATGCATACGAATCCCTGCTTGAGACGGCAGGTCTCGACGATCAGATCTCCATTCTGATGGTCATCTGCTCTGTCATCTTCGCCCCGTTCTGCGAGGAGCTGGTCTTCCGCGGTGTCACCATGCATCAGGCAAAGAAATGTCTGCCTTTCTGGGCAGCCAATCTGCTGCAGGCGCTGCTTTTTGGCATCTTCCACATGAACATGATCCAGGGCATCTACGCATTCTGTCTGGGACTTGTTTTAGGCTATGTCTGCAACCGCGGCGGCAGCATCTATTACTCGATCCTTTGCACATGCTGTTTAACTTCTGGGGGAACCGTGCTCTCGGGCTCATCCCCGTTCGGCGACACGACGTTTTCTCTGATCTTCTGGTTCCTGTTCGGCATCGCCATGACAGTTGGCGGTCTGATCGTCTTTAACTTCGGCATCCAAAGACTTCAGGCGGTAATGGCGCATCCGCTATGCCTCTTTCAGATATTCCTTCAGGGAACCGAATAAACGTCTCCATCTCTTCTCTCGTTCCGATGCTGATACGCAGGTAGTTGTTGATGCGTTCCTTGGTAAAATGACGCACATAGATATGCTCCCTGCGCAGCGCCTCGAACAGTTCTGTTGCCGGCACGCGCTCGTGCGAAGCAAAGATAAAATTGCTCATCGAATCCCCGAACGTAAAACCTCAACGCCCGCAGTTCTTTTTCGTCCACTCTCTCGTCTCAATGATCTTTTTTCTGGTCTCCTCAAAAATAAGCACGGTCACGGATCGCCTCCACACCGAGTGCAAGCGCTGTCCGGTTCATCGTATAAGAATTAAACGAATACTTCACGTCATTGATATAACGGATCGCTTCGCATTTCCCATCGCATATCCGATGCGCATTCCCGCCATGGAACGCGATTTGGAAAATGTCTGCACGATCAGAAGATTGTCATATTTTTCAATCAGCGGCAGCGCCGACACCCTCCAAAATCAATATACGCCTTCGTCCACCACAACGATCACGTCGCGGTTGTGCGCGATGATGTCCTCGATCTTATCAAGCGGCATCAGAATGCCGGTCGGCGCATTCGATTCGGGAATATCACCCGCCGTTTTCCCCGTAATAATCCTCCACCCGGATCTCAAACGCATCATCAAGCGCTTTCGTCTCATACGGAATGCGCAGCATATCTGCCCACACATCATAAAAAGAATACGTAATGTCCGGGAAGAAACCGGCTTTCCGGAATTAAAGAATGTCAGAAAATCATCGCCAGCACATCATCCGAACCGACCCCGACAAATACCTGATCGCTGCCCAGTCCATAATATGACGCAATCGCATCCACAAGCACCTTTACAGGTCGGTTCCGGATACAGGCGCAGCGTATCCGGGTTAAATCCGGCAAGCGCCCTCTGCACCCCCGGCGCGGGCGGATACGGATTCTCGTTGGTGTTCAGCTTGATCATCCGCTCCGCCTGCGGCTGCTCCCCCGGCACATACGGCACCACTTTTCTCACATATGACTCCCAGTTCTCCATCCTTTTTCCTCCTACTTTTCCAGTCCGTACACTGCCGCCAGCTTCGCAAATGCAGGCAGGGAATGTTCCACGGTCTCATGGGACACACAATATGCGAGACGCACAAATCCCGGACAGCCAAATGCGCTTCCCTTTACCATCAAAAGATTAAATTTCTTTCCCTCGTTTACAAATTCTTCCTTTTCGTTTTCCACCGGTGACTTTACCCACAGGTAAAACGCCCCCTCCGGCTTGATGCAGGTAAATCCGAGCTTTGTCAGTCCTTCGTAGAGTCTGCTGCGGTTCTCATCGTAAAACGTGACATCCGTCTTCTCCTCAAGGCAGCGCGCCACAGCTTTCTGAATCAGGGACGGTGCGTTGACAAACCGAGTGTCCGGTTTGAGATCTCAATGCCGCGGATCAGTTCTTCGGCGTCCGCCGCTTCATCCGGCACCACGACATAACCGATACGCTCTCCCGGAAGGGAAAGGGATTTGGAGAAAGAATATCCCACCAGGGTATTGCGATAATATTTCGTCAGGAAATCTTCTTTGTTACCGTCATACACCAGCCTCCCGGTACGGCTCGTCCGAGATCAGATAAATGTCTGTTCCAAATTCAGCCTGCTTTTTCTCTAAAATAGCTCCGATCTGCTCCATCGTCTGTGGCTTGTAGATCACGCCGGTCGGGTTGTTCGGCGTATTCACGATAAGCGCCTTCGTCCGCGCGGTAATCTTTGCCTCCAGATCGGCAAGATCCGGCTGAAACGTCTCCAGATTCGGCTGTACAATCACAATCTTTGCGTCAAAATTCGCCGCATACTGGCGATATTCTCCGAAGAATGGTGCAAACACGATGACCTCATCGTCCGGATCGAGAATCGTCTTAAAAATAATGTTGAGCCCGCCTGCGGCGCCGACTGTCATCACCAGATTGTGTGCCGTAAACTTTGTTCCGAAACGTTCGTTCAAATTCTCTGCGATCGCCTGGCGTACTTCCTCGTAGCCCGCATTTGCCATATAACCGTGAATGCCCAGAGAACCTGCCGCTCCCTTTGCATCCGCCTCATCAAGAAGGTCACGGATCGCATCGTTTAACGCCTTCGGCGATATACGCCAAGCGGATGCTCCTCTGTTGTGATGTTGTTTCTGAGCACAAGGTCAAGCTCATAGTCTCCGTCACGACGTCTTGCAATAGGTGTGATGGTGTTGTGTGGCTCACCATCTGTCTCCGCAAAAATAAATGCTTCTTCATCTGTATAGCCTCTCCATGCAAGAAGAATCTTATCTGCAAGGTCAATAAGCTTATCCCTGTCTGCTGACTTGATTCTGATAACAGACATAGGCCATTTTACGATACCTGCCTCGACATCCTCGTAGCCCTTGAATGTGATTTCTTTCTCTATCGGAGACTTTGCCATAGCGAAGGTATAGTGTCCGCCCTGGAAATGATCATGACTTAAGATAGAGCCTCCAACGATTGGCAGATCTGCATTTGAGCCTACAAAATAATGTGGAAACTGTGTTACAAAATCAAGCAGCTTTCCAAAGGTTGCACGCTCGATTTTCATCGGTGTATGCTGTGAGTTAAACACAATACAGTGCTCATTGTAATATACATATGGTGAATACTGGAAAAACCACTGGCTGTTGTTTATTGTGACAGGGATAATTCTGTGGTTTTCTCTTGCAGGATGGTTTACGCGGCCTGCATAGCCCTCATTTTCCTTACAAAGCTGGCACTTTGGATATGCACTCTGCTTAGCATTTTTAGCGGCAGCAATTGCCTTTGGATCTTTCTCAGGCTTAGAAAGATTGATTGTCACATCAAGTGTGCCATACTCTGTGTCTGTGGTCCATTTCATATCCCTCTTTATGCGCTGTCTTCTGATATAATTGCTGTCACAGCTTAATTTGTAAAAATAATCGGTTGCCGCAAGTGAAGACTCATTGTCGTATAAATCCTTAAAGCGAGCTCTGATCACGCTTGGTGCATTTACAAGGCAGCCCATCAGCTTTGTATCAAAAAAGATCCTTGTAAACAATGCTGTTTTCTTTCATGATGCCATTGTCATATGCGTATGTCATCATATCCTCGAGTATACCCTCAAGCTTCTCCTCTGCCTCTTCCTGTGTCCATGCTGGCTGAGCCTCTACCTTTTCAAATGTCTCATCCTCGATATCGTCCACTCCGAGCACCTCGAGAAGTCTGTTTACTGTGTATACCTCATCAGCAGGGTCAACAAGTCCTGTTGTAAGACCATATTTTACTAATTCTAATATTCTCTCCTGAATCATGTCATGCTCCTTAATCATTGTCGGGAAAAACCTGTTTATCCGTTACTGTTATTTCATATTACTAATTTTATGCGACGGCTAGGTCCGTCTCCGATTGAAACAACATAAAACTCAGGTGTCTTTCCAACCTTCTCTTCATAGGCCTTTGTCAGGTTTGCCTTAAACTGATCAATAGCCTCGTCCTTTACTATGCTGACTGTACAGCCGCCAAATCCGCCTCCTGTGATTCGTGATCCGATAACACCCGGAATCTTCCATGCCTCATCAACAAGTACGTCAACCTCAGGACATGATGTCTCATAATCATCACGAAGTGATACATGTGAAGCATTCATAAGCTTTCCAAATGTCTCGATATCATTTTCCTTCAGTGCCTTAACAGCCTTGATGGTACGCTGGTTCTCATAAACCGCATGCTTGCCTCTCTTACGTGCAACCTCATCCTTAATCGCATCCTTATGAGCCTCGAACTCTTCATCTGTCAGGTCACCGAGAGTCTTGATGTCACATACTGTCTGTAAATCCTTAAGAGCCTGTGCACTCTCATTTCTTCTGTCATTGTAAGCAAGGCTGTGCTTAACCATGCTGTTTGTAACCACGATCTTTGCACCGTCCAAAACGATTGGTGCATACTCAAAATCAAGAGTATTGCAGTCAAGGAAAATTGCATTGTCCTTTTTGCCCATTGCAGATGCAAACTGATCCATGATACCACAATTACAGCCGTTGTAAATTCTCTGAATACTGACCGATAATAAGTGCCATATCCTGATTTGTCACGTCAAAGCCGTAAATATCCTTTAACATATATCCTGTAACCACCAAGAGATGCTGACGAAGAAAGTCCTGAGCCGTTTGGAATATTTCCGAATAAAACAATATCAAGACCGCTTTCAAGCTTCATTCCGCGTCCCTCGAAAGCCCACATAACGCCCATTGGATAGTTTGTCCAAAGTCCGTCCGGATCAGGTGTAAACTCATCAAGTGATGATTCAACCACCCCCAGATTGTCAAAATTCATAGAGTAGAAACGAAGCTTCCTGTCGTCGCGCTTTCTTGCTGCCATATATGTACCGATGGTAAGTGCACATGGGAACACATGTCCTCCATTGTAGTCAGTGTGTGCTCACCGATCAGATTTACACGTCCCGGAGCAAAATATACTCTGATATCCCCATCTGCTCCAAAAAGCTCCTTGAATTTGTTAATACGTTCTGCTGTATCATTTTTTTTTTCCTTTGCTGATTGTATTTGCGTTAAATTGATAGTTAAAATAATTCGTTTTTTCTTTATAACTCTATTATAACTGCACATTTTTACATTGCAATACATCCGACTGAAAATGCAACATAACAAATCAAATCATGCAACAAAATTACATATATTCTTTGTAATTATTTTTTTTAAACATTTAATAACATCAAGTGCCGGCAACACATTTCCATCATAGTCAAAGAGTGCCTGATTTGCCCACTCATTTCCACATGGTCCCGGATCATTCATGTATTTTTTTAAGGATGCAGATGTTGCCCATCCGGAGCCCGGTACCGGAATCCATGCCGGCTCCCACCAGAAAAATCCTGCCCCTTCCGTGGTCATCCACCACATTTGCCACCCTGTTTAAGAAATCTTTGTAAAATCAGCCTGTCCCTCAATAGTCATCGGATAATCTACCTTTCAACGAGTTCCGGCTTTGTCGCATAACCCTTTTCGCTCAGAATCAGCAAGCTTTTCGTAGTTCTTGTAGCTGTCCATGGTAAAGCCCATGGATACCTTCTGCGATTAATCAGTTCCTTTTGAAACGGACTGCAATATCATTCATAGTGTCCTCAAGCATCTGCAGAGCCGTGCCAGAAAGGATAATATGACAATCCGATATACTCAAACTCCTCTCCTCTTTCCATGAAGTTTGTAAACCATCTGACATAAAGTTCATTATTTCCACCATTATCGAGGTGAATCATAATCGGAATATCAGCATTTACCTTGCGGCAGGCACGTATTCCGGCATTAACAAATTTTGCTATATTATCGTAGTTAGGTACCTTTCCCTCAGGCCACAAAAAAGTCCGTTTGAAAGCTCATTACCTACCTGAATCATTGTGACATTTACACCTGCTTTCCCCAGAAATCACTGTAGTGGAAATTCAAAAGCACTCCAAAGCCTGCATCTGTAACCTTTTTCCGATAAATAGTCTCAGCCAGGTCATTGTTACCCGCACCGTAAGGCTCACCATCCTCTGATTTTGGATCATTCCACAGACGAAGACGGATAGTATCAACATCATAATCTTTCATGATGTCAAGAATATCCTTCTCCTTTCCGTCCTCAGTAGTTTTTGCTCCGCAGCGTTCCAGCTCGAGCAAGTGTTGATAGATCCATACCCTTAATAAACTTTGACATTTTATGACAGTTCGTCTCCGGTAAAGAGCATGCCTCTTCCTCTCTCATCCGTCACCTTCGCATAGCGCACGCCTACTTTGTTGCCGCACTCCTGCGGTACCAGATACTGCGCCATATTATCCGCCACGCAGTTCCTGTATACACCAAGCTTCGCGCCGCATCTGCGGGTCCATATACGTCTCCCTGCGGTCCGAGACCATACCACTCCAGTCTGTCGTAATCCGCATTCAGCTTAAAAGCATTCCAAACTCCGGCATATCGCCCAGCCCTCCACCGGGTCATAGGTCAGCTGGTCTGCACATACGCATCCGGCGTCACAGTGTACGTCACGCGGCATTTTGCCTGCGGCGTGGTCGGAAGCAGGTAGGTATAGGTGATGGAAACGCCATCCTCCCCCTCTCACAACCGGTTCCTCATAATCGAACATGCCCCTGCTGCTCATTCCGGCATACATACTGCCGCAATCTTCCACTGCGCCATCCGCCCCTGCATGCGGCTTCCGCAGTCATTGTCAATCGGCGCGCGCCAGAAATTCGGCATCGGTATCTTCTCAATCAGCTCTTTTCCCATGTAGCGGTAGGACACCAGTCCGCAGCTGTTGTAGGAAAACAGTACGTCAAAATTCTCACCCTTCACCCCCAGATTCCACTTTCCGCGGATGATCTGAAGTCCCGCCTACGGTTCGTCACGCACTTTCCTTCATATTCTGCCGCGGCATCGCCGATTGTCCCGCCGTTTGCAGGCGCTTTTGCCGCAAAAATCTTCTGACCGAATGCGATCTCATGATCCGGCTCTGCCCACAACAGTTCTTCGCGCAGTACGAACGATACGGTCAGTGCGTATTCCGCCCCGGCTTCCTTTCCCGCATGTTCCAGTTCATCGGCAAGAACCTTGCAGCCCTCCAGTTCCGCCAGAACAAATGTCTTTTCTAAGAGAGGCGCCACAGACAGCGTCGTTTTTCTGCGACTGCCACCGCGCCGTTCTTCTCCAGCAGAAGAATGCAATCATACTCTGCCGTATCGGTAAACAGGTTTTTATTTTTTACCGTAAAACCATCTGCGGTAAACGATATGCTGATGTTCTGGTAATTGAATTTTACTTCCTGCATCTTCGGCGACTCGGCACGCTCCCCTGCATAGCAGATGCCGTTTCCGCTGAAATTATAGTCCGTCGGCACGCTCCTAAGAAGTCACCGCCGTACGCCTGGAATTCCTTCCCGTAGCGGTCCTTTTTTCGTGATGGACTGATCGATGTAATCCCAGATAAATCCGCCCTGATAGCGCGGCTCCGTGTCGGTCAGATCGGTGTACTTGTGCATCGCGCCGCAGGAATTGCCCATCGCATGCGTGTACTCACAGCAGATAAACGGCTTCTCCTTCTGCTCCGCCAGATTTTTCACAATCCGCTCTACCGGCGGGTACATCTGGCTCTCCATATCGCTGCTTCCGTTGTAACGTCTGTCGTTATAGACTCCCTCGTAGTGAAC
>VOFC01002456.1_pt1 | contig 16168 bp, 21 predicted proteins | sample 5384161 | NCBI WGS metagenome assembly VOFC01 (sample SAMN12384722, study PRJNA508395) | human gut metagenome | isolation source: healthy gut B | host: Homo sapiens | reverse complement strand
GATCGTCGTCCAGGCCGACGTTCAGAGCGCGCTTGGCAACGTTGATGGACCAGTTGGCGCCGGTGTAGCCCTCGGCGGTAGCATCATAGCCCAGAGCGCCCAGCAGCATCTTCATGAACGCATAGCCGCTCAGAGATGCAGCGGGACGGAAGGTGCCGTCAGCGTAGCCGCTGATGATGCCTTCCTTGGCGCAGTAAGCAATGTAGCCAGCGAAGGTGTTGGTGGTGGGGACATCCTTGTAGGGAGCAGCGTCAGCCACCAGAGCCTCTGCGGTGGTGGGGCCAAGGATCAGGTTGCAGATGATCTTGGCGGCAGCGCCGCGGGTCAGGTGTTTGCGGGACGGAAGTCACCTTCGGCATAGCCGTCGATGACCTTTGCCTCGGACAGCACGTCAACAGCTTCAGCGTAGTTGATCTTGCTGCTGTCCGTGAAGTCCTTGGCACCAGCGCTGACGGTGACCAGAGACATGGTCATCACCAGAGCCAGTACCAGAGAAAGGAACTTCTTCATGGGATTTCCTCCTTTTAGATTCTCCCGTTCGGGAGTTGGTTTTACAAAACAAGGTTTTCTTAACCGCCCGATTTACATATCGTGGCTAGCCTACCCAATATCTGAACCGGGGGAAGGGGCTAAGTTTCGATCATTTGAAATGCATTGTTTTTGTAATGCTAAGAGGTCTGTGTAACATTCGACTTTTTGTTAAATGCAAGTGATTACGCCGATTTTTCGCCCCGCTGAGCAAGTTTTCAGAACTTTATAGAGTTCTGTAAACGGACAGAACTTACCAAGTTCTGTCCGTTTATGACGGTTTTCGCGGGGGATCAGGGGATGTAGCGCCAGGGATCGTCCGGTTCCGGCGGGGTTTCCGGCTTTTGGGGCGGCGCGTCCTTTTCTAATATGTCCGAAGCGGTGAACAGGCCGTTTTTCCGCCAGCTTTCCAGAATTCCGTGACAATATTTCCAGTTCAGGCGGCCGCAGTTCAGCACGGTGCGGTCGAAAGGCCAGCTCGATAAGCGCCGGGGAGAAGCCCCAGTCCAGCCACGCGGCGATGTAGGCGTCATCCGACGGGATCCGCGCGTCCGGAGACAGGCGCAGCCGCCGGCGGACCTCCGCCACCGTCTGTTCCCGCCGGGCCATCCGCCGCACGGCGGCCATGGCGTCGGCCTGGGAGCGCACGCCCAGACGGGCCCATTCCAGACCCAGCTTTTCGATGCGCCGGGCCGTGGGGCGCTCCTCGCCCCGGCGGATGGCTTCGTCTCAGCACTGGGCCGTCAGTAGCTCCAGCGCCTCCGGAGAGAGGCCATGGAAGTCGAACAGCTCCGTCAGGGCGCTGAGATCCGCCGTGGGCAGGCGGCGGCCCGCGGCGTGTTCCACGGCGTGTACCGCCCGGGCAAAGGCCGGAAAGTCCGCCAAAATGGCCTGAATTTCCGTGAAATCGTAGGTTTTGCGCTGTTTCAGGGGCTTTGGCAGGACGGCGGCTGCTGGGTCTATGATCCCAGCGGCCACCAGCTCCTCCATGGCCCGGGCGATGCGGCGGTGCTCCCAGCCCAGTTCTTTCCGCAGAAGAACGGGGGAGACCTCGCCGCCGTGGCGCAGGATAGCCTGATGCAGCGCTGCTGCGTCGGCGGTCAGCTGTTCGGTAAGCATGGCGCTCCCCTCCTTCCCTGCTGGTTTTTGTATAGTATACAACAAAGTGGCTACGGTTGCCACGATTTGTTTCCGAGGGGAAACAGGTGTGTGCGGGGCAGCGGGATCGACCTTTACCTTTTGCTTGTTAATTTTTTAACGCATTGTTCTGAGACCTCCTTCCCTTTTGAGTCCTCAGCTGTCAGTCTCCGACAAAAAATACCGGGCGGCAGGTGGTATGATGAGGCTGTCCCTCATTCCGCTGCGGGATCAGGCGGATTTACAGGGACCGTCTCATTTGGGTTTGCTGCTCTTGACTGTCATTTATAGGGTCCGTGTCAAGTGGGTTTGTTCTGCTTCCGATCCATTTTACAGGGTCCATGTCATTTGAATTCCTTTTTGGAAAGTCAGAGAAATGTGCGGCTTTATATTGACAGCATTATGATAGGCAAGCTATAATGAAAACGCAAAAAAACCGCAAAACCGGGGGTAAATCTCCTGAAATGCGAAAAACGGAGGGGTTTTATGTCTCTGATCCTGACAACCGCCATCGAAAAGGGCGGTACCGGCAAAACAACCACAGTTGTCAATCTCGCTGCTCTGATGGCCGCCGAGGGAAAACGGGTCCTGGTGGTAGATATGGACCAGCAGGCCAACACCACCATGCTGACCCAGCACAAGAAGGCCGAGAACTTCTACAAGGGTCACGGTCTGGTGAATATGTTCATGAACTTCGATCTGGGCGGGATGGATCTGACACCCTCATCCACCCCACCAATGTGGAGGGCGTTCATATTATCCCCAGCACCGCCCAGACGCCTCGTGCCGTTCACCAGCTGGATCTGCTGGCGGACGAGTATAAGATGAAGAACTACACCTTCCTGATCCATTGTCTGGCCAATATCAACGATGATTATGATTACATCGTCATTGACACCCCTCCCGCCCGGGACAACCTCACCATCAGCGCCCTGTTCTGCGCCGACGAGGTTTTGATCCCTGTCCGGTGCGATAACTTCTCTTTGGAGGGTTTTGAGACCACTTTGGCCATGATTTTGGATCTGGAGACCCGGGAAGATGTCAAAATAGACATTTTAGGCGTGGTTTTGACCCAGGTGGAGCGGACGGCTGCCGTCAATCTGGTGCGCCAGATGTTCGAGGAAAACCCTGAATACGCCTCTGTTCTGTTCAAAACCGGCATCCGCAAAGGGCAGCGCTGTGCCTGAGAGCACCATTGCTGCCGTGCCGGTGGTGCGCTACGCCAAGAAATCCAATCCTTCCGTGGACTACATGCAGCTCTGGAACGAGATCAAACAGCGTCTGGCAAAAAAGGAGGCTGACGAATAATGGGTAAGCTTGATAAGCTGAAAAGCCAAATTCCCCCAGGGTTCCCAGGAATTATCGACCAAAAATCATTTGGCAAAAACGGAGATCGCCATGTCCTTCAGAACGAAGGCACAGGAATTGACCCGGATTCTCCTGCGAAACATTGAATTTAACCCCCATAACCTCTGGTCCTGCAACGATGATGATGAGCATCCGGCAGCTTGCGGATGCCATCGAGCGCAACGGCCTGCTGCACAACATCGTGGTCAGTCAGCGGGAGGATGGCACATTTATGCTGCTTTCCGGTGAACGGCGGGTGAAAGCCCTGCGTTTGCTGCAAAAACGGGAGCAGGAGAGTGATCCCACCGGCCAGAAGGCCCATAAATGGGATCGGGTGCAGGCCCAGACTTACACCGGACTGGACGAGTTGTCCGAGCTGATCATTCTGGACGAGGCAAATATCATGGTTCGTGGCCTTTCCGGTGATGCAAAGACCATTCAGGCCTGCATTTCCCGGTATTTGGACAATTTGCAGGCGAAATTTCAGGTAGATCGCCGGGCTGCCGAGGCATATTTCAAGTCCCGCACCCAGATGACGGACTCCACGGTCCAGCGTTACACCCAGTTTGACAAGTCTTTGATCGACGATGTGAAGGAATTCTTCCAAAATGGCACCATTTCTCACGCCCAGGCCCTGTCGCTCTGCCCGCTGGAACCCAGCGAGCAGGTTCTCTATGTAAATGCCATCAATAAGGCCATTCAGATGTCCAATGGGGACAAGGCTCTGGAGCATACCTATGTCACCCGGATCACGGATCGGGCCGCTCAGGCCGCCCGCATGACCAACGGCCGGGAAGCAGAGCTGGCCCGGCTGGAAGATGCCATTATTCCGCCGGTTCCCGCCAAGCCTGCCGGAGATGTGGCGGTCCGCACCCAAAGGCCACGCTGATCCGAAAGTATGAGAAGGTCACGTTTGACCTCTCTAAAATCACCTCCAGCAAGCGGCGGCTGAATTCTCTGCGGAAAATGGACGCTGCCGATGGGGACGGTTCCATTGTCGAAAGTCTGGATAAGCTGGCCAAGGAGGCCGCGGAGCTGGCCGATCTCCTGCGGAACGGACAGTAATGGCCCGTCCAAAAGGCCCGGAGCAGCGTGTCCCCGTGAAAATGCGGGTAAATATCGGTCTGATGGACCGGTTGCGGCAGTTGGCTGCGGAAAACCGGTATTCCGTCCCGAAAATGCTGACGGTGATCATGGAAGAAACCTGGCAGACCTGCCAGCGGACTATGAGCTTCATGACCTGACTGAAATCTACACCCTGACCAAAAACCATGCAGTCAATCTCAGCTCCAATCGGATGAACGTATATCTGTTGCCGGGGGACTCAGGAGGCCATGCTGGAGCTGGCCCGCCGGTTGAACGCGGCATCGGCGCCATCCGCACCAGTTTTGTGCTGGATTATCTGGATCTGCGGGGGCTGCTGTGAAGTGAATCATGGATCCTGAACTCCCGGGGGGCACCTGAACAGGGCGCTCTCCGGGTCTTCTTTTTCCATCTTCGTTGCTTTATCCCCGCCTTTTATCTCCACGGAAATACGAGGGGAAGATCACAGCAACTACGAAAGCGACCGGGCTGCATTTTTCCCGACTTATTTTTGATTTTGTCTCAGTTCGACTTTGTTTTTCAAAAGGGTTCCTAAAGTCTTGCAACTTCAAGGGCTTAGGAGCGTATAGGAGCAAAAAAGGAAATTAGTTGATTTTTGAGATATCTTGCGCATATTATAGGAGCCAAACCATCGGAAATGGAAAAGTGGTTTGAACTGGAAAGTCATCTTTTTCGACATGATATTTGCTTTTTGTCGATCAGCAGCTTTGTGGAGCGCAAGCCAGTCATTCGACTGTCATTCCTTGCGGGAAGGGGGAGAAGCCGCTGGCAATAGCCTTATTTACAGGGACCGTCTCATTTGGGTTTGCCGTTTCAGGCAGCGCCGTCTCCGATGTACGCAAGGAAATTCTTCTTTGTAAGACCTCTTATGAGTATATGGCATTGGCCTAATTTTTTAACGTAATCGTTTGCTTATGGCGATCAATCATTTGCTCCAAATTTTTGTGTCCCTGTGCTTTCTTGAGCCCTTGAAGTCGCAAGGCTTTAGACCCTTTTGGAACACAAAGACGAACTTGGCATAATTTTCTGCCGGTCCAGGGGTCCGTTTGCTTCTGTACGCAAGTTTTATGTAAACTCATTCTCGCATGGCGGAATTCAAATCGCTCCCTGAATGCTTCGCAGCCAGAGAACAGGTCCTATCATCAGCTTAACCGATCTGTCACCGTTCTAAACCGGGTTTTTTACAGATTTTCTGCGGACCCATGACTCAAATGTCGCCGAGGGTAAAACAACCGAGAAACTCTAAAAGATCAAGGCAGTATCGTTATCTTGGCTCTGCGTTCTTTTTGCCTGTAAGCCCATTTTCGGTCAGCGCTCCCATGCATTTTCCTGTTTCAGCACGTTTGTGTCGGCAGAATAGCTGGTTCTTAAGATTTTAGGCTTGGAAATCCGAGTGGGTAGCGTATAGAAGGCGTGGTTTGTAGCTCGATTCTTCAGCTTCTTTGCTCTGGAGAGTCTGTTTCTCCGCCGTGATCGAAGGAAAAGGATTGTTTTTCTGACTGGAATCCCGGAGGAGCGTATTTCCCTGTAAATATCAGAAGGTTTTTTCTTCGAAAAGTAGAATCGACTGAGTCCCCATAGGGGACCTCAGTCAGTTTTTCTTTTATAGAACTTTTTCTATTTTATTATTTTTTATTTAATAAGTATCGCCCCTCCCGGTACGAGAGGTTTGTATCTCGTTTCTGCGAGGTTTGTATCGTATATATAGACGAGGTTTATCTCTGAAGTACGAGGATGTATCTTTTGATACGAGGTTTTGATCTCTCTTTTCGTACCGAAATCAGATGATTTTTACGAGGCCAATGTCTCTATTTTACCCATCAAAAATGACGAAAAACCGGGGAACAAAATTTAGAGAGATCCACAGGCGATTTCTCCAGCTTCAATTTAAGAACATTTTAACCACAGAAAAATGGGCGAGATGGCCGCGTATACGAAGGTTTTGATTCTTTGCAAGCGCCTATGAGCCGATTCTGCTTATGGAAGGCTGCATTATTCACGGCGGTTTGATCTCCCAATTGCCGTTTCTGGCATGGTTTAAGAGGTTTTGATCTCGGGTTTTGTACCCCAGATGGGAGGAGACACGAGGTTTTGATCTCAGGCATTATACCCCCAGAGATGGAGGATACACGGGTTTGATCTCGGGTTTTGTTTGCAGAAAGCCGCACAGAGGAGAAGAACATGGAAGAAAAACAGATCCAGATCCTGATGTAAATGCAGACGCTGAGGATGCGACAATTATACGCCGATCCAGGAGACACCGGAGGACGATCTGCCCGGGGAAAACGGCATTGCCATCCGTTACAGCAAGGACTTCAATATCGTGCAGGCTAACGAGCTGCTCGCGGAGCAAGCAGTCCGATCTGACGCTGATGGAATCCAAGCTGATCCGTCCAGCCTCAGATCATGAAGGGGGATGCGCATCCGCGGACTCATGAAGGTCACTGCCCCGCAGCTGGCGGAATTTCTGAGGTGCCTAAGACCAATGTCTACTGCTCCATGCAGGACATCAACATCAGCCTCATGCAGCGGGCCTCATTCGACAAGGAAGTGCCTGATAAAGGGCAAGTCTAACTACAAGATCCTCCACTGGCTCAGCAGCGTGGAGCACAAGGACGGCACCTGACCTACCGCCTCAGCGACGAGCCAGCTGTACCTCATCGGCCTGAGCGAAATGTTCACCCTCTATTCCTCATGACAGCATCACTGCTGCCTACCAACTAATATTCCATCCGCCTCTTTGAGCTGCTGACCAGCTGGGTGAATATCATCAAGGGGGAGAACACCCCGGCCTTTCCCGGATATCTCCACCGACCCGGACGAGATCGTGCTGGCCATCGACTACCTGCGGATTTCTTCGACTGCAACGATAAGTACAAGAGCGCTGGTGACTTTGTGCGCAACGTCATTGAGGTGAATTCCGGCTTTATCAACCAGTATACGAACCTGGAAGGTTTCCCTTCCGCAAAACATAAGAAGGGGCCGTTCCTCTATCCCCACGTGATCTTCAAGTACGAGCAGAACACCTGGAACAACGACCCCAAGGCGGAGGAGCACAACAATCAGATGCTGGATACCATCCGCAGCATCAAAAAACGGTGAGCCCGCCCAGTTTGAAACGGACAAAGAGGTCATCACCTTTTTAAATCAGCGCAAAAGCCTCATTATAGACAAAGCCCAGGAACGTAACGTTCCTGGGCATTTTTGAAGGATCGTCCGGAAAACAGGGGGATAGCGGCGGAAAATGCCGGTCAGACCCGGGCGGCAGCGGCCGCAGGAGAGAGCGAAGGAGAGTTTTGGCGATTTAACCAACAGGAAACGCCCATTTCCTACATTTTGAAAAAAAAATTTCCCTTGAAACAGAAAAAAAACTTTGTACCGTACATCGATGTACGGCACATAATAGAAGCAGGAAAATCAGGAAAAGGCAAGCGAATGGTTGAATGACAGGGAAACCTGACGATTCCATAAAAAGCACCTGCCTCTATGCGCAAAGTGCTTTTATATCTTGATTTGACTGGGATGCAAGGGCTGAAGCCGTGGTACCACTTACGGCGCAGAAGCCTGTGTGTCACGAACTGCGTCATATTTGGGATCCGCCAGAGCCTCTACATAGGCATCGTAGGCTTCTTTCAAGGTGAAGTATTCCTTGCCGGCCTTCAGAATATCTTCATACTTTTTTTGTAGAGATGACCTGACACCGCGATGTACTTTTTATCCCCTTGCCGTCTGTTCGCTCCTCCGGTTGTAGTTTCGGAGACATAGTATTTCCGTCACCGGTCTGGATGAGCACGGGGATTTTCGCCCGGGGCCGACCTTACTTCGTGTCAAGAGAGGTCCAGAAAAGATAGCGGTCCGCCGTCCTGTCCTTCATGCCCGTCCCCTAAAAAGCCCAGGTGCAATCCTCCTTCTGCTGCAGAAGGCTGTTGCTCGTGTTTCCTTTGAGTGCTTCTTTTTGATCTGCGGGATGTAGCTTGAGTCCGACAGCGGAGTCAAACTCAAAAATACTGTTCATATCTCCCCTTGTCCAGAATTCGGTTTATATAGGACCTCACCAAAAACTCCGTATGCTTGGTGTCAGACGGATGGCTGGGCTTGACCGGCGCTGCCGTTCCGTTCCATGTGAGCACCACGCCGTAAGGTTCGTCATAGGAGACCTCGCAGCTTCCGTCCGGCGCGGCATCACCCTTCCAGTTATTCGTGTCGCCCTCGTTTTTGGAATGGACGATGCCGCCGATGTTCACGGGGTCCACCGACTGCCACCCGGCCTGCTTCTGCTTCAGATTGACCGTGACGGTGACATCGGCTTTCCAAGCAGGGCCTCCGTGGAGACCTGCGCATAGGCGGAAGCGCACGTTGGCCAGATCCACCGCCTCCCGGCTCCTTTCCAACTGCGAGGAAAGCACCGGGACCGCGACGGAGATCAGCACGGCAACGATCGCGATACCGATCAGCATCTCCATCAATGTAAAACCTTTGCGATTTAGCTTCGTAGTGTTCTCAGTTCCTGTCCCACCGAGGGACGCCCGCCAGAATCCGGCCGCGGTTATTCCGGCGGGTTTGGCTGTTTAAAGTCCGAAAAAATCATTTTTCAGCAGAATGAAACAAGACAAGACAGGAACGAAACTGTCGATAAAGTGGTGAATTCCACCCCAACGGTAAAATTGGGCGAAGATTGCCGCTTTACGGATGCTGCATACCCCTTTTGCGGGTGAAGGGTGTGCGCGGGACTGCGCCCGCAGGCGTGTTTCGGAGCGCAACCGCCGCAAGGCGGCTCTTAGCGCGGAGATAACCCAAGAAGGGATACACCGTCGGCCCTTTGCTGATCGGTTACGGGTTCATCTTGCGCTCCGTGCGGGCGAGCAGACGATGTGCCATGAGCAGCACCATGATCCGCTGGCGGTTACACCGCTTTGCATCATCTAAACAGCAGGTCATATCCGGCGGACAAAACGGGAGGTCACGATGAATACCGGTATGCGCCAAACCGGGCCCCGCCGCAATGGGCAGAAAGCTGAGCGGCGCGATCGTTTCATGGACCAGCTCCGCCCTGGCACATGGCCTGGGCGACCTCGTTCCATGTATGCAGACGCGGATCAACCGGTGGTACAGCCCACGAGCCGCAAGGCATGATTCGGTGAAACTCCGAAGCCGACAGTACAGTCTGGATGAAAGAAGATAGGAAAGCATAGAGAAACCACAAGATCTCTGTGCTCATGGAAGTTGCTCTGAGATGCGTTTGCATTTCAGAGCTTTCTTTTGCGCAGGAGATACTGCACCTGTTTGCCTTGCCCTGAACAATCTGGTTCGGGGCTTTTTTATTTGGAGACAGAGAGATGAACGATACAGAGTATATGCGTCTTGCCTTAGAACTGGCTAAAAAGGATGCGGATGGACATCTCCAAATCCGATGGTGGGTGCTGTCATTGTAAAAGATGGTCAGATCATCGGGCAGGGATGGCATGAACGGTATGGCCAGCCCCATGCGGAGCGAAATGCGTTAGCATCCTGCGCTGTTGACCCCGAAGGGGCAACGATGTATGTGACGCTGGAGCCCTGCTGTCATTTTGGAAAACAGCCGCCGTGTGTGAATGCTATTCTGGAAGCGGGCATCAGCCGGGTCGTAGTGGGGTCGGCAGACCCAAACCCGCTGGTGTCGGGGAAAGGAATTGCTGCTTTGCGGGTGCAGGGGGTAGCGGTGACGGAAGGCGTTTTGCGGGAAGAATGCGACGCACTCAATCGGATATTCTTCCATTTTATAACGACAAAACGCCCGTTTGTTTCTATGAAGTATGCCATGACAATGGACGGAAAAATTGCCACAGTTACGGGCGCATCCAAATGGATTACAAGGGAAGCTGCCCGAGCGGATGTTCAACAACAGCGGCATCGGTTCAGCGGAATCATGGTCGGTGTCGGAACCATTCTTGCCGATGATCCCTTATTGACCTGCCACATGGAGAACGGAAAAAATCCAGTTCGCATCGTCTGCGATACTCAGCTGCGGACACCATTGCAAGCACAGGTGGTCGCAACAGCAAAACAGATCCCGACCATCCTTGCGACCTGCTGCGCCGACCCGAAACGGCAGGCGATATATCGACAGGCTGGGTGCCGAGTGATTTGTCTGGACAAAAGAACGGTCACATTGACCTTGTACAACTTATGGAAAAACTTGGTCAGGAACAAATCGACAGCGTTCTTCTGGAAGGCGGAGGGACACTGAACTGGGCAGCACTGGAAAGCGGCGTTGTTCAACAGGTGCAGGCGTACATTGCCCCAAAGCTGTTCGGCGGACAGGAAGCAAAAACACCGGTGGAAGGTGCAGGAGTTCCTGTGCCGAGTGCAGCATTCCGGCTGAAAAACAGCAGCCTGACCCATCTTGGCGAGGATATCCTGATTGAAAGCGAGGTCAGTATCCATGTTCACTGGAATTATAGAAGAAGTCGGAGCCATAAAGCAGATCACGCATGGGCAGCATTCGGAAGTGCTGAACATTCAGGCACGGACTGTTCTGGAAAACACAAAAAAATCGACAGCATCGCAGTGAATGGCATCTGCCTGACCGTTACCCGGCTTTTTGCAGACAGCTTTTCTGCCGATGTTATGCATGAAACTCTGAACCGCTCCTCTCTTGCAGGTCTTATGGTCGGGAGCAAAGTCAATCTGGAACGGGCAATGGCTGCGGATGGACGGTTCGGCGGGCATATTGTGGCGGGTCATGTGGATGGCACCGGGTGCATCCTGCGAATCGAAAAAAAAAGACGACAATGCGGTCTGGTTTACCATCCATGCGGAACCGAATCTTTTGCGCTATGTCGTGGAAAAAGGCTCCATCGCGGTCGATGGTATAAGCCTGACGGTGGCAGAAAGTCAGTTCGGATGCGTTTTCAGTGTCCACCATCCCTCACACCGTCAGCTGTACAAATCTGTGTCAAAAGCACAAAAACGATGTGGTAAATCTGGAGACCGACATCCTTGGCAAGTATGTCGAAAAGCTGTTTCAGCCGATACCGCAGGAACACCGGCAAAGCTCTGTCACAAAAGAAATGCTGATACGCTACGGATTTGAATAAGGAGAAACAACAATGAGATTCAATACCATTCCTGAAGCTCTGGAAGATTTGAGACAAGGCAAGATCATTTTGGGGACGGATGACCCGGAACGCGAAAACGAGGGCGATTTTATCTGTGCCGCTGAGTTTGCGACAACAGAAAATGTCAATTTCATGGCGACCCATGGCAAAGGTCTGATCTGTATGCCGATGTCGGAAGCTTTTGTACAGAAGCTGAAGTTTCCGCAGATGGTTCAGCATAACACGGACAACCATGAAACCGCCTTTACCGTGTCCATCGACCATATTTCAACCACGACCGGCATTTCTGCTGCGGAACGCTCTATTACCGCGCTGGCCTGTGTAGCAGAAGACGCAAAAGCAGAAGATTTCCGGCGACCGGGTCATATGTTCCCACTTTTAGCAAGGAAAAATGGTGTTCTGGAACGGAACGGCCACACAGAAGCCACCGTAGACCTGTGCCGTCTGGCAGGGCTGAAAGAGTGCGGGCTTTGCTGCGAGATCATGAGGGACGATGGCACTATGATGCGCACGGAGGAACTTGCACAGCTGGCAGAACGATTCCAAATCAAATTCATCACCATCCAAGCCTTGCAAGAGTACCGTAAGTGTCACGAAAAAGCTGGTCGATCAGGTGGCTGCCGTAAATCTACCGACAAAATACGGCGACTTCTGCGCATACGGTTTTGTGAGCCGCCTGAACGGAGAGCATCACATCGCATTGGTAAAAGGTGAAATCGGTGATGGCCGGGATGTCCTGTGTCGGGTACATTCGGAATGTCTGACGGGTGATACGTTCGGTTCGCTGCGCTGCGATTGCGGACAGCAGTTGGCTGCGGCGATGACGCAAATTGAAAAGGAGGGGCGTGGCATCCTGCTCTATATGCGGCAGGAAGGGCGCGGTATCGGTCTCATAAATAAGCTGCGTGCCTACGAGTTGCAGGAACAGGGCATGGATACCCTGGAAGCCAACCTCGCCCTTGGTTTCCATGGGGATGAACAGGAGTATTATATGGGAGCACAGATTTTGCGGGAGCTGGGAGCACATAGTTTGCGCCTGTTGACCAATAATCCGGATAAGGTATACCAACTTTCCGAGTTCGGTCTGGAGATTACAGAACGTGTCCCAATTCAGATGACTGCGACCGCGCACGACCTGTTCTATCTGAAAACCACGTGGCGAATACCGTCTCCAATCTCCGCAGAAAGCTGGGCGGCAGCCAGACCTATATCCGCACGGTTCGGGGCGGGTACGTGTTCTCGGCGGTCTCCGCCACCGCCTGAGGTGCCCCCCTCAAAGCAAATCGAAACAAGAGCAGCAGAGTTGCGCAGCCCGGCGGGAAAAAGACTTTTTCGACAGACTGAGCGGATGCACGCTACAAGGTGTGCATCCGCTTTCTTCCTATTCCTTTGTGTGCGGTAGCTGACGGCAGATTCAGCCCCCAACTGTGACCGAGGAAGGGGAGCCCCCCTTGCTGCGGGGCGGAAATGGTCACAGCACATAGTAATACAGGAAAATATTCTGGTAGGAGCCGTCCTTCATAAGAAATCCGTTTGGGATCATTCCTACCTGCACAAAGCCAAGACGTTCATATAAGTGTCGGGCATGGGTATTGTTTTCAACCACGGCATTGAACTGCATTAGCTTGAAGCCGTTGTTTCTGGCCTGTACAAGGCAATCGGAAACCAGCTGTTCTCCGATGTGCTTTCCCCGGCAGGCGGAGTCGACCGCATAGCTTGCATTGGCAATGTGCCCGCACCGGCCGACATTGTTCGGGTGGAGAATATAAAGCCCGACAACCGTTCCGTTGTCATCTGCCACACCACAGTACGTCTGCGCGGCAAAGAATGCCCTGCCGCTTTCCTCGTCGAGAAGCTCCAACTGCGGAAAGGCAACGCCCTCTTCGACAACTTCGTTCCAAATACGTATCATGGCAGGTACATCATTTTCACTGTACTTTCTGATTTTCATAACGCGTCCCCGATCGCTTCAAATTAGTTGCTTGATAATTTTCTGCTTCGTCTTCACTTCGACATTCGCCCATTTTGCACATGATAGCACGTCTGAACTTGAATGTATAGTGATAAAAGCCGGGGATGCGCGTTGTCACAGGGAAAGTGCTTGCTCAACTGTCGCCATGACCGGGCGGCTTTTTGCCGCCGCTGCCGGAAGTCTGCGACTTCAGTTGTGGGTAGTTCAAAAGGATTGACAAGACAGAACACTTATAGTATGATAACAAATCATTTGTATATTTGATGAGCAATGACGTTCATTTTTTGGCAAAAAGGCGACCCTCTGCTGAAAAATGGACGTCTTTTTTTAACGGAAAAACGCCGTTTTGAGGAAGGTGAACATCATGAAAAGAAAGGGCAGGTCCGCATCCCGTCCGGATGCGCGATTTTCCGCTGTGATCTCCCGGGAGGACGCCGGATGACGGGAGAGAAGATCGTGGAGAGCATGATCCCGATGCACGACCGCTCCAACGGTCTCGGCGGCGGCTTTGCCGCCTACGGCATTTATCCGGAATACCGGGACTACTATGCCTTCCACATCTTCTTTGACAGCCGGGATACCCGCAAGACCTGCGAGGCGCTGCTGAAGGAAGGCTTTGAGATCGTCAAGGCGGAGCACATTCCCATCCGGCAGATCCCGGAGATCACCGATGTGCCCCTGATCTGGCGGTATTTTCTGGCACCTATGCAGTCCGTTCTGAACCGGCTGCAGCTGGACGCGAGGAATACGTGGCCCGCATCGTGACGAAGATCAACGCGGAGCTTCAGGGGCGCATACGTGTTTTCCAGCGGCAAAATATGGGGACCTTCAAGGCGGTTGGCTATCCGGAGGACGTGGGCCGGTTCTATCGCCTTGAGGAGTATGAGGCGTACTGCTGGACGGCCCATTTGGCCGCTATCCCACCAATACCCCCGGCTGGTGGGGCGGCGCGCACCCTTTTGCCCTGCTGGACTGGTCCATCGTCCACAACGGAGAGATATCCTCCTACGACGCCAACCGCCGCTGCGTGGAAATGTTCGGCTATCAATGCACGCTGCAAACGGATACGGAGGTCATGGCCTACATCGCGGACTACCTGCTGCGGCGGCAGGGGACTGACGCTGGAGGAGACGGCGTCCGTGATGGCGGCTCCCTTCTGGAGCACCATCGAGCGCATGGAGCCGCAGGAGGCGGAACGGCTGACCTATCTCCGCAAGGTATTTCCCCAGCCTGCTCTGACAGGACCGTTCTCCATCATCCTCGGCTTTTCAACGGCGGACTGATGGCGCTGAACGACCGGCTGAAGCTGCGGAGCATGGTGACTGCCGAAAAGGATGACAAGGTGTTTATTTCCAGCGAAAGAGGCGGCCATCCGGGTCATGGAGCCCGACGCGGAGAATATATATGCGCCCATGGGCGGCGAGCCGTGATCGTCCGGTTGAAAGAAGCCAACTGGTCCTCCGATGGGCAGGGAGATCCCGCGCCACCGGCGGTGCCCGTTTACTGGGACAAAATACTGCCCGCCAACGCCTCCCGGGGTCACGAACCCTCCCATCGACCCTCTGAAGGTTATGGAAACAAGAGTTTTCGGGGCAAAAGCCCTCAAAAGATAGGCGCGACGCCCAGGGCGGAAAGTAAAATGCGATCTTGCGCCGCGGGAGCTTTCGATGCCCGTCATGTTCTCGGCAATGAGCGCGGTTCCATAAGCTACAACGCACACGAGAAGTCTGGCCAGAGCACAACGGAGTTTCGGCATTTATTACAACATCAATCGTGAGGGCGGACTGCACGAGATTTCTACTGCTACGGCGACAACACCATAGTTCAGGTCGCGTCTGGACGTTTTCACGGCGTTCACGAAAAGTATCTGAGAGCGGGCGGCAATAGAGATCAAAATGGGTCAGGGTGCAAAGCCGGAAAATCCGGCGGGACATCTGCGGGAGCAAAGATCGTGGGCGACGTTTCAAAAACGAGAATGATACCAGAGGGGCTCCGACGCCATCTCTCCCGCGCCGCATCGTGATATATATCCGCCAGAGGATCTGCGCCAGCTCGTTTATTCAGCAAAGAGGCAACGCAGAACACAAAGCCCGTTATGAAGTAAAGGTCGCGGCGGTGCACAAATCGCGGGCGATAGCAAAGCGGCATTGCCAGAAGCGGCGCAGATATAATCGCCATGACGGATTCCGGGCGGAACGGGCGCCGCCCCCACACGCATACGCGACAATGTGGGTATTCCCATTGAGCTGGCGCTGGCAGCGGTGGACCAGCGGCTGCGGGACGAGGGGGAATACGCAACAACGTTTCTCTGATCGCCGGGGCAGCATCAGAAGCGCTGCCGACGTGGTAAAGGCCATTGCTCTGGGCGCGGATGCCTGTTACATTGCCACCGCGGCACTGCTGGCCATGGGGTGCCACTTGTGCCGTTCCTGCCAGACAGGTCGGTGCTGCTGGGGAGTATCGCCACACAGCGTCCGGAGCTGGTGAAGCGTCTGGACCCCGAGGAGGCTGCGGCGCGCCTCATCAATCCCTACGACGGCCTGGAAGCACGAGATCATGGAGATCATGGCGGCATGGGGATCAATTTGTCGAGGGGCTTTGGCAGGGGCAACTGGCTGATGCTGCGGGCCGGGCTGACGGAAAAGGAGCTGTCTATTCTGCGTGTCCCACGCCGGAGAGTAAGCGGCAAAAATGATTCCTGATCCACTGAAAACAGTAGAGGTGATAGTTCATGGATATTCAAGCAGCAATCTGGATTACTGGCCTAAATGAGGCGATGGGCCGCCGGGCTGTCGTTGCATCACCGGCTGCCTTGGGCAGCGGTTTATCGGTGCGGGCATGAGCGGACGCCGGTGGAGATCGACGGTAATCCTCGGTAACGCGCGGGCGCGTATCTGGGGGCGGCTCCCTTTACCGTTAACGGTAACGCGCAGGACGCCGTAGGCGATACGATGAACGGCGGCCCATCGTGGTCCGCGGCAGC
>VOFC01006211.1_pt1 | contig 16169 bp, 25 predicted proteins | sample 5384161 | NCBI WGS metagenome assembly VOFC01 (sample SAMN12384722, study PRJNA508395) | human gut metagenome | isolation source: healthy gut B | host: Homo sapiens | reverse complement strand
GTTGACGTCACATTCTGTATTGCTTTTTACCTGGTGATGGGGATTTTATCCTCCATGAGCTGCTTTGCGATCCGCATACAGCCCCAGCCGTCCAGTGCCAGATCATAGATTTTACGGATGATCGGCGCTGTCTCAGGGTCAATGATGAGATGCCCTTTGTCCTCCGGGTCACGCATCAGGCCAAGAGCGGCGTCCCTCCGCAGAACTTCCCCTGCCGGGAGCGGGTGGTGAGCCTGCCAGCACCTTTTTGGAAATATCCCGGCTGTACATATCGTTCAGGATATTCTTAAAGGGCGTAATGTCCATCTCCTGACGGGTCAGGCTGTCCACGCCGTCCGTGACGGCGATATAGCGTACATTGTGTTTGGGGAAAAAGATTTCGATATAGCTGCCAGCTTCAATATAGTTCCTACCGAGCCTCGATAGGTCTTTCGTGATGACGCAGCCGATCTTCCCCGCCTCAATGTCAGCGATCATGCGCTGGAACGAGGGACGGTTGAAGTTGCGGCCCGTATAGCCGTCATCCACATAATATTCATGCTGGAACATCCCATTTTTCAGCGAAGTCCCGGAGCATGATTTCTGGTTGCTGATGCTCATACTCTCGTTGTCGCCGCCGTCATCCAGAGAGATGCGGCAGTAGAGAGCGGTGATTTTCTCATAGACTTGTTTTTTCCTGCTCATAGCGTTCTCCTTCTATGAACAGGGACACGATACCATTATAGTACCATGTCCCTGCCCCTGAATCAACCGTTTTTACGCAGCGTTTTTCGGCCATTTCCCGCTGATGACGCCATTCCTCGAAGTGTTCGCAGGTCTGGCGCTCAATGAGCTGCTCAAAGGCTTCCCGCATGGACTTCTCCCCGGAGAACTCCCGCACCACCACAAAACGGACTTTATTTCTTCTGATGTTTGCTTTTTTCCATAGGCTACCTCCATAGAGTAGCAGGCCAGACGGCAGCACCGGCAACGAAGTCCGGCAACGAACCTCTGAAAACCTGTAAACTACCGTCTGGCCTGCAAATCTTACTTTATGAATTTTCTTGAAAAATCTCGTTGTTTTCGTTGCCGGAGATAGAGATAGATATTAGAATATACCTTATTTACAGGCTTTTTCCGTATCCAGACCGGAGAATCCCCGGCAACAAACCCGGCAACCAAGTGGCAACCATCCCGGCAACAGACCGCTATTTTATGCGATCCACTCCTTCGGCAGCTCCAACTGGCAGCATTCTTCCTCGGTCAGCTCCACAAATCCACCTTCGTTGCCGGGCAGTTCGTTGCCGGAAATGTCCCGTTCCCAGCCCCTCTGCCTGCCGTATCCGGTGAACATCCTCGGATTGGAGAAAGGTTTCCAGCCGGTCACGACCGTGTTCATGATCTCGTTGATATTGTGAAGCTGCCACCGCTTCGGCTCGTCGTAGGTATGTCCCAGCGCCTCCTTGAACAGCTGTTTGGAGCAGACCATGTTTCCGGTGTAGTGTTCCAGAAATCCCTGTATCTGCCCGGCTTCGGTGTCCTCCGGCATGAAGTCTTTCTGCACCTCCACCAGTTGCCGCTGGATGGACTTGCTGAACTTCATAGAGTAATTTCCGCTGCGGTAAATCCTCATGGCCTCCGCCCAGACCTGTAACAGGTAAGCTCTGGAGGCGTCCTCGTCCTCCAAAATGTGAACCTCCGCATTCTCCGGGTAAATCATGATGGCAGGGAAAGCGCCGATTTCCGGCTCGATCAAGCGGGCAGAAAGTCCAGTGTATTCGAGGAACCGCCGAACACAACGCACTGCCGAAGCCGGTCTTTAGGCTGAGATTCGTAAGGCGTCCGGTAGGTTTCCTTCTGTCGGCTGATAAACGAACGGATTTCCTCAATGCTCTTGCGCTGCTGGTAGCAAGCATCTCTGACATTTCAATAATCCAGTGTCCTTGCAGCTTCAGATACACCCTGTCATCGTCCAGTTTTTTCAGGTCGTCGGAGAACCACTCGTCCCGGATTGCCAGCAATCGGAAGAAGCTGGACTTCCCGGCACCCTGACCGCCCACCAGACAGAGCATTTCCTCATATTTGGAGCCGGGGCGGAATACCCGGCGTATGGCACCCAGCAAAAAGTGTTTCAGCATTTCCTCCACATAGTCACTCTCGTCCGCACCTAGAAATGGTGCAGACAGGATCGGATGCGTGGTGTACCGTCCCAGACAAGGCTGTTTAGCACATCCTGTATGGGATGGTAGCAGTTCTCATTCGCCACGATGGAGAGAGCCGCCGTCATTTTCCTCGCTGGTCAGGCCATAAGTCTGCTCAAAATAGAGAAGCAGATACTTCACGTCGGTATCCGTCAAGGCACTGGTATTCCTGCGCCAGCCTAAATCCCGTACGATGTCCACCCGGTCAGTCAAAAGATTCAGGCGGATCGCCCCACGCAGGAGTGGGTCATGGCAGAACACAATCCGGCAGTTGTCGATGGTGTTGGCGGGCTGGCCCTTTTCGGTGACGGACAGGCTTTCCCGCACCTCGTCAACGCTCCGCTCCGGCGCTAAGGCTTCGGCTGCGCTCATGACGGCCTGCCGGGTGGCTAGCGGTAAACTCTGATATTCGCTGCTCAATCTTCCTCACCTCTTTTCCATACTCAGCGACCACGCAGGCCCGTTCCTCCATACTGCCGGACAGCAGAATATCCAGCAGATACTCCGTGTACGGTTTCTTTTGCAGGGCCTCCACGAACAGCGGGTTCCATGCTTCATCCGGCGTCTGCGGGGCATATTCCTTCTCCCAGCGTTCCAGCAGATGCAGGTAATTGCACAGCACCCGGAAACATTTCTGCTCCGCCTGCCGGTAACGCAGTTCCTCGCTGATTTTTCGCTTGACCGGCCTCCTGCGGGGCGGGTCATGGCCTTTGGCGTCATAGTGGACCGAGAAATCCTCCGCCAGCTTCAGCGCCGCCTCCTTCTTGTTCAGACTGAACAGACGGGCGGTAAAATCAATCACATCCCCGTCTGCCTGACAGCCGAAGCAGTGGAACCGACGGTCAATCTTCATACTGGGATGTTTGTCATCATGGAAGGGACAGCAGGCCATGCCGTTCCTGCCGAGCTGTATCCCGTAAGATTCCGCAGCCTGCCTTGTGGGGACAGCCTCCTTCACCGCTTCAAACATATTCGATTTTCTCACCTCCAGACAGAGAAAAAAGCACCCGTTTCCGCAGAAAATCAGGTGCCTTATAACTCCATATCGTGTTTCTTTGTCGGAGCGATCCGCCCCTCACGTTCCCAGCGTTCCCGGTTATCTCGGTCAGCGTTCAGCCTGCCTTTCGCCAGCTTCTCCCGGATGGATTCTCTGGCCTTCTTCTTGACCTGCTCCTTCCCGGCCTTCTTGACTTCCGGCTGCATGAGAGTCCGCTGGATTTTTGCCAGGGCGTGCTGCATGACCCGTTTGATTTTGGTAATCACTCCATCCAGACGGGCGGCAGCGTAGTCACGCTCCTTCTTCGGGGCCTTCCGCTCCGGCGAAAGCACCCACTTTTTTCGTTTCCTCCACCAGACGAATATCTTCTTTGTGTGTCTCCTGCCGGACGGTATCGGTCACGACCTCCACCGCCTTGTCATAGGCCGCATCGGAAACATCATCTAACAGTGTCTCCACGTCCTCAATTTTGAGCGTCAGTTCTTCCAGCTTCTGCTCCTGCGCCGCAGTTGCTCCTTCTGTTTCATCAGGATATAATCCTGCTTTTCCAGATAGTCCCGCCCGCCGTAGGACGGCTCCTGATCCAGATGCAGCCCATGCCGTCTGGCGATGTCAAACAGGATCGTCCGGCAGACCGCATCAAAGGTCTGCTTGCGGTTGTTGTTCCGGCCTTTGGGCTTCTCCGGGTTGGGGAGAGGGATGCCAAGTTCCTCCAGCGCCTTTTCCTGCTGGGGACACAGTTCCCCGTAGCGGTTCTCACAGTCAAAGACGTGCCGCTCATGGATGTGGGGCGTCCCCTCGTCCAGATGGAGCGCCCAGTCTAAGATGTGGATATGGGAACCGAAGCGGCGCTCAAATTCCTGATAAAACTCATTGACGATGGAAAAGAGCGTGTCCGGCGAGACGGATTCTTCCATCGTGCCGATCTGGTAGATACTTTCCTCCGGGCAGGTCTTGTTATTTTTCAGCAAGTCCTCCACGGTGCGGTTGCGCTCGGTGTGCCGGGTTTTCTCATTCCGGGCGTTCTGAGCCTCCACATAGCCGCCGTAATGCTCGTAGTAGTACATCCGCTCAATTTCCTCAAAGCTGAAATCCGGCTGCTCCGGGTTTTCCCGGAAGTCATGGGTGGTAAAGCCCCGGTAGCAGTCCCAGTAGACATTTTGCCTTGCCCGTTCTGCGTCAATGTGTTCGCTGTTCTCCACATCGAACCGGCGGTCATTGTGGCGGGGATTGTAGGTGCCATGCTTGCCGGAGCGCCCATTGTGTCGTGTCAGTTTCAAACAGTTTTCCTCCTTCCTGCAAAGATGTTGCGGGGCCGGGGAAGGGGCGGCGAAGCCGCAAATCCTGCGAATTTCTGCGTCAGGTAATACCCAATACGAGTTGACGCAAGCATCAACTCTCCCTGGGCAAGGCGTTTCACCCTTGACCCGATGGGGCGGCTGCCCTCAACCTGCCAAGGCACTTCGTCCTTGACCCGATAATGGCTGCCGCCCTTAACCTGCCAATGGGCGTTGCCCCTTGACCCCAGCAGTGCGCTGCCGCCCCTGCACCCCGCCACAAAGGGCTGGCCGCCCTCTGTACTTCCGCACCGGCGAAGCTGGCTTCCACCGCAGAAGCGGCTTTTGCCAGTTTCACCGGCTCCGTATCCGCACATTTGCGCCCATAGGCGGGGAGTGGATACGGAATACGCCTGCGGGGATTGCCGGTCAAAACAGCGGGTGCAGACCCGGCATTTTTCCCGTAAACACCCCGGGTTTCAGGCGATTTTTTCTTCTGCTACCACCACCTGAAAGCCATGCTCTTTTGCGTAGGCGCTGGCAGCGGCTTTCCGTTCCTCGCTGTACGGAGGCACCAGCCGGATCGACAGCCGGGACTTGTCCAGCACATAGGTCACGCTGCCCTCCGGCGTGCTGCGCTCCAAGCGGCACAACAGGGGTACTTCCGGCTGAAATCCGCCAGCCTGCGCTTCAAGCTGGCGTTGAAGGTGTAGACGCTGGCAAGGTTCTCCGCCTCGTTCCAGTTGATGATGGTTTCTTTCTCATACTTAGACAGCTTCTTCATACAGATCCTCCTCATAATCAGTGTAAGATTTCAGCACACGCAGGTTGCGCTTGAGACGGCGGTACTCGTCCATCTCCATCCGCAGATGGTGGTAAAAATCCTCGTACCAGCTTTCGCCCACCTCCGTCTCCACCTTCCGGGCCAGCCCCAGCATCCGGCGTTTGGCCTCCGGGTCAACTGTCAGTGCCGTCAGCCATTTCAGCCGTGTCACCGTATTGTGGTGGCTGAGACAGCCGTAAGCGTAGAGAATCTTCTTTTCTTTCATACTCAGTGTCATAATGATTTCCTCCATTTCTTTGCTGCGGAGCCATGCGCCCCGCATGATAAACTTGTTTCTGTCCGCCGGTCTGCCTGCAAGCCGCTCCTGCCCGGAATTTTTCCCGGCGTATCGGCCTCTTTGGTGTGCTCGATTTCTGTCCTGGCGTCACTTCCCCGGAGGCCATACCCCTTGCAGCCGGTCATTCGATTTTCAAGGTTCTGTGCCTGTCTGCAAGAACCAGTTTACCGAAAAAAGAGGCCCTTTCCCGTATATCCAAAACGTCGGAAAAACGCTCGAAATCCGCATATTTCCACGCTTATGGAATCGTGCTATAATGGATGTAATCACTGAAAAAAGATAACGAGAGGGGGGCTTTGGATGTACGCAAAGCTGACAATCCCGGAGCGGCTCAAAGACCTGCGGGTGGTGGACAAGCACCTGACGCTGGAACAACTGGCGGAGCAGACCGGCCTGTCTAAATCTGCGCTGGGAAAATATGAAACCGATGACTACAAGGACATCAGCCCGTTTGCGATTGCAACGCTGGCGGACTTTTACGGCGTGTCCACCGACTATCTGATGGGGCTGACGGAAAATAAAAATCACCCAAACACAGAACTTCAATCTCTGCATCTGAGTGATGATATGGTGGAACTTTTGAGCAGCGGCAAAATCAACAACCGGCTTCTCTGCGAACTGGCTACCCACCCGAATTTCCGGCGGCTGATGATAGAATATCCTTTCCAGTCTTTTGATAATTCAGACCGTAGGACTGGCTCGTACCTCTCGTATCCGAGGTATTATAAAGGTCAATCGTTTCTTTTCCAAGGATTTCTGCCAAGATCTTTCAGAGTATCTTTCTCTTTTCCTCCCCTAATGTATCAAGCTCCAGTTCATCATAAGCAGTCAGGTCACGCAGCTCCTTGATGTCAAATGGTGCCAACCTTGCACCACAGCTAATCAGAATAGATTTTGCTGTCTTTCCAGTAACATGAAGTAGTAATATAAAAAGCTTTCGGATTTTTTCATTTGAACCGAAAGCTTTTTATTTCATCATCTTCTATTATATCTATCTTCCTGTCTAACCGGCACTCTGACCGGTACTGGTTCTGGCATCAGTCCCGGATCAGACGATCCATAAAATCTTTGATCTTCTTCCCTGCTTTTGTATTGATCCATCTATAATATTGTTCTATTGTCATACTGTTCTACCTCCTATTCAGGTCTCCTATCATAAGTAAATGATCTGCATTTCTGCTATATATACCTATGCCATATTATTCTTTTCTGACATGGCTGTATTTTATCAGATGATTTTCTTTTTGTCAGTGCATTTACCGCTTATTTTAGAATTGTTTATACTTCTTTTATGAAGTTTTGAACACATTTATCTTTGTCATCATTTGACATAGGAGCAATCTGATTTTATAGAATTTTCATTTCCCCACATTTGCCACATTCTCCCGATATGTTATGATTGTAACTGTTCTATTGTGATTCGTTTTTGCATCGGTTATGATACTGATTAACACAGACAAGATATCTTTCAGAATAAGAACAAGAATATCAGAAATGGGGAGTTTATATGTTATCTACATCGAAAGAACCTGCCGCAAAGGAGAAGGACTCTACTGTGAAAGAACTTTTCCAATGGCTGATCGCCATTTTAGCGGCTGTTGCTATTGCTTTATTTGTTGATAATTTTCTAATCGTCAATGCACAAATCCCTTCCGGTTCAATGGAAAACACTATCATGACCGGAGATCGTGTGGTTGGTAACCGGCTTTCTTATTTAACCAAGGATCCTGAGCGTTATGATGTAATCATTTTTAAGTATCCTGATGATGAAAGCCAGCTTTTTTTTATCAAGCGTATCATCGGACTGCCTGGTGAAACCGTAGAGATCCGTGACGGTCACATCTACATTGATGGATCTTCTGAACCGCTCGAAGATGTAGAGACGAAAGAATACATGGTCGGAAACTATGGTCCTTATACCGTACCGGAAGGATGCTATTTTGTGATGGGAGATAATAGAAATGATTCGAAAGATTCCCGCTACTGGATTAATCCATATGTATCCAAAGATAAGATTCTTGGCAAGGCAGTCTTTCGTTACTGGCCAATTACAGAGATGAAAACGATCAAATAATTTTCAAGGGCAGATCTGACTCATACGAGTTAAATCTGCCCTTACTATATCTTATAACAACCTTTTTCAGAAATCACAAAATCCATCCGCAGATCATGTTCCTCCACCGGAATTTCGTCTACAAGCAGTTCCTCCCTGCAAAGTGCTGCTTTCACGCAATGCGTCTTTTCCAGATATCTGTCGTAATATCCACCTCCGTGACCAAGGCGTCTTCCGCTTCTATCGCAGCTGATACATGGAATGAAAGCAAAATCAATTGCTTCCGGCTGAATCAATCTTTCCGGGTCTTCTTTTGGTTCAAGGATTCCATATGCACCCGGATACAGCTCTTGTAATGAGTGGATCTCGTATACGTTCATAATTCCTTTTCCCGTACACTTTGGCACTCCAAGATGCTTTCCTGATTGAAGAATATCTTGCAATATAGAAAATGTATCCATTTCTTTCTCTGTGCTCACATAACAGAACACACAGTCTGCGCTCTTGTATTCATTCAGTTTCAAAACACTTTCTGTAATCTTTCTGTCTGCTTCTTTTCTGTATTTTTCTGTTGTAAAAGAAAAGTTTTTCTTTTATTTTTCTTCTCAATTCTTTCTTTTGAATCATTTTCTCATCTGTTTTTCTTTCCAATTCTTCCACTCTTTTCTCTTTTTTCGCTTTTTTCCTCTTGTTTAACTATTTTCTTTCTCCTGTTCTTCTCCGACAGATTCAATCAGCAGGTGATCCAAATTTTGCAGGTCTGCTTTTCTGATTCCATATTTTCCCTCTTTATCTTTTTCTACATGAAGAACAATTTTATTTGGTTTTCCGTACTTCAGCCCTTTTTCTGCCGCCTGACTTAAAACCTCATAATAGATCTGATAAATTTCTGTCTGCATCTGTGTTTCTTCTGGCATAGCCTGTCCGTTCATCACATCATTTGAAACTTTTGTGGCGTATTCCTGCGCCTTCTCCTGAAATTCAGCATAAGTATCCTTCAGCAATGTGATTGGTTTCACTGTAAGAACAACCTGATAAGTTCCATTTTCTTCCCTGGTTGCTTCTCCTACAGTATAAGATGTCTTCTTTGCAAGATCTGCAAACAGTTCTCTATATTCTTCTGTCATCTCATCTGTCATTACATGCTCCGGAAATTTTTCCATTGTATAAGCAAGATTATCTTCGAAAACCTGTTTTGCTTCTTTCTCGGAAATGCCGGTCTGTTTTATATAGGATTCTGTTTTCTGCTTATAAGATACATCTAAAAATGCCTGTACATATTCCTGCGGATCAAAACGGTTTATGTAACAATAGATCATTGTTGCTGTTGCTGCGACGATAATTGCAACCATTATAACTCCTACTATAAAATGCTTCTTTTCTTTTTTTCCTGACATCAACTTTACCTCTTTTCTAACTGTAATTTGAATAACTTATTTGTAACTGTTCAGAGCCAAGCAAAATTTCAAAAACAGGTATAAAATGCTTGCATTTTTAAAACTGTTTTTGAAATTTTATTTGGCGGATACGCCACACCGACGAAATGCGTAGCATTTTGGAGGTTGGCTCTGAACAGTTACACTTATTTTATTTCTGTCACAGTATAGCATGATATCAGTTCACATTTTGTAGAACGATGTCACCCGGTATATAGCGCTTTTCAGATAGATGGAACGATACCGCCTTGTATGCAGCGCTTTTCAGATGAACGAAACGATGTCGCCTGCATGCAACACGTTTCAGATAGCAAGAAAGAGATACGCAACCGTATCTCTTTCTTCTTGCAGACTTGTTTCTTTTGTCTGCTTTCTCTTTCATTTACAGATCAAATCTGATCTTGATATATGCTTTGATCTCTTCCACGCATTTCTGGAATCCAAGCTTTCCACTGTTCAGGCACAAATCATAATTTCTTGCATCTGCCCACTCGTGTCCTGTATGGTAACGATAGAAATCACCGCGAAATTTATCCGTCTTCTCGATGTATTTTTTCATTTCTTTTTCTGTCATACTGTTACGCTCCATCGCACGATCAAGACAGAATTTCTCATCTGCATGAACAAACACACTGACAACATTCGGATTGTCTTTCAGAACATAATCTGCACATCTTCCAACGATTACACAAGATTCTTTCTCAGCCAGATCTTTAATGATCTTTGCCTGATAGTTAAAGATATTTTCTTCTGAAACGAAGTCTTTATCTTCCGGCGGAAGAAGTTCTCCGTCGTATGGACGACTGAGGATCTTGAACCAGCCGGCTCCCTTCATCTTCTCATCACTCATACCGAAGAGTCTCTCGTTGATTCCGCTTTCCTCGGATGCCATACGCAGGATTTCTCTGCTATAACAGTTGATTCCAAGCTCTTTTGCAAGCATAGCTCCGATTGTCTTACCACCGCTTCCATACTGTCTTGCCATTGTAATTACAATATTGCTGCTCACCTGAATCGCCTCCTATTCTCCTAAATACGCTTTCTTAACTGCTTCATCTTCCAGCAGGTCTTTTGCATTTCCTGACATTGTGATCTTACCAGTCTCAAGGACATAGGCGCGGTCCGCGATAGAAAGAGCTTTCTTTGCATTCTGTTCTACAAGAAGTACTGTTGTTCCACTCTCACTTACTGCCTGGATAATATCGAAGATCTCATTTACATAGATCGGGGAAAGGCCCATAGATGGCTCATCCATCAGAATGATCTTCGGTTTAGACATCAGTGCACGTCCCATGGCAAGCATCTGCTGCTCTCCACCGCTCAGAGTTCCTGCCATCTGATTTCTTCTCTCTTCCAGACGTGGGAATCTCTTATAAACATTTGCAAGACTCTCTTCGATCTCATTTTTATCTTTTCTTGTATAGGCGCCCATTTTCAGGTTTTCATAAACACTCAGTTCAGCGAAAACTCTTCGTCCTTCCGGAACGTGAGCCATTCCCATAGACACGATCTTATGCGCCGGGACCTTTGTGATATCAGTTCCTTCAAACATAACAGAACCTTTCTTTGGAGAAAGAAGTCCTGTAATTGTATGAAGTGTTGTGGTCTTTCCGGCTCCGTTTGCACCGATCAGTGCAATAACCTCTCCTTCATTTACCTGAAAGGAGATTCCTTTGATCGCATGGATCATTCCATAATATACCTGCAGGTCTCTTACTTCAAGCATTGCCATTGTTATCTTCCCCCTATTCTCCCAGATATGCCTTGATTACCTGAGGATCATTCAGTACATCTGTTGTCTTGCCCTGTGCAAGAACTTCACCGAAATTAAGAACTGTCAGTTCCTCGCAGATTCCGCTTACAAGTTTCATATCATGCTCGATCAGCAAAATCGTCATATGAAATTCATCTCTGACGAAACGGATGGTCTCCATCAATTCCTTGGTCTCATTGGGGTTCATACCTGCTGCCGGCTCATCCAGAAGAAGAAGCTTTGGATCTGTCGCAAGTGCTCTGGCGATCTCCAGTTTTCTCTGCTGTCCGTAAGGAAGGTTTGCAGCCTTATATGACGCAAACTTCTCAAGATCGAATACCTTCAGAAGCTCCATCGCCTTTTCATTCATCTCTTTTTCTATCTTACGATAATTCGGAAGTCTTAAGATTCCTTCGATCGTAGAGTAATGATGATGGTTGTGAAGTCCTACTTTAACATTATCAAGAACAGTCAGTTCTTTGAAAAGACGGATGTTCTGAATGTTCTTGCAATTCCGGCCTTACTGATCTCAATATTTTTCTTTCCTGTAAGATCCTTTCCGTCCAAAAGAACCTTTCCTGAATCCGGTTTATATACTCCTGTCAGAAGGTTGAATACGGTTGTCTTACCGGCACCGTTTGGTCCAATCAATCCGTAAAGTTCTTCTTTCTGTATCTTGAGGTCAAAGTCATTTACCGCACGGAGACCTCCGAAAGAAATTCCAAGATTTTTTACATCTAATAATGTACTCATTCTTACTTAAGCCTCCTTTTTCTTTCCAAAATGAAGATACTTCTCTCTCCACTCGATTGCCTTTGGTGCCCAGTTAAAGAGCATCATTGCAATTAATACAATAGCGTAGATCAACATACGGTAATCAGACAGTCCACGGAGAAGCTCCGGAAGCAGTGTCAGGATAACTGCCGCAATGATTGAGCCACGGATATTTCCGATTCCGCCCAGTACCACAAATACAAGGACTGTAATGGACATGTTGTATCCGAAGTTCTTCGGCAGTGCAGTCAGCGTAGACAGATTGTGTGCATACAGAACACCTGCTGCACCGGCCATAGCTGCTGAAATTTTAAATGCCATGAGTTTATATTTTGTAACATTGATTCCGATAGACTCAGCTGCGATTACATTATCACGGATCGACATGATCGCACGTCCTGCTCTGGAATGGATCAGGTTCAGTACGATAAATAATGTCACCATGATCAGGATAAATCCGATCAGGAAAGTGGAATCCTTCGGAGTTCCTGTAATTCCCTGCGGACCGTTCAGGATAACTGTTCCGTCTGGATCCATGTCAAGTGCCATAACGTCCTTTGTTGCAAAATGAAATCCTTTAGAATCCTTTCCAATATAAAGGACATTTAAAGGTTCTTAATGATCTCACCGAATGCAAGTGTAACGATTGCAAGGTAATCGCCTTTCAGACGAAGTACCGGGATTCCGATGATAACACCGAAGATTGCTGCTACTACAACACCGATCAAAAGTGCAAGCAGAAATCGTACAATCGAATTCTCGATCACATCTCTCATACATTTTGAGAAAAATGCACTGGAAAATGCTCCCACACACATAAATCCTGCATGACCAAGGCTAAGTTCTCCGAGAATACCTACTACAAGGTTCAGAGAAACCGCCAGGATAATATATGTACAAAGCGGAACAAGAAGTCCTGTCAAAAGACTGGAAATACTTCCTGTGCTGCTTAAAGTCTGCATCACTACGAAAGCTACAATCACGATAGCATAAGTGATGAGATTGCTTCTCTTTGTTTTATTCATATTCTTCAACATAATTCCATCCACCTACACTTTCTCCTGAATCTTCTTGCCCAGAAGTCCTGTAGGCTTCACAAGCAACACAACGATCAGAACTGCGAACACGATGGCATCTGAAAGCTGGGAAGAAATGTATGCCTTACTGAGTATCTCGATGATTCCCAAAAAGAATTCCTCCGATAAATGCACCCGGAATGGAACCGATTCCTCCAAATACAGCTGCAACGAATGCTTTGATACCCGGCATCGCACCTGTGTATGGTGTCAGGCTCGGGTAGGTAGAACACAGAAGCACACCGGCTACTGCTGCAAGTCCGGAACCAATCGCAAATGTAAGAGCAATTGTTGCATTTACATTGATACCCATTAATTGCGCTGCGCCTCTATCCTCTGATACTGCACGCATCGCCTGTCCTGGCTTTGTCTTCTGAACAAATGTGATCAATGCGATCATAATAACCACACAAACTACGATCGTAACAATTGTCTCTCCTGAAATATTCAGCTTGCCATCTGCAAGTGAAAGTCCGCTCCACTTGATCACTGATGGGAATGTCTGTGCATTCGCACCGAAGATCAGAAGTGCTACATTCTGAAGCAGATAACTGACGCCGATCGCTGTGATCAGTACGGCAAGTGAAGATGTTGCATTACGAAGCGGCTTATACGCTACACGCTCCATCAGAACACCAAGTACTGTACAGGCAATAATTGAAATCAGGATTGCCACCCAGGTAGGAAGTCCTGCCTGCTTCATTGTGATCAAAGCTACATATGCACCGATCATGATCACATCACCATGTGCAAAGTTCAACATCTTGGCGATTCCATATACCATTGTGTATCCAAGCGCGATCAACGCATAGACACTGCCAAGACTTAGTCCATTTACTAAATATGAAATAAAGCTCATATCCGTCCCTCTCATCCTTTTTATATTTTTGTAAGGTACTACTTTAACCTTTTAAATTGAATTGATTATAGCATAATTATTTTCTCGTATCAATACAAAAAACAGAATCCGCTCTGTTTTCCTGTATTATTTTTTAACTTTTTAGAAGAAAAAAAGACAGCATTTTCGTTCTATCTATACCGAAAAATACTGTCTTTTTTTTTTCGCGGATTCTTATTTACAAACTTTTATGAAGCAATCCAAGTACTGTTGTCAGATCTTCAATCCCCATCTGTCCCGGTGCAGATACTTTTCCAACTGCTCCAAATGTCAGTGCAGAACCAAAGACTTCTCCACAGAGACGGCTGATCACACCTGTTCCTGACATAGACATTGTAATGATCGGACGATCCGCATACTCGCTTGCCATCTCTTCTGTCGCTGCAAGAAGTGTAAGAACATCTTTCTTATTCTGTGGCATCACAGCGATCTTCGGAATATCTGCTCCAAGATCCTGCATTTTTCTTAAACGGGATACGATTTTCTCTTTTGCCGGAGTCTTGTGGAAGTCATGGTTCGAAGCGATCACTTTTACTCCATTTGCATGTGCTGTCTCAACAACAGCCTTCACAACCTCATCTCCTGTAAATGCCTCTACGTCTACAAGGTCAATAAGTCCTGTCTTTGCTGCATTCTGATTCAGTTCAACATAAGCTCCTGTCTCGATTGCTTTTTCTCCACCTTCTTTGGATGTGCGGAATGTGAAAAGAATCGGCATCTCCCCAAGCACCTCACGAAGTGCCTGCATTGTCGCCTCTGTCTTTGTAAAATCAAAGATATCTTCATACCAGTCAACACGCCACTCAACAACATCAGCCTTTGTTGACTTGATATTCTCGGCTGCTGCAAGAATCTCTTCTCTTGTTACGCCAACAATAGGTACACAGATTTTCGGGATTCCAGCGCCAATTTCAATATTTCTTACTTTTACTGTATTCATGATTTTTTCCTTTCTTAAGCTTCTTCCGAATTCTTCAGAAGCACACCATATCTTACATTTATAAAAAGTATAATATAAATAATAGCACAAAGATAGAACAGCATGCTATAGAAAATTCACAAGCTTGAAACTATGGCCACACCAACGGAAAAACATCTTGTAAATCAAATGACTAACACTGCTCTAAAAAAGAAGTCCCCGGCAGAAACGATGTCTGTCGGGGGATTTCTCCTATTCTTTTAATGTATCTACAAAGAGCGTTGCTACTCTCTGTATTTATTTTTCTAAACGAATCTGATATATCAATTATTCAGCAGCATCTTCTGCCTGAAGTACCTGATACTCTCCACTCTTAACAACAACTACTGTAGGATCTTTTGTAGGCTCTCCATCCTCTGACCATGTGATGCTCTTTCCTGTAAGTCCATCATATGTGATCTCTGTCATACCTTTTTTAAGTGCGTCACAGATATCTGATACGCTCTTATCCGGTGTAACGTCTTCTTTCTCAGCTGCTGCTTTGATTACGTATACACAGTCATAAGCATCTGCTGCGAACTGAATTGGTGTGTCTCCGAATGCTTCTTTGTAATCAGCAACGAATTTCTGTGTTGCTTCGTCTGTAGCATTTGCTGTAAATGGTGTAAGGAACATTAAGTCTTCTGCAAGACTTGCGTCAAATCCATCAAGATCAAGGATACCGTCCATACCGTCGCATCCGAACCACTTCGGTGTAAATCCTACTTTTGTTTGCCTGAGCAAGAATCAGAGAAGCTTCCTGATAGTAAATTGGAAGGAATACAAGTTCAGCACCTGCATCTTTTGCTTTCGGATCTGTACAGAGAAGTCTGTCTTGTTATCTGCTGTAAATGCTTCTGCTGCTACAACATCAAGTCCTTTTGCCTTTGCCTCTGTCGCAAATGCCTGATAAATTCCTGATGAATATGTGTCAGAGCTGTTATAAATGATTGCTACTTTTGTTGCAAGCTTGTTCTCTGCAATGTAATCTGCTGATGCGCTACCCTGGTTAGGATCTGAGAAACACATACGGAATGCGTTGTCATACTGGATACTGTCTACTGCTGTTGCTGATGGTGTCAGCTGGAACATGTTATCTGAATGAGTCTCCTCAACAACTGCTGTACAAGGTGTAGAAGTTGTTGTTCCGATCAGTGCCTGCATTCCCCAGTCTTTCAGAGTATTGTAAGCGTTCACAGATTTCTCTGAATCAGCCTGATCATCTTCAAACTTGTATTCAATCTGCTTTCCGTTAATTCCGCCTGCTGCGTTGATCTCATCTACTGCAAGCTGAATACCATTCTTTACAGCTGTTCCGTAGATTGCTGCATCTCCTGTTGTAGGTCCGATACCACCAATCTTAAAAGTGTCAGAATCGGATGAGCCTCCGCTCTTTCCACTATCTCCCGAACTTCCACATGCTGCTAATGAAAATACCATAGCTGATGCAAGCCTAACACTTGCTGCTTTTTTCCACATCTTCATAATGATCTCCTCCTAGAAATTAAAATAATAAACTTTATGTGTCATATATTAGCTCGTAGAAGTATGATTTGTCAAGCAGAAATAGAGTGCAATCTGTTTTTTATCTATATTCGTTAAATATGGTCAAGTGATGTTAAAATAGATCAAGTTAGTTGTTATAT
>VOFC01003517.1_pt1 | contig 16201 bp, 30 predicted proteins | sample 5384161 | NCBI WGS metagenome assembly VOFC01 (sample SAMN12384722, study PRJNA508395) | human gut metagenome | isolation source: healthy gut B | host: Homo sapiens | reverse complement strand
ACTTGATCTAAGAGAATTGAGTTGAGACCAAAGGGAAAATTGAAAACTGGTTTTACGAGATGTAAGCAATCTGGATGTGCGGTTTTTACAGGAAGATGAAGCGCGACGCAAAACCAAGAAGACGAAGAAGGACTGCATACAGATTTTCCGGTGACAATGGCGAAAGGGATCCACCTGTTCCCATACCGAACACAGAAGTTAAGCCTTTCAGCGCTGATGGTACTTGGTTGGAGACGACCTGGGAGAGTAGGACGTTGCCGGATTCCATGAAAAGAAAAAGACCTGCCCGTGAGGGTGGGTCTTTTTCTTTTCATATAACCGGAAAAGTTTTGTTTTCCGGATTATCCCGACCAATGTGCGACATTGTACTTGGAGCCGAAATCGAGGCAGCCCTGCAGGGCGGTTCAGCGAGATGAGCTGGGGAATTGTAAAGGAGCGCACAGCGCACTATTGCGATTCCCGGACTGGGAGAGTAGGACGTTGCCGGATTGCATTGCCCGAAATCCAGCGCACATTCGGCGGGCGCGTATTGCGCATCCCTAGCGGTCTACGCAAGCCGCCCGTTTTATACAGCGGACGGCTTTTTGCATATTCGAGTGGATTTTGAAACGTGACACGGAACGCGCGGCGGCATCAGCGGGAATCAGTCGTCCTTCCTGCGTCGGAAGCAGAGCAGCGCGATCAGAGCGGCGGAGGCAACCGCCAGCAGCATCCACAGCGCGGGCTGGGTTTCATCGCCGGTCTGGGGCAGAGAGAAACACCGACAGCACGGCAGAATCGGAGGTCACGCTGTCGCCCGCTTCATCCGTGACCACGCAGCGCAGGGTCAGCCCGCTTTGCGCCAGCGTGACCTTGGAGAGCTGGTAGCTGTTCTGGTTCGCGCCGGGCAGATCCACCCCATCGCCCTTCGGCGTTCAGTTTCTGCCACTGATATCGGTACGGCCGCTGACCGCCGTCAGCCGAAACGACAAACAGCGCGTCCTGCTTTTCGACCAGATTCAGGCTTTCGGCTGCTGGGCGATATACAGCTTGGGGAACAAGGAGAGCGAACGTGTTATCCGCATCCGCAAATTCCTCATAGTTTTCCTTGGAACTCACGTTCAGATCCAGCTCGTCCAGACGGCGGCCCGCGGTCAGCGTTTGGAGCGGAATATCCATGAGTAGCCGTAGTCATCCTCCATGGCGTTTTGGAAGGTGTGGCTGAACAGGGTCTGCCCGTTGTAGGAGGATGTGAGGGTGGGCACCACTCTGGAGCCGGTGTTGCCGCTTCGGTTCAAAAATGCTGACGCGCACATAGGTTTCGCCTTCCCGGTTAAAGAGCTGGGCGCTCAGCATCAGGGTCGTGGAATTGGTATTCACAATCTTGTGCGCGTTCTTTTTCGAGTCAGGCGCATCAACACCGGATCGTCGTTCGTCGCGTCTGTGGTCAGGACCAGGGCGTTGGAGAGCGGGCGGCCGTTTTCCGTCAGCAGCGCGCCGAATTGCTTCACGCCCACCGTCTGAATGATTTCCGCCGTCAAATCGACCTTGCCGTCCCAATCGGCGGGACAGCAGCTTGGCCTTATAGCTCTGGGTCGCCCGGCATCAGCAGGGTGGTGCGCACGTTGCGCTGGGGTTACGCCGCCGTTGCTGTTGGTGCTGGTGATGTTCCAGCTCTCGCCGTTCAGCGCGTCATACATGCCGTCCACCCGGCGGATGGTGTACACGCCCTTCTGCTCCGCCGCAAGGTTTCCGTTGGCGGCGAAGAACAGGCTGGTGCTCTCCTGCGGCTGGGTGCAGTCGATATGCAGGGTCTGAATGACTTGGCTGCCCTTCTTCACCGCTACGTTCAGCCCGGAGAGCGGCAGGTTGCCGGTGTTGCGCACGGAAAGAATCAGGTCGATATAATCCCCGGCGCACACGCAGGGGGTCGTTGGGCACAGCGGCCTGCAATTCAGCCGACATCACCAACCGATAGGTGAACTTGGTCAGGGACTGGCGCACGTAGGAGCCGTTTTGTTGCCCAACCACCCGTAGAAGCCCGTGCCCGAATCCTGCAGCTTGACGCTGGAGGGGGCTTTCGCCGAGCTGCACCAGCGTAAAGGGATCGCAGATGGTATCGGTATCCGGGTCGTAGCGCACGCAGCGCACCAGATATTCCTCTTTGTATTTATATTCGGGGTCGGAACCAGCCTTGGGGTCGAGCACCCGTCCAGTACAGATAGATGCCGCCGCCGAACTTGACGGTGTCAAAGCGATCCGCGTTGACCTCGATGTCGTAATCGGTCACGGTCACGGGTTTTTCCGGGCTTTGGGGCGACAGCGTGACGCCCTTCAGCCGGTGGATGAAACCGCCCTCGTCCGTCTTCACCCTGTCCAGATAGAACAGGGTATCCCTTTGTCGTCAATGCCGTTGATGCGGGTCACCACTTTGAAATTGACGATGTCGCCTTGGCTAGCACCTGACGATTGTTTTGCGAATGCGGGCAAGCACGCTGTTCGTGCCCAGAACGCTCAGAACATAGAAGTTCATCTTATCTTTTCCTTATCTTCTTCCGGCGCGCTTGCGGAAACAGCCGTCGGCTCGCCCACGGGTAACGGGCGATCTCCTTCCCGTTTTCAAGAGGTAGGATTTCAGCGCAGTGCAACTGAAATCCGCTGCCTTATTATTTCCGCTGACGACTAGCCCGCTGACTTTTTTTTCGTCAGAGCGGACATAGGTGCTGACCATGAACACGGAGGACAGCTCCTTGGTGGCGGTTAAAAACACTTCCGGCATGGTGGGATAGCTGTAATTGGTGAAGTTGCCAGTTTCCTCGTGATAATACATCACCTTCAGGGAGCCATCGCCTTGCTTTTTTGCATCAGCACCGACGCGGCGCAGGCCGCCTGCGGCGGGTTGACCTCGTCTTCGAAGGAGGGCTTTCCAAACTGGCCGCTCAAGATGGTCAGGGCGCAGAAATTGCTGGAATTCCCCTTGAATATCCCGGCTCGGCTCCACAGTAAAGTCGTAATCGACAAACCATTCCTGATAGGTTTTTTCGTGTCTTCCGTGTTGTTGCGCTTGGCGGGGGTTGCCGGAGGTGTCTATCCAGCCCACCTGCCCGCGCTGAGCCGGTTTTTTCAGGTTACACCAGTTGACCCGCTCCCAGTCCGTATCGCCCTTGCCGCCTGAATCCAGAACAGATAGGTGTCGCCGTCCACCACGACATACTGGAAGTCGCCCGCGGAACAGTCGATTCGTTCAAACAGCTTTTCTGTCTCGGTGGGCTCCACCCGCTGGCGCCTACCGCCGTTACGGTGTTGGCGGCGGCCGGCAAGGGATCTTCCGCGCTTCGTCATCCCGCCACGACGAGCTTCGCCGTCGATTCGCCGGAAGCCGTCAGCGCTATCGAATCGGACGAACTCAGCGGGAGGTTGCCCTCCCACAGGGTGGTGCTCCATTTTAGGAACAGGGCGCGCAGGGTCACGCTGAGGCCGATGCCGATTCGAGCCTCGGCAGAAACCCGCGGCGTGGTGAGGTGGATGATGGGGTTGATAGCCGTAGCCGCGGAGCGACACGGAGAGCACATCCTTCAACCCCAAGCCGATGGTTCCGCCCAGCTCCAGCCGGAAGCTGATGGTCATGCCGCTGTCATAGCCGATGACAGGGCCTTCCTTGACCTTCAGAAGCCCGTTTTCGATTTCGGCTTTCATGTTCAGGCTGATGCCGACGCCGAAGCTGGCGCCCATGCTGAAATCGATCCCGGCAAAGAAGGGCACGGGGCCGATGGTGAAGGTTTGGGTGAAGCCCGCCTCAAAGGCAAACGTCGCGCCGCCGTTTCCGCGCAGCTCGAGGATTGGTCGCTGCGGCGATACAGCCCCCTGCATGGCCGCAAAGGGCGTGATATGCACGCCGTAATCGCCCAGCAGCTTGGGGGTGGTGGTGGTGTTGACGTTGCGGTATACGCCGGCCGCCGCCAGCAGCTTATCCGCGGCGGACCGCTTGTCAAACTCCTGATCGCCCGCTCCTGATCCTGCGTGTCGTCGGTCTTCCAGGTCGTGCTCTCCCGAGCGAAGTCGTAGCCCCAGGAGAACATGCCCATGCCGGAGGGCAGAATCATAAGCGTGGGATAGTTGCCGGGGATGGAGAGGGAAAGCGTGCTTCCGCTGATAAAGGGAACATCGCCCGGAATGGTAAAGCCAAAACCGCCCGAGCCGCTGGTGAAGGGAGAACAGCGCGCTGTGGTCGAAGAAGGGCTCGTCCACGACGGCCTTTTCGATTTTGAGATAGGTATCGAAGGTATATTCCTGTCCGTTCGTTGTGAGCTTGAAGGAAACCTTGGATTCCGGATGCAGGATGCGCAGCCATTCTTTCTCGAAGGTGAACACCTTCTTGTCGCTGTCGGCCGCGGTAAACGTCTGCTGACGGATTGGAACGCCGTGCCCGCCGCGTCGGTGGGGTAGCGCATCTCAATTCGCCGCTGCCGGCGCAGGAAAGCTTGACGGAAAAGGTGTGTTTGAGGTTGTTCTTTTTTGGAATAGTAAAAGGAACTTTCCTCGTTTAGAATATCCCGGCCGTTGAAGCAGGCCATGACCAGATACGGGGGTCTGATCGTCCTTCTTCAAATGGACGGAGACGGATTCGCCGCCGCGGATTTTGACGGTTTAATTTCGTGGGTCTGGTAGCCGTTCGCGGTGACGCGCAGACCCAGCTTCATATCCGTCTTTTCATCCGCGCCCAGGTCGGATACCCAAAACACCGCCGGCCGTCGGGTTCGGTGACCACGTCCTTGGTGCGCTTGGAATCCTTGTTGTTGACCAGATGCACCAGCGCGCCGGACAGGGGATTTTTATCCGAATCATATACCGCGATGCAGATCTGCTTGGTGGAAATAACGGTCACGTCAAAATCAATCGCGTCGGCCGCGTTTTCCGAATTTTTCCAAAACGCGGGCCTTGTCCATTAAACTGGTGACGCTGTTCGTCTGCGCGAACAGCATGCTTTCGTTGATGGGCGCGGCCAGCATGCTTTCGTTGCACCGGGCGACCAGCGCGGTATAGTCGGCGTAGTTGGCGCTGATGGTCTTAATGGCCTGCAGGATCTCTTCCTTGGCCTCCATCATGCGGTCATAAGCGCGGGCGCGGTCATAGGCGGAGGCGCTGACATCCTGATAGAGGCGGATGCCGTTGAGAATCGCCATTCGCCCGTCCGAAAGCTGATCTTCATAATAGGTAGCTGATCTTCCAGCTTGCGCAGTTCCCATTCCAAAGTGCTGACATTGGGTTGGGAGGTGCCGAAGGCAGGCCGGAGGCCAACTGAATGTAATCCTGCGCCGAGCCGAGCAGGCTGCGCAGCTTTTCCGAGAGAAACCAGTCGGTCCACTGCCACATTTGCAGCGCGTTCATCGAGGCGGAGGGGCTCATGCCCTCGTGCCACGTGGCCCCGGTCTGAGCGTCGCCCGCCAGCGCTTTCAGCGAGGCGATTTCGGCGTAGTGCAGGACGGGCACAGCCGTTTCCGCCAAGCCGGGTATCGCGCCCAGCAGGATTGACAGCGTCAGCAGAAGGGAGAGCAGCCGTTTCATCATAAGGAAACCTCCTATTCGTCGTAAAACGTCAGCCATTCCGGGTGGGTTTCAATGTCGTATGCTTCGCGCCACTGGCTGACCAGCTCCTCCAGTCGGCGGGTTTGTTTGTCCGTCAGCGCCGCCTGCGTCAGCAGGTCGTGCTGCTCGTCCGTCAGCGCCAGCGGGCCGGCCGGTTCGTCCGCCGCGTACAGGATGATGTGAACGCCTGCCGATGTGACCACCGGCTCCGATACGTCCCCGGCTTTTCAAGCGCCAGCGCCGCGCTTAGAAACGCTTCGTCCCACAGCTGGGAATCGGCGTGCAGCAGATACCCCGCGTCCTCGGGCGGAACGGAGGTGTCATAGGAATAGCGCTGCATCTGGCTTTCAAAGCTCTCGCCCGCGTCCAGCGCCTGATAGATGGCGGCGATCTGCGCCGACGCGGCGTCCGCGTCCGGCAGCGCCATCACGATGTGCTTGATCCGCCGGTAGCCCTCCGGGATGTAATAGGTCTGCCCGCCGCTCAGGAGCACCTCCTGCTCGAACAGGGGGATGTCGTCTTCATAGCGCGCCCGATAGACGGATACATATTGCTGCTCGTAGTAATCCTGCACCTCTTGATCGGTCACGGAGATATCCCCGCAGTACAGGGCGATGAGACGCTGGTTTTTTCAGCGTCAGCTCCGCCTCTTGCCGGTATGCGTCCAGCGTGTAGCCCATATGGGTCAGAAAGGCGCTGATCTGCTCGTCGGTCGCGTCGGGCGTTCCCGCTCGAATCGCCTCGGCCATCTGCTGCCAAGCCGCCTCGGTCTGCCGCGCCTGCTCGTCCAGCGCCCTGACGGGTCTGCTCGTCGATTTCCGCCTGCCCTTCCTTGCGAAGCTGATTTTCCAGCACGCCCAGCCCCACAAAGCGCTCCAGCACGCTGTCGGCCAACTGCTGCTTTTGGGCGGCGCTCAGGCTGATGCCCGAAGATTCGTAGAGCTGGTAACCGGCGTTCAGGGGTTTTGCACCGTCTGCACATCGTAGGTCACCTCGCCGACCCGCACAACCCCGTCGGTCTGCTCCGCCAGCGCGGGGCAAACCGCCAGCAGGCCGCACAGCAGCGCGATCCATCCTCTTTTTTTTCATGGCTGTCCTTCTTTCCGATATTGCTTGCTGAGCAGCGAAACGCTCAGTTTCAAAACGTCCATCTGGCTTTTCAAATAATACTCGTCCTCAAACAGCGCGTAAGGCACCGCCGCGCGGACAAAGATGAAGATCAGGGGCGTGAGCACCTCGCAGGGGATGCCGAGGTGCGGCTCCATCTGCCGGGCATACGCGGAATAGCGTTCGGTCACCCCGGCAAAAAATCGCTTGCCGTGCTCAATGTATTTGGGGTGCGTGTAGACCTGATACATCAGCCGGTATTTTTTGCCGTGACGCTTTGCCGTCCAATAGGGCACCTCGTCGATGAACCGTTGAATATCCTGCGGGCTGGTGGGGGGCGAGCCGCATGAAATCGTCCTCCACCTTGCTCATGCAGTAGGCGGTGGATTGCACGATCAGATCGTCCAGTGTGTCGAAATAGGTATACAGGCTGGCCTTGGACAGGCCGCACGCGTCCGCCAGCGCCTGAATCCCCGTTCCGGTCAGGCCGTTTTCCGCGTAGCAGTTGAAGCAGGCTTCCATAATTTCCGCCTTTTTTTTCTCTGAAAGGCTTGTTCGTCTCGTTCTCTCATATCATCCTCGTGTTTATTGGCTGATCGTCTTTATTGGTTGACCAACCGTTCGTTCTATCAAAGAATAACACAAAAAAGAACGCTGTAAAGGCGTGCTGGGTATAAATTGTATAAAAAATAGAGTGTTTTTTGCGGCGAACGGCTGATTTTTGATGGGGACAGTCAATGAGTATATTCGAAATTTCGCACAAATTCTGATAACGGGCGCGCAATGCGCGCCTGACTCCTTTCAGTCACGGCTATGCCGTGCCAGACCTTCGGCGTTCTGCTTGCCTGCCTCCCGCACAGCGGGCGGCAAGCCCACGCCCTCAAGGAGGGAGATATGTGCTCATGTACTGCTCAATTTTTATGTCAAGCCGTTTACGGTCTCCCGAACCTGACCCAAACAACCGTCTCCCACACGTCCGTTTCACAATTACAGCCCCTGAATTGTTGCAGGATTGACAAAATAATTCCTTTGTGAAAGCCGTAGACAGATGGTATAATATAAAAGTATAATAAGCATATGGTTTATTCTTATGCATTTTTACATAGCACGGCGGGAGGAAAAACGCGATGACCATACGGAAATTGCCGAGACGCTCGACGCAACATGGCTGTGCTGCGAGGAGGAAGGCGGCCGGGTGCTTCGCACGGCCTTCGCGTCCGATATGATGAGCGATGTGCTGGCGTGCGTGACGGGGGATACGCTGCTGCTCACCGGTATGGTGAACAGCCAGTGCGTGCGTACCTGCGAGATGCTGATGTGCCGTGCGTGGTTTTTCGTGCGCAGCAAGGAGGCCGCTGGCCGACGCGCTGGCGCTTGCGCGGGAGATCGACCTGCCGATGCTGAAAACGCCGTACACGATGTTTGAAGCCTGCGCAAGATTATATACAGCCGGCCTGAGGCCGGTGGAGCTGGGGTGAAACGATGGTCATTCAGGAGAGCTATCCGGTTCAGGCGGACGATATGACGGCGGCGGGCGACGTTTCAGCCCGCATCAAGCGGCACATGAAGCGGCTTGGCGTTCCCGCCGCCGTGATGCGCCGCGTATCCGTTTGCACATACGAGGCGGAGATCAATCTGGTGATCCACTCCGACGGCGGGCAGATCGACTTTGAAATCGCCGAGGATCGGATCACGGTGCGCGCCAGCGACGTCGGCCCCGGCATCCCGGATATCGACAAGGCGATGACCGAGGGCTGGTCCACCGCCACCAACGAGGTGCGCAACATGGGCTTCGGCGCGGGCATGGGTTTGCCGAACATGAAGCGCAACGCGGACGGATTTGACATCGTCTCCGCTGTGGGCGTGGGCACGCATATCACCATGGCTTTTTGACATATGACAAGCCCGTTCCCGGGGCATGCGTCGGGAGGAGGAGAATGGCATTGCAGCATTACTATCATTCCGTGCGGCTGGATATGGACAAATGCAAGGGGCTGCACGACCTGTTTGAAGCGGTGTCCGACGGAGGCCATCCGCATCGAAACAATCGCGCGTCCATCCTGAACGAGCGCTGCATCGACTGCGGCGAGTGCATCAAGGTCTGCGCCAACCACGCGAAGGTGGCCGTGACCGATCCGCTGGAGAGCATCAAGCGCTTCAAGTACCCTATCGCGCTGCCCGCGCCGACGCTGTATGCGCAGTTTCAGGGCGTGCATCAGCCGGAGCCGATCATCGCGTCGCTGTTCCGGCTGGGCTTTGTGGATGTGTTTGAGTGGCGCGCGCGGCGGAAATCGTCTCCTACGCGATCAGCCGCGCCATGCGCGAAGAGGATCGCCCCAAGCCGGTGATTTCTTCCGCCTGTCCGGCGATTCTGCGGCTGATTCAGGTCAGCTTTCCGGCGCTGCTGGATAACGTGATCGACTTCGTCTCCCCCCATGGGAGGCCGCCGCGAAGATCGCCAAGGAGGAATACGCGCAGAAAAAGCGGCGTGGATAAGGCCGATGGGCGTGTTCTTCATCACCCCCCTGCGCGGCGAAGATGACGGCAGTGAAATCGCCCGTCGGGCAGGAAAAATCCCATGTGGACGGCGTTATCGCCATCAAGGACGTATACGCGCAGATGCGCGCGGCGATGAAGCAGGGCTTCAGCCCGCTGGAAATCGACCGCGCCAGCGTCGTGGGCATCAAGTGGGCGATACCGGGCGGCGAGGTGGAAGCCGTTGGCATCAAGAGCTCGCTGTGCGTGGACGGCATCGACAACGTCATCAACGTGCTGGAGGCGATCGAAGACGCGCTTCCGCAATCTGACCTATTTTGAAGGGCTGGCCTGCGTCAACGGCTGCCTCGGCGGGCCGCTGACGGTGGAAAACAGCTTTGGCGAAAAACCGCCTGCGCAGCGTGATGAACCGCACCCTGCAAAAGACGGTGCAGCGCCGGGAAATCTTTGAAGACGCGGTGCAGACGCTGCGCATGACCCGGCCGATTGAGCCGAGCGACGCCTTGCAGCTCAGCGGCACGATGAAGGAACGCATCGAGCGCGAGGAGCGCATCGAGCGGCTGACGATGGGACTGCCGGGGCTGGACTGCGGCTCCTGCGGTTCGCCCTCGTGCCGGGCGCTGGCGGAAGATATCGTCAACGGCTACGCAAACGAGCTGAACTGCGTGTTCCGCCTCAACGACCGAATCAATTCGCTGGCGGCGGAGATGCTCACGCTGGGCACCAGCACACGCTACACCACCGGCGAGGACATGGCGCGGCTGCGCCGGCTTCACGACGAGCTCAGCCGAAGCGAGCCGAGCGAAGCGCCCGACGGCGGCGCGGACGACGATGGAGGAGACAGCACATGAGGGTTTCGGAGCTTGAACGCCTGTGCAGGGCGACCTGCCTGACGGGCGAATATTTAGGACAGAGAGATTGCCTGCGGCTACACCTGCGACCTGCTCAGCCACGTCATGGGGCGCGGGCAGGCGGATATGGCGTGGATCACGGTGCAGACGCACATGAACGTGATCGCCGTGGCGGCGCTGATGGATTTTGCCTGCGTCGTGTTTCCGGAAGGCCTGCCCGTCGAGGCGGCGATTGTGGACAAGGCGCGGCAGGAGGACGTGATCCTGCTTTCGAGCGGACAGACGGCGTTTGAGCTGGCGGCGCTGCTGGCGGCCAACGGTGTGCCGCCCGCCCGGAAGGAATGATGGAGCGCCTGTTCTGCGACCTGCACATTCACTCCTGCCTCGCCCTGCGGCGACGCGCGCTGATGACCCCAACAACATTGCGGGCATGGCGTTCATCAAAGGGCTGGACGTGATCGCGGTGTGCGACCACAACAGCGCGCGCAAGCCCGCCTGCCCGCGGTCAAGGCCGCGGCGGACAGATGAACGTGCTGCTGCTGCCGGGCATGGAGCTGACCACGCGGGAGGAGGCGCACATGCTGTGCTACTTCCGCACCGTGCAGGCGTGCATGGCGTTCGGGGAAGCCATTTACGCGCATCTTGCGCCCACGCCCAACAACGAGCGTTTTTTTGGCCGCCAGCAGGTGATGAACGAGCGGGACGAGGAAATCGACGTGGAGGAGCGGCTGCTCATCGGCGCGCTCGACCTGCCGTTTGAGGTCTGCGCCGCGCGCATCCGCGAGGCGGGCGGGCTGTGTGTGCCCGCGCACATCAACCGGGGAGCAGCGGCGTGCTGGGCGCGCGCTGGGCTTTCTGCCGCAGGGCGTTCACTACGATGCGCTGGAGGTCAGTCGCTGCTCCGCTGACGGCGGATGTGACCGGGTACAGGCTGCTCCGCTCGTCGGACGCGCACAGCCTGGAGCAGATGCTGGAGCGGGAGTTCGCGCTGGAAGCAAAGACGCGCAGCGTGGACGCGGTGTTTGACGCGATTGCGGGGCGGACACAGCCCGATTGAGCGGTTTTCATCGGTTTTTATTTCAGATTATTCTGCGCGGTTCGCCGGAGGGCGCGCACAGGTGCGGCTGACGGCGGGCGCGTATGATATAATGCATCGTTTTTGGAAATAGGCAACTTCAATTCAAATCGAAAGGGGTTTATGCGACATGTCTCTTGAAAAAGAAAGGGTCGAGGCACTGCAACGGGTGATCGACGAGCTCAGAGACGAACCGGGCGCGCTGATGCCGATTATGCAGCGGGCGCAGGACATCTTTGGCTATCTGCCGGAGGATGTTGCAGAAGTACATCGCCAAGGAAATGGATATTCCGGTCAGCGACGTCTCACGGCGTGGCCACGTTCTACGCGCAGTTCAACCTGGAGCCGAAGGGCAGTACACCATCAGCGTGTGCATGGGCACGGCCTGCTACGTCAAAGGGCAGCCGGAAGGTGCTGGATAAGCCGTGGAGGAGGTGCTGGGCATCGCCCCCCGGGCACACCACGCCGGACGGACTGTTTACCCCTGAACGCCTGCCGCTGCCTCGGCGCGTGCGGACTGGCACCGGTGATGATGATCAACGAGGACGTTTACGGCCGTCTGACCCCGGATGAGATTCCGGGCATCATCGCCAAAGTATCGCGCTGAGGCGAGCGGCCATGATGCGGAACTGGCGGACAATATTCTGGATATTGCCCAAAATTCCATTGCGGCCGGCGCGTCGCTGGTGGGAGATCGACATCTCCGTCAGCCGCGCGCAGGATACCGTTCGCTGGCGTTCATCGACGACGGCTGCGGCATGAGTGAGGATATGGTCAGGGCCGTGTGCGATCCCTTCACCACCACGCGCAAAACGCGCAAAGGTCGGGCTGGGGCTGCCGCTGCTCAAGATGACGGCGCAGGCCACGGGCGGCGAAATGTCCATCGCATCCAAACCGGGCGAGGGGACGACCGTGCGCGTGACGTTCGGACTTTCTCACCTCGACAGGCCGCCCCATGGGCGACGTGCCGGGCGTGCTGTATACGCTGGTGCTGATGAACCCGACGACGGATTTCCCTTCGCTGGATTATGACGGAAAGACATTCGTGCTGGATACGAGGGAGGTTCGGGAGGCCGTCGCGCCCATCCCGCTTAACCATCCCGAAATCAGCGCGTGGATCAGGGATTGCCTGAAGCAGAACATTGACGAATTGCACGGAGGTGTGTTTTTATGAAATCGCTGGAGGAGCTGGCGGCCATCCGCGCCAAAATGCTGGAGCAGGTCAGCCTGAGAAAGGGTGACAACATCGATACCCGCATCGTTGTGGGCATGGCGACCTGCGGCATCGCCGCCGGCGCGCGCCCGGTCATGCTGGAGTTCATCGAGGAGCTCAAGCGCCGCCGGGAATCGTGCGACGGTTTCCCCAGACCGGCTGCGTGGGCGTCTGCCGTCTGGAACCGATTGTCGAGGTCTATGTCCCCGGTCAGGAGAAGGTGACCTACGTTCACATGACGCCGGAAAAGGTCGCCCGCGTGGTCAACGATCATCATCGTCAACGGCAGACCCGTAGAAGAATACACCGTCGGCGCGCGCCGGGATAAGCCGGTCGGTGAGAGGAGCATCGTATGGATCTGATTCGCTCGCATGTGATGGTCTGCGGAGGCACGAATTGTTCGTCTAGCGCTTCCGGCGAGATCATCAGGGAGTTTGAACGGCAGATTGCCGAAAAAGGGCTGGAAAAGGAAATCAAGGTCGTCGCACGGGCTGCTTCGGCATGTGCGCCCAGCCGGTCCCATCGTCGTCATCGTTCACCCGGAGGGCGCGTTCTATGCCCGCATGACGGTGGAAAACGTGACGCGCATCGTGGACGAGCACATCACCTCGTCAAAGGGCCGCGTGGTCAAGGAACTGCTGTACAAGGAAGACGGTGGACGAGGACAACAAGGTCAAGTCGCTGGACAGCGTAGCTTTTTACAAAAAGCAGCGCCGCGTCGCGCTGCGCAACTGCGGCGTGATCGACCCTGAAAACATCGAAGAGTACATTGCTTTTGACGGCTACAAGGCCCTGGGCAAGGTGCTCACCGAAATGACCCCCGCAGGAGGTCATCGACGTGATGCTCAAATCCGGCCTGCGCGGGCGCGGCGGCGCGCGGCTTCCCCACCGGTATGAAGTGGCAGTTTGCCGCCGCTTCTCAGTCGGATAAGAAATACGTCTGCTGCAACGCCGATGAGGGCGACCCCGGCGCGTTTATGGATCGCTCCGTGCTGGAGGGCGACCCCCATGTGGTGCTGGAGGCCATGACCATTGCCGGCTACGCCATCGGCGCGCACCAGGGCTATATCTATGTCCGTGCCGAGTACCCCATCGCAGTAAAGCGGCTGGAAATTGCTATCGGACAGGCGCGGGAAAATGGCTTGTTGGGCAAAAACATCTTCGGTACGGATTTCTGCTTTGATGTGGACGCTTCGTCTTGGGCGCCGGCGCCTTCGTCTGCGGCGAGGAGACCGCCCTGCTGGTCTCCATCGAGGGCCACCGCGGCGAGCCCCGGCCCCGTCCGCCCTTCCCCGCCGTCAAGGGCCTGTTCGGCAGCCCACCTTGCTCAACAACGTAGAGACCTACGCCAACGTGACGTGGATCCTCAACAACGGCTGGGAGAAGTTCGCCGCGATGGGCACCGAGAAATCGAAAGGGCACCAAAGTGTTCGCCCTGGGCGGCAAGATCAAGAACACCGGCCTGGTGGAGGTCCCCATGGGCACCACGTTGCGCGACCATCATCTACGACATCGGCGGCGGCTGTCCCAACGGCAAGAAGTTCAAGGCCGCGCAGACCGGCGGCCCCTCCGGCGGCTGTATCCCCGCCACCTGATCGACGTGCCATCGACTATGACAACCTGATCGCCATCGGCTCGATGATGGGTTCCGGCGGCATGATCGTCATGGACGAGGATAACTGCATGGTGGATATCGCGCGTTTCTTCCTCGATTTCAGCGTGGATGAGTCCTGCGGCAAGTGCATCCCCTGCCGGGTGGGCACCAAGCGCCTGTTGGAAATCCTGGAACGCATCACCGATGGCAAAGGCACCATGGAAGACCTGGACAAAACTGGAAGAGCTGGCTACCATCAAAGCCAACTCCCTGTGCGGCTTGGGCCAGACGGCTCCCAACCCGGTGCTTTCCACCCTGCGCTTCTTCCGCCACGAATACGTGGCCCATCGTGGTGGACAAAAAAATGCCCCTGCCGGCCACTGCAAGAAGCTGGTGCACCTATCAGATCGACCCGATAAAGTGCAAGGGGCTGCACCGCCTGCGCCCGCAGTGCCCGGTCGGCGCCATCTCCGGCACCGTTCAAGCAGCCCCCACCGTCATCGACACCACGCCTGCATCAAGTGCGGCGCCTGCATGGAGAAGTGCCGCTTCGGCGCCATTTCCAAGAAAAGGTTGAGGAAGGAGATGGCAACATGGAATGGTTCATTTGAAGATCAACGGCATCGCCCGTCCAGGTGCCCGGAAGGCTCCACCATTCTCGAGGCCGCCCGTTGCTGCCGGCATCAAATCCCGACCCTCTGCTGGCTCAAGGAGATCAACGCGATCGGCGCCTGCCGCATGTGCGTGGTGGAGGTCACCGGCGCGCGCGGCTGGTGACCGCCTGCGTCTACCCGGTGAGCGAGGGCATGGAGGTCAAGACCAACACCCCGAAAAGGTGCAGCCGCTCGCGGCAGAACCACCCTTGAGCTGATCCTGTCCACCCACGAGGAAGAAGTGCCTCTCCTGCGTGCGCAGCGGCACACTGCGAACTGCAAAAGCTGGCCGCCGCGATTACGGGCGTGGACGATGCCGGCTACGAGGGGAAAACATCCCGCAGTATGAGCTGGACATTCTGCCCGCCCATCTGGTGCGCGACAACAACAAGTGCATTTTGTGCCGCCGCTGCGTGGCCGCCTGCCGCAACGCAGCAGTTCGTGTCGGCGTCATCGGCGCCAACGACCGCGGCTTTGCCACCCATATCGGCTGCGCCTTTGACCGCGACCTGGCCGAGGTGGACTGCGTCTCCTGCGGTCAGTGCATCGTCGCCTGCCCGACCGGCGCGCTGCATGAGAAGGACGACACCGCCAAGGTCTGGGCCGCCCTCGCGGATCCCACCAAGCATGTTGTGGTCCAGCCCGCCCCAGCGTGCGCGCCACCTTGGGCGAATGCTTCGGCATGCCCATCGGCACCAACGTGGAGGGCAAAATGGTCGCCGCGCTGCGCCGCCTGGGCTTTGACAAAGTGTTTGACACCGATTTCGGCGCGGATCTGACCATCATGGAAGAAGCGACCGAGCTGCTGCAGCGGCATGCAGAACGGCGGCACACTGCCGATGTTTACGTCCTGCTCCCCGGCTGGGTCAAATTCTGCGAGCACTATTATCCGGAATCTGCTGCCGCACCCTCTTCCTGCAAGTCTCCGCAGCAGATGTTCGGCGCACTGACCAAGACCTATTATGCCGAGCAGGCCGGGTATCGACCCGGCGAACATCGTGTGTCGTCGCGGTGATGCCGTGCACCTCCAAGAAGTTTGAAGCCCGGCCGTCCGGACAGCGCGCCGTGGACGTCAACGGCGCGACTGGCGCGCATGCCGACGGACATCGACTCCCCTCACCACCCGGGAGCTGGCCAAGGAAGCGACTCACGCTGCGAAGGAGCTGATTCAGCGGCATCAAGGCGGGCGACGCGAGCTATGCGTTCGTGGAGGTCATGGCCTGCCCGGGCGGCTGCGTCAACGGTGGCGGCCAGCCGATCGTTTCGGCGTACAAGCGCATGGACGTCGATCCGCGCGCGGCGCGCGCGGCGGGCTGTATGCCGAGGATGAATCCAAGACGATCCGCAAGTCCCACGAAAACCCGGATATCCAGAAGCTCACGCGGATGCATTCCTCGAGCCGCCACACCATGCTTTTGGCTTTTTGGCATGAAGCTGGCAAAAAGTCCGTGCCTCTTTGAATTGTCTTTATAGCAAGCTTAAAAGGTCATGATATTGTCGGCGGTAAGAAGTGCCTCCTCATACTTGAAATCAATCTCATGCTGTGCAGGTGCCACCTCATGATGATGCCTCTATCTCAAAATCCATATCCTCAAGAGTTAGAACCATGTCTCTTCTTATGTTTTCTCCCAAATCATTTGGTCCCAA
>VOFC01004785.1_pt1 | contig 16210 bp, 20 predicted proteins | sample 5384161 | NCBI WGS metagenome assembly VOFC01 (sample SAMN12384722, study PRJNA508395) | human gut metagenome | isolation source: healthy gut B | host: Homo sapiens | reverse complement strand
CAATCCACAGTCAGTAGAAGATTACCGTAATGGAAAAAGAAAAAGCGATCGGATTTCTGGTTGGACAGACGATGAAGGCGATGAAAGGAAAGGCAAATCCTGGAATGGTCAATAAAATCCTCAAAGAATTGCTGTAAATAGGAATTTAAAAATACTTGCGCCGCATTTATGGAAATGGCATAATCAAAAGGAACAAATCCGCGGAAGGAATGACAAAAGACAATGACAAAAGCAGAATTTAAAAACTGGTGGAAAACGGACCGGTTATTCTGGATGGAGCGACAGGAACGAATTTGCAGAAGGCAGGCATGCCGGTTGGCGTGTGCCCGGAACAGTGGATTCTTGAAAATCCTGATATTATGATAAAGTTACAGGAAGATTATGTGGCGGCCGGAACTGATATTTTGTATGCACCAACATTTACTGCAAACCGTATAAAACTGGAAGAGTATGGACTTGCAGACAGATTAGAAGAAATGAACCGGGAACTGATCGCCCTGTCCCAAAAAGCGGCGCAGGGAAAAGCGCTGGTGGCAGCGGATATGACGATGACCGGACAACAGTTATATCCGATCGGCGACCTGATGTTTGAAGATCTTGTGGATGTCTACAAAGAACAGGCAGAGGTAGTTGCAGATGCAGGCGCTGATCTCTTTGTGGTAGAGACCATGATGAGTCTTCAGGAATGCAGGGCGGCAGTCATTGCGATCAGGGAAGTATGTGATCTTCCAATCATGGTATCGCTCACATATAACCCGGATGGAAGAACCCTTTATGGAACAGATCCGGCAACGGCGACAGTCGTACTGCAGAGTCTCGGAGCTGATGCGATTGGGATCAACTGTTCAACAGGACCGGAGGATATGATAGAACCGGTTGAAAAAATGGCAGAGTATGCCACAATCCCAATCCTTGCAAAGCCGAATGCAGGGCTGCCGGAGCTGGAGAATGGTGTGACAGTCTACAAGACGGGACCAGAGGAGTTTGCTTCCTGTGGAAAAAAACTGGTGGAGGCCGGTGCGTCCATTATCGGAGGCTGCTGTGGCACGACACCGGAGCATATCCGTGCACTGAAAGAAGCAGTGAAGGATATGCCGCTGCATAAACCTTTGACGCAAAAAAGAAGAATTCTGACTTCTGAACGTAAACTGGTGGAAATTACATTGGATGGTAATTTTATGGTGATCGGTGAGCGCATCAATCCGACCGGTAAGAAAAAACTTCAGGCAGAACTTCGGGAGGGCAGCCTTAACATGGTGCGTCAGATGGCGTTAGACCAGGAAGAAAACGGTGCTGCGATTCTTGATGTTAATATGGGAATGAACGGAATCGATGAGAAAGAAATGATGATCAACACGATTTACGAAGTGACTTCTACGGTTGATTGTCCGCTGTGCATTGATTCCAGCCATGTGGATATTATTGAAGCAGCTCTTCGTATTTATCCGGGACGTGCCCTGATCAATTCGATTTCCATGGAAAAAGAGAAATTCGAAAAATTGCTTCCGATTGCAAAGAAATATGGAGCAATGTTTATTTTGCTGCCATTATCGGATGCAGGGGCTTCCGAATGATTCTGAGGAAAAAACATGCGATCATCCGCACGGTTATGGAGCAGGCAATCAAGATCGGAATGAGCAAAGAGGACATTATCGTAGACGGACTGGTTGCAACGATCGGAGCAAATCCAAGAGCTGCCATTGAGTGCTATGAAACCTTTTCTTATTGTAAAATGAACTTGGACTGCCAACAGCCTGTGGACTTTCCAATATTTCCTTCGGTCTGCCGGAACGTATTTATGTAAACAGTGCATTCCTTACGATGGCAATCGCACATGGGCTTACGATGGCAATTGCAAATCCATCCCAGGATTTATTGATGAATGCCGCATTTGCGTCTGATCTGCTTCTTGCAAGAGAAGAGAGTGATATCCGCTATATTGAGCGTATGAACATGCTCGCTGAAAAGTACGCAGGTCAGGAGCGCGTGCTTGTCCCGGTAAAAAAAGCGGCGGCGGATGATCAGGCAAAACCTGGATCACAGGGAAGGAAGAAGTGCAATTTTTGAAGCTGTTTTAAAAGGAAATAAGGGTGGCATTTTAGATGAGGTGAAAAAGGCGCTTGCCGACGGAGAAAAACCGGATGAGATCATCAACCATCATCTGATCCCGGCGATCAATGAAGTTGGCGTGCTGTTTGACAAACAGAAATATTTCCTGCCACAGCTGATCTCCTCTGCCAACACGATGAAGATGGCGATCGAATACGTAGAGCCAATGTTAGAGCGGAATGATGCGGAACAAAAAGGCGACAATTGTAGTTGCAACAGTAGAAGGAGATATTCACGATATCGGAAAAAATCTTGTTGTTCTTATGTTGAAAAACTATGGCTACAATGTGATTGACCTTGGAAAAGATGTTCCGGCTTCGCTGATCGTTGAGACTGCTTTAAAAGAGCATGCAAAAGTAATTGGTCTGTCAGCCCTTATGACAACAACGATGATGCGCATGAAAGACGTTGTGGAATTGGCAAAAAAGAAATGGGATGCGACAGCAAGATCGTTATTGGTGGTGCGGCGATCAATGAAAGTTTTGCAGATGAGATCGGAGCGGACGGATACTCGAAAGATGCAGCAGACTGCGTAAAACTGGTGGATCGGCTGTTGGAAGAATAGCGGATGAAAATAGCAATCCTAAAAAATGCAGAAACACAAAAATAAGTGTTGACTTTTTTATGTGATTCATTATATAATAGCAAAGCGAGTTGCGCAAGCGACTCGCAAGTATATGGGATCTTAGCTCAGCTGGGAGAGCATCTGCCTTACAAGCAGAGGGTCATAGGTTCGAGCCCTATAGGTCCCATTTCTACAGAAGACAATGACAGGACGTTATTGGTCGGAGTGGAAAATGTGTGACGCATCTTCGATGCTGATGCACACATCACTGCGTGATAGCGCAGGCAGAAATATGGCGAGATAGCTCAGTTGGCTAGAGCACATGGTTCATACCCATGGTGTCGAGGGTTCGACTCCCCCTCTCGCTACTTTGGATGAATATCCATCCTATGGGATCTTAGCTCAGCTGGGAGAGCATCTGCCTTACAAGCAGAGGGTCATAGGTTCGAGCCCTATAGGTCCCATTTTCCACAGAAGACATTGACAAGATATTGTTGATTGAGGTGGAAAATGTGAGGCGCATCTGCGATGCCGATGCACACATCACTGCGTGATGGCGCAGAAAAAATATTGAATATGGCGAGATAGCTCAGTTGGCTAGAGCACATGGTTCATACCCATGGTGTCGAGGGTTCGACTCCCCCCTCTCGCTACTAACAAAAAAGCTTTGAGATTTTCTCGAAGCTTTTTTCGTGTAACAGGAAATTACGGTGAAATGTTCCTGATACATAGAAACGCAGTTTTGCAATAAGAAATCAAAGTTACATAAAAATCCCTTTCTAATTTAGTCGAAAAAAGGTTTTCTTTTATACTTTTATGTGGTAAAATGATAAAGAATACGGCAGAAAGACCGTGAGAGAAAAGGAGTAGCATGAAAATGACAAAGAAATGGGAAGTAACGGTAAATGGAACAAACAATGTGATTGAGTACAAGGCAGGATTTGGAGCAAAGATTCTGGTGAATGGTCAGGCGTACAAGGTGAAATCACAGAACTGGTTGGGTTATGATGGTTGATTATCCGATTACGATCGATGATACGGAAATTCGTGTTGTTGGCAATCGGAAATAAAGTGGATCTTTGGCTGTGAACGGAGTATATCAGGGCAGCGGCGAACAGTATCAGCCATTGCACAAAACACCGACAATGTGTAATGTGTTTATGGGAATCAGTTGTATCGCGGGATTTCTTCTTTGCGGATGGTTGGGTTTACTGATCGGAGCTTTATTTGGAACAGTTTATGTAAGACAGGGACTGGCAGGTAAGGTGGGAATGTTGTCGGGGCTTTTGTTGGATGTACGGTAATACAGCTTTTGATCATGGTCATTGTAGTATTTCTTCAGCTTGCATAGTAAAGGACGGTTTACATATGGAACAGGGAAACTATGGAGAAAACTTTGACAGAGGATATGAGGAGCAGGCGAGACCGAGACAGCAGGTGATCGTGATCGGGGAACCGGTTCCGGATAAGAGAACGACCAAGAACCTTGCAATCTGTTCGCTGGTACTTGGAATTCTTGCGATTGTATTCAGCTTTTTGCCTTATATTGGAATTATTCTTGCACTGATCGCATTGCCACAGGGGAATTGTAAGTCTTGTGCAGAAGCGGCCGGGCAAAGGACTTGCGATTGCAGGGATTATTACAGGAATATTCGGAATATTATTGTCGATATTGTTTATTTTGGTGTATGTTGTTGCGGTACTTGCTTTATAATACCGGGATAGGATAAAGAGGTTATTACAGAAAGAATGTCAGCTTTGTGTAGTAACCTCTTTTTCTACCTATTGACATTTTTTCTCTTATTGTTACAATAAAGTTAGTTGATACTAACCAACAAAATACATACATTATGAATAGAATACGAAATTGTAAAATTGATTGAGTACTTAAAGGAAATAACTGAAATAAAGTTTGCAATTACTTATTAATAATTAGAAAGGAAGGTGTCTTATGGTTCAGGCAGTATTTTATGGAATTTTAATTCCGTTTTTGGGTACGTCGCTCGGTGCAGCGTGCGTATTTTTATGAAACATGATATGAGCGAACGGTTGTCCCGGATTCTTACCGGGTTTGCTGCCGGGGGTGATGGTGGCGGCATCCATCTGGAGTTTACTGATTCCGGCGATGGATCAGTCGGAAGAGATGAGGAAAGTTTGCGTTTGTTCCTGCAGTTGCAGGTTTTTGGGGAGGCATTCTGTTTCTGCTTCTGTTAGATCACATCATCCCGCATTTACACAGGTACAGTGTCAGTGCAGAGGGACCAAAGAGCAGATTGCAGAGAACCACCATGATGGTGCTGGCCGTCACGCTGCATAATATTCGGAAGGGAATGGCAGTCGGGGTTGTGTATGCAGGATATCTGGCTGGAAATGCAAAAATCACAGTGGCGGCAGCTATGGCATTGTCAATCGGGATCGCAATCCAGAACTTCCCGGAGGGGGCGATTATTTCCATGCCGCTAAGGGCAGAAGGGATGAAAGTGTCAAAAGGCTTTGCAGGTGGTGTGCTTTCAGGGATTGTGGAGCCGGTCGGTGCAATGCTCACAATCCTTGCAGCAGGATACATTGTCCCGGCTCTGCCTTATCTGTTAAGCTTTGCAGCCGGTGCGATGATATATGTGGTTGTGGAGGAACTGATCCCGGAAATGTCCCAGGGGAACATTCCGACCTTGGAACGATCTTTTTTTTTTTGCAGTGGGATTTACGGTGATGATGTCGCTGGATGTGGCTCTTGGGTAAAAATAACAGAATAGAGACAGTGAATAAGAAATTCCTTTCCAGATGTGAAAGGAGTTTCTTTTTTTATACGAATATGAATCCTGGACATACCAGTGTAAAAACATTGTGTATTTTTTTTAACAAAATCGTTGACAATACTGCTTTTACAATGTATGTTATAGATAGAATGTTTTATAAATAACAATCTGGTTATACCAGAGGACAGAGGCTGAATCTGACATGGAAACATGGGATAGCCAGAACATAGAACAGAAGTTGCATTGGCAATGAAAGTCAGAGTACCGGCTACCGCAGCAGAAGTAGCAAAGAAATGTAAGAAGAGTGTAGAGCGGACCGAAGAACTCTTAGAAAAAATGAGTGTCATCGGAGTCATTGAGTACAACTGGGAGAACGAAGACCATCACAAACAGTATGTACTTCCAATGTTCGTACCGGGATGCGCAGAATTCATGGTAATGAACAAAGAGCAGGTGGAAGAGCATACCGAAATCGCAGATTTCTTTGAGCAGATGGCAAGACTTCCACTGGAGAAAGTAACACCGATGGTTCCGCTGGGTGGAGCAGGAATCGGAATGCATGTTATTCCGGTAGAGAAAGCAATCCCGGCAAACCAGCAGTCGGCAAGCGTGGAGCATATTTCCCACTGGCTCAATAAATATGATAAATATTCCGTTGGCGCATGTTCCTGCAGACGGCAACAGCGAATCCGTGGGGAGGGAACCGGAGACTTAGAGGATGATTTATGTATTGGTGTCGGTGATATGGCAGATTACTGTGTAGAGACCGGAAAGGGCCGTTACATTGATTATGATGAAGTAATGGAGATTCTGCAGCGAGCAGAGGATAATGGCTATGTCCATCAGATTACCAATATTGATGGAGAAGATAAAATCTTTGCAATCTGTAACTGTGCAGTCGGTGTATGTAATGCATTGCGTACATCCCAGCTTTTCAACACACCGAATATGTCACGCTCCGCATACCGTGCCAGCGTAGAGCCGGAGAAATGTGTAGCCTGCGGAAGATGTGTAGAGTACTGTCCGGCTGGTGCAGCAAAGCTCGGACAGAAATTATGCACCAAAGATGGCGGACATATTACCTATCCGCAGCAGGAGCTTCCGGATACCACCAAGTGGGGACCGGAAAAATGGAATCCAAATTACAGGGATGATAACCAGATTAACTGTTATGACACCGGTACCGCACCATGTAAGACAGCATGTCCGGCACATCTTCCGGTACAGGGATATATTAAAATGGCATCTCAGGGAAGATATCTGGATGCATTGAAGCTGATTAAGACGGAGAATCCGTTCCCGGCAGTATGTGGAGCAATCTGTAACCGCCGCTGCGAAGATGCATGTACCAGGGGAACCATTGACCAGGCAGTAGCTATTGATGAAATCAAGAAATTCATTGCGGAACAGGAGCTTCATGCAGAGAAGCGTTATATTCCACCAATGTTGAATTATTCCGGAAAGCCTTTTGAGGAGAAGGTAGCAGTAATCGGAGCAGGACCGGCAGGGATGTCAGCCGCATTCTATTTAAAGAAAATGGGTTATCCGGTTACTGTATTTGAAAAAGAAAAAAGACCGGGTGGTATGCTGATGAATGGTATTCCATCTTTCCGTCTGGAAAAAGATGTGATCAATGCAGAAATCGATGTGCTGCGCGAGATGGGGGTAGAATTCAAGTGCGGCGTAGAAGTTGGCGAGGACATTACCATAGCACAGCTGCGTGAACAGGGGTATAAAGCATTTTACATAGCAATTGGTGCACAGGGCGGACGTATGACCGGAGTACCGGGAGAAGATGCCGTAGGCGTAGAAACCGGAGTAGACTTCTTGCGTCGTGTCAATTTAAATGAAGAAGGCGTGAAATTATCTGGCAAGACCGTAGTAATCGGTGGAGGAAATGTAGCAGTAGACGTTGCAAGAACCGCACTTCGTACCGGATCTTCCGATGTATCCATGTTCTGTCTGGAATCAAGAGATATTATGCCGGCAGCCGATGATGAGGTGGCAGAGGCAGAAGAAGAGGGCATTGTGGTAAATAATTCCTGGGGACCAAAGGAAATCCTTACCGAGAATGGCAAAGTAACCGCAGTAGTATTCAAAAAATGTATCTCTGTTCTGGATGAGAATCAACGGTTTTCACCAAAATATGACGAAGAAGAATTATTAACCGTTCCTTGTGACCAGGTATTATTATCCATTGGACAGTCCATTAAGTGGGGGGCTTTATTAGAAGGAACCAGAGTGGAATTTAATCCGACCGGAACCTTAAAGGCAGACCCGGTAACATACCAGACTGCAGAGCCGGATATTTTTACCGGAGGAGATAACTATACCGGACCAAGATTTGCTATTGATGCTATTGCAGCAGGAAAAGAAGGCTGTGTATCTATTCACCGTTTTGTCCATGAAGGACAGAGCCTTACTTTGGGACGTAACAGAAGACAGTTCATTGAACTGGATAAAGACAATATTAAAGTTGAGACCTTTGACAATGCAAAACGTCAGGTGCCGGGACATAAGGCTGGAGATGCAAAGCATACCTTCCGTGATTTACGAAGCACCTTTACCGAGGAGCAGGTACAGAAAGAAGCAAACCGCTGCTTAGGCTGTGGTGCTACCGTAGTAGACCCGAATAAGTGTATTGGTTGTGGAATCTGTACAACGAAGTGCGAATTTGATGCCATCCACTTAAGCCGTGACCTGCCGGATGCAAGCCGCATGGTAAAATCAGAAGACAAGTTAAAGGCAATCTTCCCATATATGTTAAAGCGTGAGATTAAGCAGGAAACGGAATCAAAGACTATTCAGATTTATATGAAGCGATTTTCCATTTGCCAGAGCAGATAAAACTGTGCGTCACACTGTATTATATGGAAGGGTACAGTGTGAAAGAGGTCGCAGCATTGTTAGATACGACAGAGAGTGCAGTAAAAAACAGGCTGGCAAAAGCGCGGGGAAAATTAAAAGAAGCGCTGGCAGATTGAGACATAGTGATGATCCATTGGAACAGACATACAAAAACAAGGATATCGAATGAAAAATAATAAATTTCGTATCGTTTGGATAGCAGGAAAGGCGGTAACAGTATGAGATTAGAAGATATGAGAGAACAATTTCCGAAAATGCCGGAGAGCATGAAGCGGATGATTGAGCAGGAAGTTGCAGTGCAGATCGGGCAGGAGAAAAAAATGACAATCCAAAAGTTGTAACTTATAAGAAAAGAAAGAAAAAAAACATGGCACACCGTATGCTGGTGGCATCTATGGTGGCAGCTCTGGCACTTGCAACAACGGTCTGTGCAGGTGTTGCTTACCAGATGCATAACCAGAAGATTGGAAAATATGGCTTAAAAAACACAGATTGAAGGACCACAGACAGCGGCAGAAAGTACGGAGAATATGGCAGATCAGACGTCAGAAGAGAGAGTGGGTAAAACAGCCGAATATGTCAGACTTGAAACCTCTTATCTGCCGAAAGGTATGGTGCAGTCAGAGGAAGGAAAATACAGTTTTGAAGATAATTATATGCAGGGTGGAGTCAGCATGATCGTGTACCAGCTGACACCGGAAAAAACAATAGCAGACATTGAAAATACAGGCATTGCTGTGAGCGAGGAAACCAGCATCGGTGGCAGACCGGCAGTTTACATGGAAACAGCTCCTGCCGAGGGTGATTCAGCAGAAAATTCTTCTACAGAAGGAACTGCGAATGAAAATACAACCGGTGCAAAAAAATATATATGATTTACGCGGAACACAACTACCTCCTTGAGATGTTCATTTTCCCGGATGTGACAAAAGAAGAAGCATTCCAGATCGCAGAGGGTGTTTCCATTACTCCGACAGAAGAAACGAGCGGAGAGAATGTTATGCAGGTGTGCAGTTGGAATGACATGGAAAATGAGGCAGGAAAAGGAGAACCGGAAACGGATGAATCGGAAACATTGATGACATTTCCAAAAGAGAAAAATGAAAAATATACACCTCATTGGCGGTGAGATTTCTCTGGATCAGAACGGAATTGAAGCAACACCGGGACTTACAGCAATCGTTTCAGATGTAACAATTTCCGATAATATCAGCAGTTTGTCAGAAAATATGCTGGAGGATGATACAAAAGCAGCATTTGACACAGACGGTAATTTATTGCCAATGAAAGTGGAATATTTAAAAGAGCGGAGACGGTATCAACACAGTTGATGAAGTTGTGGAGACCAAAGAGATTCAATGAAAATTGTTTCAGTGACAGTGGATTATAAAAATAATGGAAAGACGGCACTTTCCAATGTAATGTTTAACGGCGGCATTGCACTTCTGGCAGAATATGGAGAAAACATGCAATTTGACGCATACATGAATGAAAAACCGGGAACGAGGCGATATATGGGATTGCGTAAACAGAAGAATCTATTGGATTTAGTCAGGAAGTTTATTTATCGGATGTTCATGGAGGGCGAACGCCACAACAACTACATTAATACGATAAATCCAGGTGAAACCGTCACCGTGCGTATGGCATTCAAAGTGCCGGAAGAAAAATTAAATGAGATGTACTTCACCTTAAGCAATTATGGTGGCAGCCATTTCTATGATGAGACAAGCTTACAGCTTGGCTATGTGGATATCAGACAGTAGAAAATTTTTATGAAAACCCTCGCATCCAGTTTTCAGAAGCTGTTTGCGAGGTTCTTTTATTTTGCCGTCAGCTATATACAAATCTAATTTATAGAAAAGGAACCATATAAACTGGCAGACAAAGAATGTCAGAGTCCTTAGCCAAATCTTTGGTATACACAAGATACTTATCAAGTATACGATCAAGAATATTTTTTGCAAAATTCATCAAAGAGATTTATGTGTTTTGTATCCGCTTGACTTTTACTTCAATCGGACATATTTTATTTCTACTTGCAAGAAGAAAATCAATTTCATAATTATGCCGCGAAGTTTCATTGAAAAAGGTATAATAAAATAATTCATTGCCATTACAAGTAAGGATTTGGGCAACTATATTTTCATAGAGATATCCGAGATTTGTATTGAGCGTATCATTTAATAGTTTTTCGTATATTATATTTTCTGTAAAGTCTTTGTCCTTGAACATCAATGTAGTAAAAAGTCCGGTATCGCAGAGGAACAGTTTAAATTTACAAAGGTCTTTATTCGTTGACATTCCGGCATTTGGATCATTGGCATGATATGAAACAAGAACAGTTTTTGAATCTTTTAATTCGGCAATTAATTCTAATATACTGTCGGCTCGGTCATTTGCCAGTACACTGGAAACTTGATATCGTGCAGCATTTTTATTTAGCTGGGCAGGAATTGCATCAAAAAGAAGTGAAAGCTTTCCTGTTGAGTCTATTTTCTTGAAATCATCCTCATAAAGATTTAAAATATCACGTTTTATGGTATCGACTTTTCGAAAATTATTTGTCTGGAGATATTCATTTACAGCCTGTGGCATTCCCCAACAAGCATATACAGTCTGAAGTCTCTCATTAATTTCCGATGTAATTTATCTCCGATTGGATGGTGGGAGTCAAAGAGTTTTTCTTACTAAGGCGGTGGTTGTATGATCACCTAAAGCCCATAAGAATTCTTCGTAATCCATGGGATACATAGAGAGTTTTTCTTTCTTCACTCGGAATAAGGATGTTCTGTATGTTCTTTTTTTATGGAAATCAGTGAACCGGTTTCTATATAATCATATCTGTGATCTTTTACAAGTGATTTAATTGCCTGTCTTGCAAGTGGACATAGTTGAACTTCATCAAAGATAATTAGAGAATTTCTTTCGTGAAGATCAACCTTGTATTGTAACTGAAGCTGTAAAAAAAGATAATCTAAATCGGAAATGTCTTCAAAAAGAGCTTTGATACTTTTGGATACAGTTGAAAAATCAATTAATATATAGCTTTGATATTCATTCTTAGCAAAAGATTCCACAACCGTAGATTTTCCAATTCGCCGCGCACCTTCGATTAACAATGCTGTATTTCCGTTGGATTCTTCTTTCCAGGATAGTAGTTTACTGTATATTTTTTTCGCTTAAACATAGATCCTCCAAACAAAATCGCGTTTTTTTATTTTGATATATTACCACAAAATCGCACTTTTTATTCTATTATATTACCACAAAATCGCACTTTTTCAATCATTTATTTGGAAACAAAGTGTCTTCAGCTTGTGTTTGATATTGACAGTTTCTGTGCCTGCGATGGCAAAAAAGCAGAGACAATATGGGCAAATATAAATTGAAAAGTCCTGTGATTTAAACTATCATAAAAGATATATCGGTAGACATTTTTACAGATGGAGAAAAGAGAGTATTGTATGGAGGAAACAAAAAGTTTATCCGCAGTCAGAAGCAGATCAGGGATTTTGCAAAAATTATTAAAGAACATACGGACAGAAGAAAAGGTATCATTAGACCAGTTAGCGATGGGATTAATGAGTGCCAGCCAGCTTGTGAAAATTGAAAACGGAGAGCGCCCCATTAATAAAAATATCAGAGACAGATTGTTAGAGCGGCTTGGTATAGCGAAAGAATTATACGAAAACCTGTTAGATTTATGCGATTTCGAAGAATGGGATTATAAGAAGAAGATTTTATCTGCGATTCAGGACAAAAAACGGAAGATGCATATCATTTTCTGACTGCATATAGAGTACGGTTGAAGGAAAATGATAAAGTAAACCAACAGTTTACTTTGATAATGATGGGAGAGGTCTTTAAACGAGGAAGGGCATCAAAAGAAAAAATTGCAGACTGTTATCAAAAAGCTGCAAGACTTACAATACCGGAAGCAGAAAAAGTATGGAGGGAGAAAAGACCATTATCGATATTGGAGATTAATCTGTTATTGGAAACGCTTGTTTATGGAAATGAAACAGATGATTTATACAAATACAGAGTGCTCATGGATTATGTTGATATGGGATATTATGATGAAATTACGAAAGCAAAGATATACCCTAAGATTGTTTATTATTATTTGAAGAAACAGATTTCATTTCAAAAGTATTGGAATGTGGAGTTACAGAAGGAAGATTTGAATCTATGTGAAAATGCGATTGAAAAAATTAAGAAATGCAGGGACGGACTTATTATCTGATTGAACTGTTGGAAATAAAACTTGAAATATCAGAGGCGATGCCGTATGGGACGGTTCCAGAAAATTTAGAGGAAAAAAGAATTATTGTCTGTTATAAAAATCTGTATACAGAATACAATGTCCCGTATATATGCAGGATTGCACCTATTTGTATCAGCAGAAATGGATTTTGCGTTGAGTGATGTGCTACGGATTCGCAGGGAAATGTTCGGCTTGACGCAGGAGCAGCTCTGTGAGGAATCTGTTCTGTAAAATCACTTCGCAGAGCAGAAAAAAAGGACAGACGGATATGCAGAGGGAAACACTCAAAAAATATTAAACAGATTGGGATTATCTGGACAAATGCAGTGGTCAAGACTTATTACAAGTGATCGCAAAGTTATAAGGACGGAAGAAAAATTGGGGGATTATATCAATGATCAGGATTTTGCCACGGCATATCAACAATTGGGAAATTTAAAATTGCAGGTTTCGCTTGATATTCCTCAAAATAAACAATATTTTTTAGAAAAACAGGCATTACTGGAATTTGAACAGGGAAAAGTAAAAGAGAAAGAGTTTGTAAAAATGGAGAAGGAGGCTCTGGAATGTACCTTGCGTGTGGAAAATCTTTTGCAACAAAGAGAGTGTATCTTACAAGAGCAGGAAATAAGCTGTATCCGTAATAGTTGGAAAGGGATGGAGAAAAAAAAAAAAAAGAGGAATCTATCAAATTTTGCTCGAATTTTATGAAAATATATTTTGAAAAATGGGTTTTTCAGGAGGCGATTTCGATGTACAGAATTTGTTACCGAGTGCTGTAAATGAACTTGGGAAACATGGGCGAGCACGAATGGGCAGAAGAGATAGACAGAAAGAGCAATCAGGCAGGTTTGCAGTGCAGAAGAGTGTGGGATGTTCATTATAAACTATACGATATATTGTGGAATGAAAATGAAATTATGAAAAAAGCGGAAAAAAAGAATCAGTAATGATGAAATGAATACAGAGTTAAAACGTTGTATTATGATCAGTCATTATGTAAAGCGTTATTTCTATGAAAATGTATACAAAGAAAAAATTAGCTAATAATTATTTTTTTCCGCTTACAGGAATGTCATTAAAAGGAGCAATGGATCCTATATGGTGTATCGATGGAATTTCAGTGTGGAAATATGGAATTTTTACCTGGATAAAAGCAAATAATTGTTAAAGTGATAAATAATTTTGAAATAAATTTTTCATATGTGATAACCTCCATGCATTATATATTTTTATTTTGTCACAGTTAGGTTGTATATTACAAGGGACAGAATTGTCCATAAATTTTTGGACAATTCTGTCCCTTGATTGAAAGCAATAATATATTAAATTGAAGTTAAATAGAAATACGTATTTTATTTGAAATAATATTAAGATGGAGGAAGAAAAATTATGCAAAAGAAAATAATAACCTTTTTATTGGTATTATGTTTGAGCATTGTAATGGTAACACCATGTATGGCGGCGGAAACGAGAGACAAAGAGACAAGTGGCTAAAATAATGATGTAATAGAAAAATCAATTTACCAGGTAGAAGACCTCGAAGACATTGGAAGGCTTCATGAGGACAAAAGCGCCCCCTGCAAGTGCGTGGGCTACTGGAAAAGGTCTACGGCGACGAGGAAAGGAGCATGCCGTCTGTTTGAAAAATACCGCCGGTGCGCCTGCGTTATCGCAGGCGCTGGGAAAAGCACTCCCCTTGAAAAGCTCATTGTCGACAGATATCACATCAGCAAAAGCAGCGTTGAGAGAAAAAAAAGTCGCGGTGATTTATTGAGCGGCACCGGCAACACCATGGCGCGCTTTGTCGCAGACGGTTTGCAAAGAAGCAGGCGCCCAGGTTGAACTTCCGCCCGGCGGCGAATGCGATACCGCCCTAAGCAGATTCGATGGACGCCATCGCCTTTGGCTGCCCGCTATGGGGCGGAAGTTCTGGAGGAATCGGGTTTGAACCCCTGTTTGCAGCCTGCACGAACTTAAGGGCTTGCCGGCAAGCGGATTGCCCTGTTCGGCTCCACGGCTGGGGAGACTGAGGGAGTGGATAGAAACTGGGAGGCCGATACCGGAAATGCCAGGGCGCAAAACTTATCTGCACGACGGCATCATCTGCCTCGCGCTCGGACCAGGCCACCCGGGCCCGATGCGGGGAGGGCCGGAAATACCCTCTTCCGCAACAGAGGGGCCATCACACTCCCGTTCACGCCTTCTCCGAGGCGGAAAAAGCTCCCAAAACGCTTGCGCAGAAAAATCGAGGCTTCAGTTTTCTTGGGACTGGGATTCGAACCCAGACAAACAAGAGTCAAGAGTCTGCCGTGCTACCATTACACAATCGCAACGTGCATATGTTGTATATCTGATTTTTGGGCGATGTCATGAAGCACTTTTCCGATTAATTTGTTCTTTTGAAAATTCGCGAAGCTGATCAAATATAATAAGTTTTCGCTATCCATGCTCTTTGCCGGCGTGTCGGAATGGCAGACGGGCGGACTCAAAAATCCGTTGGCGGCGGGTTAGAAGTCCCACCGCCGGCACCAAGTCGCAAGCAGAACAAACCGCTTGCGGCGACTGAAATTCCATGACGTAAGCCCCCTTCCTTCAAAGTGGCGGGGCTTGCTGCTTTCGCAATCCCCCTTTGAGCCCCGTGGCGGAGCGATTGCCGGCCATTCATACCTCTGCCAGTCTTTTTCCCTTTTTTTGCGAAATATGACTTTCTCGATATTCGAGATATAATAATTCTGAAAGCTCGAATAATCGAAACAGGAGGTGCCGCCATGCCCAGAGAAAAATTCAAAACAGCTCACCGAGCAGATGTTTTACGTTCTCCTTTGTCTTCAAAGAGAGGTGCCAGGGAGTGAGATCCTGGGCAGAGCGCGCGACGCGGGAAGGGTCAACATCGGCTCCCAGGACGCTTGCGACCTTTTGGAGCAATTTGACGCGCAGGGCTTTATCCGGCAAACCAGGGCACAGGGCGCCGGCGCAGCTATCGACTACGAAGGGCCGCGGAATGCTGGAAAGAACACCGGCGTCTTTGGCACCAGGCTGCCGGTGTGAGCGGATGCTCGGGAGGGAATGAAGCACATGAGAGAAAAGCGCCGGCTGGAACTCATATCCTTTACGACCACACCGGCATGGAGGCCCGCTTTGCCGAGATGGCAAGGAGACTGGCTCATTGAAAGGATGTCAATTTCTATCGGACATACCGCAAAATCGAGCCGCAGGAGCTGCATTCACGGTGAGCTATTTCCCAAGCCAAACGAAGTTGTGAGCCCTCGAGAGCAACCGGTTTTTGATTTTGCCAGGAGACCGGGTGGCAGCCAGTGTGCACCTGGTTCCAAATGCAGGTATTTTGCAATGCGCAAGGAAAATCCAACGCAATAACACCGAACCGGGCTGGAGGTGGAGGCGCCACACAAGGCCTGCAAGGTGACTTTGCAGCCTATCGCATTCTGTTTTTCGCTGTCGCTGCTGCTGACGCTGATGTTTTCTCACTCTCGTCAGCGACACGCTGCGTCTGAATTCGCCCCGCCGCGCTGACCTTCGGGGACGCAACTCATTTTGTTTGTGCAGTGCTCTGCCGAGCTGCTGGCCCTACGGCAGGTGGCTGGGAATAAAGCGCAAGTGGCATGTTAGCAATACGTAATA